>ERZ824473.5486-NODE-5486-length-10179-cov-16.049190_pt1 | contig 10179 bp, 8 predicted proteins | sample MGYA00519874_ERZ824473 | MGnify/ENA primary metagenome ERZ824473 (study PRJEB31778, sample SAMEA3449151) | human gut metagenome | biome: human gut; feature: human-associated habitat; material: faeces | place: United Kingdom | collected 2010/2012 ... | reverse complement strand
TGTTCACCTACTCGTTCATATGCATCCTGCCATTTTCTGCCAACAGCCTGATGCGCACGGACTGGAGCAGCCTGCATCTTCCCGAACTGGGTGGCTTGTCCTTTATTGTCGTGGGAGCTACCTTCATCAGCTACATGCTGATTGTGGTCGGACAGAAGAATCTCCGTCCCACCGTGGCGGGCATGTACAACTATATCCAACCACTTGTTGCCTGCATTGTTGCCGTTTGTTGGGGTATGGACTCTTTCAATTTCATCAAGGGCATGGCTGTTATCTTCATTTTCGGCGGTGTCTATCTGGTTACTTCGAGCCGGAGCAGGAAGGAACTGGAATCCTATAAGACAAATGGCAGCGAGAAAATCTGAAAGTATTCTTATTAAACGTTGTCACAATAAGTAGATATGCATAATGCCGGATTTGAAGATATTCCTTTCAAATTTCACTATTCCGGAAATTATAATGTAATCATAAACGATGCCCCCAAGGTGAGCATATTCATATATTCACCGCTATTCCTACTATGTGACGGAAGCAAATTGTAGTCGAGGAAGAAACGGATGCCGTAATGCTCTTTTGCCTTGAACGTCAATGAGACCCCGCTTCCCAAAGAAAAGCCGCCTCTTGCGGAAATCATACGGTCTGCCAGTTTCAGTTGGGGATAATGCACATAGCCGCCCAACAGCTTGCTGCCCAACAGCCAGCGCGACGACAACGGATAGGAGAAGTAGCTTCCTCCGCTAACCGATACCGCATCGAAAGTATTATTCTCCGCCCGGTCTTTATTGACTATTATAGAGGTATTGGAAACAGCAAACCGTCCCCCGGCACCAATATACGGATTGAAGAAATAGGCACCCTCCACACCTGCCGTGCTGCCTGACGAGGTGCTGAACTCCGTTTGCTCATCGATGTCATAACCGCTCAGAGGTATGTTCAAACCGAAGTACAGACTCACGAAGGAAGGCTTGTCCAACCGTTCGAACACGTTTTCATTGGCAAAGCGGGTAATTCCCTTTTCCTTAAATATCAGGTCGGCAAGGTAATAACCAATTTCTGTCGAGAGTATTCCTATGCCCGCGCCGGTCAGCACGTCACTCAGCCAATGCTTGTTATTTGCCATCCGCATAAGGCCGGTTACGGTGGCCATGCTGTATGCCCCGACACCGATCCACGGACTTTTATGTCCGTACTCCTTATTGAACATGGTAGCGGTCATAAATGCCGTGGCAGTATGTCCGGAAGGAAAAGAATGGCGGTTGGAACCATCCGGACGCTCTACGTTGGTCGTGCGTTTCAACGTGTTCACCACACTTCCCATAAGGATGGCGGAAAAAGCGTCGGAGACAATCATCCTGCCCCATGAACTGCGGCTTTGCACACCGGCGACTTTCATACCGAGCATTATCGCGGCAGGGGCATACTGCATATAGTCGTCCGCATGGCGGTCGAACCGGGGCATATAATCGTTGCGCAGACTCCGGAAATGGTCGTCCTCACTTTTTACAATCAGGCCTCCGACAACCAGCGGAACGCCGATGTATGTCATCTGATAGAAATGGGAAGACGAGAACCGGTCAAGTCTTCCGCTGAAATTGCTTGTTGCGGAGATACGTAAACTGTCCTTTCTCTCGGCAATCAGGCTGTCTGCCGAAGTCCGGGCCGACAAAAGGGTAAAGCTGTAAATGCCAACGATACATAGTACTATCTTTTTCATGCTGCCATAATCTTTTTGAATTACGGCAGCAAAGATATCAGGCGATTTTGGGGAAAGTTTGAAGATTTACCGGAATATCACCACAAACTGATGTTTTCCATCAGCATAGGCGTATAAAATCTTCCAGCCGTGATAATCGCATACTGCCTTGACAATAGAAAGCCCGAGACCGTTGCCCGTCGTCTTTTCCGAAGGACGATAGAAACGGTTGAATATCTGGTCTGCATCCAGTGCCGCGTCATCGGACGTATTGGATACCATCAGCCGGTTGTCCGACAAGAATACGGTTATCTCCCCACTCGTCTTATTGTGGCGCACGGCATTCACGACGAGGTTGTTTACCATGCTTTCCAACAGAGAACGGTTGGCCTTTATCGGCAAGGAAGCCGTTGAAAAGTTTTGCTTCAAGATCAATCCTCCGGAGAGACTTTCGAGATAGGGCTGAAGGTCTTTTATCACCGTTATGACATCGACGGACTCCGTACGGCTGAACTGGTTGTTCTCCATCTTGGCCAACAGAAGCAGGTTTCGGTTCAAACGCGACAAACGGCTGTTCATTTGGTATAAATCCTGTATGATGGCGGCTTGCCGTTCGGTTAGCTCCGGCTGTTGGAGCAACAGGTCGAGCTTGCTTTGGAATACAGCCAATGGCGTTTGTAGCTCATGTGAGGCATTTTCCGTAAACTCTTTCTGTAACCGGTAGCTGTGAAGACTGTCTGTCATCAACCTTTGCAGGGCGATATTTAGTCTTACAAATTCTTTGGTGTCACTTTCCGCTAATTGTGGACATACTCCGTTTTCCAGCTTGAAATGTTCTATCGCCTCCAGTGTTTTATCAAACGGTTGCCATAACCGGCCGGAGATAAAACGCATCGTCAGCACGATAGCCACGCCCAATACCGTAACGATAAGTGCAAACTGTATCATGATACCATGCAGGATATCCTCTTCAAGGTCGAGGGCCGGAACCGGTTTCCCTTGCTGTACGGCTTCGATAATATCTATTATGTCCTCGGCATAGAAACTCTTGGTCAGCCAATAAAACAGAGGGGTTGCCAGCAGCAGGAGTATTGCCACGCAAACGATGAACTGCGTGAGCGATTTGTACATCAGGCTCTTCTTTTTCATAGTTCCGTCCATTTATAGCCCGTTCCATACACATTCCTGATACAGTCCTTACATCCCGCAACAGCGAGTTTCGCTTTCAGGTTCTTGATGTGGGTATAGACAAAATCGTGATTGTCCATCATGTCCGCCATTTCGCCACTAAGATGTTCAGCCATGGCGCTCTTCGATATGACACGGTCTTTATTTCCAATAAAAAACAATAGCAGTTCGTATTCCGACTTGGTAAGTTCTATCGGCGTTTCATTCACTACAGCCGACTTGTTCAACAAATCAATCCGTACTCCATTGCTCTCCAAGATATTGTTTGCCGCGAACTCCTTACGGCGGATAATGGCATAGATGCGCATACTGAGTTCGGGCAGGTGAAAAGGTTTGGCAAGGTAGTCATCCGCACCTATCTCCAATCCTTTCACTTTATCACCCAGCGAGTCTTTGGCCGATACGATAATCACACCTACCGGGTTACGTTGCTTCCGGATGTCACGCAGGATGTCGAGACCGTTGCCACCGGGCAGCATCAGGTCGAGCAACACGCAATCGTACTCATACAGGTTTACCTTCATCTTGGCATCGTCATAGGTGAAAGCCTGTTCGCACAGATATTTTTCACTACTGAGGTAGGCTACGATGCTATCCGAAAGACTTCGTTCGTCTTCTATGATCAATATCTTCATACTTTTCTACTTTATTAACATTACAATACTGCCACCCGTAATGAGCAATGCCCCGATGATAACCCGCAGACTGGCCGGCTCTTTCAGAAACAGAAAGGAAAGGCAGATGGTAATCACCACGCTCAATTTATCTATCGGTGCCACACGCGACACATCCCCCACCTGCAATGCCTTGAAGTAGAACAGCCACGAGAGACCTGTGGCAGCACCGGACAGAATAAGGAATATCCATGTATGTCCGCTGATGCCTTTCACCCCAGCAGTATGGTTTCCGGCAAGAACGATTCCCCAAGTGATAAACAAGATGACTGACGTGCGGATAGCCGTAGCCAGATCCGAATTGATATCTTTTACCCCGATTTTAGCAAACACAGCCGTCAGTGCGGCAAAGAGGGCCGAAAGTAAAGCATAATATTTCCACATAAATTTCTATTTATCGCAAAATTAGTGATTTACTGTTATTTCATTTACTCTTTTTATAAATTAATAGCATGATACTGGGCAATACTAACAGCAGCAAGGGCAAGCCGACAATAAATCCGCCGATGACAGCTACCGCCAACGGTTGTTGCATCTGTGCGCCGAGGCCGATACCGAGTGCCAATGGCATCAGGGCAAGTACGGCGCCGATAGCCGTCATCAGTTTGGGACGGATGCGCAGGGCGATGGCGTAATCTACAGCTTCGGATACATCGCCACCCGTGCGGCGGTTCATTCGATATTGCCATACGGTGAAGATAGCATTCTCCGCAATGATGCCCACCACCATGATGATGCCTGTGTAGCTGCTTACATTGAGTGGAACGCCCGTCAACCACAAAGCCAGCAGACAGCCGCAGATACCCAGCACGGAGATAAACAGTACGGTAAGCGAGATGCGCCATTCGCGGAAAAGGAACATCAATACGGCGAACACCAGCAACACGGCGAGCGAGAGAATCATCATCAGTTCACGGAACGACTGTTGCTGTTCGGAATAGGCCCCTCCATAGGAGATGCTGTAGCCTGCCGGAAGATGAAGCTGCGCATCGAGAGACGCTTGCAAGTCTGCTATCGCACTGCCCAAATCCCGGTTCTCCAAGCGGGCGGTCAGGGTGATGTTACTCTTCAGGTCTTCACGTCTCTGCTCTATCTCCCCCGGAATGACACGAACGTCGCAGAAGAAGCCGAGCGGACGGGTGCTGCCATCGGGCAGGAATATGGGCTGCTGTTCCAGCCATTCGGGAGAGTTGTCTTCGAAGTCCGTGAAACGGAGCAGGATGCGGCGCATCTGCTCGCCTTCCTGAACGGAACCTATTTGCAGTCCGCCCGTCATGACTGCCTGTGCCGGGTTAGGCTCTATCATATTGGCAGGCTGACAAAGGGGAACACCGCCCGTATGTGCCGTGAGCTGTTCCTGAAAATCGATCAGCGAAATGCCGAATTGCGAAAGGCGTTCCTGATTCGGGGTGAAGACCAGTGAGGCTCCGGCGGGTATCAGTCCGTTGTCAATGTCCACAATGCCCGGTACGGCTTCCATGACCTTCTCCACCTGTGCTGCTATCTTCTGCAAGGTTTCGTAATCGTTTCCGAATATCTTCACTTCGACGGGTTGCGCGGTACTCATCAAGTCGCCCAAAAGGTCGGCAATCCGTTGCCCGAAGCCGATGGTCATCAACGGAACGGCTTGCAATATTTCCCGGCGCAAGTCGCTGATGACTTCGGGGGTACTCGTTTTCCGGTCTGTTTTCAGCTGAATCAGATAGTCGCCGAAATTGCTCGGTCGTGTCTTGAAGGACATGCCGAGCGCCGTACGGCGCGAGTAAGTCTCCACATCGGGATGTGCCATGATGATACGTTCCATCTGCCGGCAGAGGCGGTCGGTCTCCTCGATGTCCGTTCCTGCGGGAGAATGGTAGTCGAGCACGATGGTTCCTTCATCCAAATCGGGCAGAAAGCCCGAAGAGAGCTGGGAAGAAGCATACCAGCCGCCCAAACCTAAAAGCAGGACGAACCCGGCGGCAACCAGCGGTTTGCGATAGACGACGGTCAGGAAATGAACTTTCCGGATGGAGTTCTCCTCAAGCGTTTTCACGTCCAGGTCTTTCGGGCGCAGTTGTTTCTTATAGCCGATGACGAGGTGCAGCACAGGAAGCAGCAACCATGTGACGAGGAACGAGGCGACAAGCGTAAGCTGCATCGTGTCGGACAGTTCCTTGAAAAAGCTGCCTGCCAGCCCGCTCATCAGCCGGAACGGGAAGTGGATGACAATTGTCGAAAGGGAGGAAGCCACCATGGCGGGAAAAAGATTACGGATGGCATGGCGCACGACAGTGAAGCGGTCCATGCCGGGACGTTCTTCGTGCTCCCGGTAAATCTGTTCGATAACGACAATGGCATCATCGATAATCAATCCCACCGAAGCGGCCATCGCACCGAGCGACATGACATTGATGGTGATTCCTGCCAGATAACAGAGCAGGATGCTGAAAGCCACCGTAACGGGGATGGTCAGCATCACCACCAGACTCGACCGCCAGGAGCGAAGAAACAGCACCATCACGATGATGGCCAGAAACAATCCCTCATAGATGGTTTTCAGTACACTGTGGATGCTGTCTCCTACGAAAACACTCTGATTGTAATAAGGCTTCAGTTCATAGCCTGCCGGAAGCTGCTGCCTTATCTCGTCCGCCTTGCTTTCCACCTGCTTCGCGAAATCAATCAGATTCACGCCCGGCTGCTTCACCAAATCGACAAGCACGGCATCGTTGCCGTCGGCATTGATTTTCAGAAACTCCTGCTGTTCCTGTATCTCGACAGTCGCTATATCGCCCAGACGGACAATGCGCTTGCCGTCGTTGCGGACAATCACATTCCGCAATTCTTCCATGTCGTTGATACGTGTATCGGTCAGCGTCAGGTACAGGCGGTTATAGTCCGCCACGTTGCCGTTTCCCAATACATAATTCGTCTGTGCGAAAGCGGTCTTTATCTGTGCGGGAGTAATGCCGAGCGCCGTCATCTTCGCGGCATCGGGCTTCACGACGAACTCCTTCGCCTTGCCGCCGCGTACCACTACATTGCTGATACCATCTACTTGCGAGAACATGGGACGTACCACGAGGTTGCCCACATCGCGCAGGACAATGCGGCTGTGTGTCTTGCTCTCCAGCGTGAATCCATAGACCGGGAACAACGACTGGTTCATCGCCTCGGTGGAGATGACCGTACCGTCGGGCAGAAATCCCTTTATCTCATTGATACGGCTCTCCAGCTGGGTTTTCAAAGCATAGATATCCAGTCCCCACTTGAAGTAAACGTCTATCACGCAACTGCCCCGGCTGGTGCTGCTCTTGACGACGGTCGTCCCCTGCACCTTCTTCACCGCGCTTTCCAACGGCTTGGTGACGGTAATCATCATACGGTCTACGGGCTGCTGTCCGGCATCGGCTATCACCGTGATGCGGGGGAACAACACTTCGGGAAACAGGTTGGTCTGCATCTGCGTGTAGCACCACGCTCCGGCAAGCAGCAGAAGCAGCCCTACGAACAGGATAGGGCGGCTGTATAGCTGATGAAGGCTTCTTTTCTGTATCGTGTTCATAAGGCGGCCTCCTCTTTTGTAACGACAACTTTCGCCCCGTCCTCCAGACCGTATCCACCCGTGAGGATAATGCGGTCTTGCGGTGACAAGGCATCTGATTTGATTTCGATTTCTGAAGCGTTGCTGTTGCCTATCTCAATGGGTACTCTGACTGCCGTACCATTATCTGCCAATTTCATCACCCAATGCTTCGTGAGCGTTTCATCACTTTGCACGGCGCTTTTGGGAAGTATCAAGCCTTTAGAAGAGGAATCGTTTTCTGTAAATACAGCCTTGACATTCATGCCTTCCGGCAGGAAAGGCGCTTTTGCCCGTGCAATTACCCGCTCCGATTGCGATACCATGTTCATTGTTACCAACGGGGCGTGGACGGTTGCCGTCAGCCGGGTTCCGTCGGGCAGTTCCAGCATACATTTGCTTCCGCTGTGCGCATACCGTTGCTGTTCGTAAGGGACATTAATTTCGAATACAAGGCTTCCGGCTTCGGCAACGGAGCAAAGCACAGCGCCTTCGGTGACATAACTTCCCGCCTGCTGCTGCACATCGAGAACAATACTGTCGCGTTCTACCTTTATGGGAATGACTGCATGGTTGCCATTTCCCAAAGCGTGCTGTTCTTTACTTTCTATCCGGTAAAGTACATCTCCGGCTTTCACCCTTGAACCGGGCTGTACAAGAACTTCCGTGATGAACGCCGGAATCGGGGCGCTGACCACCGACTTGTTCTGGTACATCGTAGTGGCTGATAATATGATTTCCTTCTCGATTTTGCCGAAAGCCGTATGAGTCAGCGTGACTGCCGTTCCGGGCTTCTCTTCCTGCATGTTTCCGTTAGATGTGCCTCTTTGCCCGCATCCGCCAAGGCTTACTATAAGCGATAATAAAACGATCTGATATTTCATGACTGTGATGATTTGATATTACCAATTCCAATAATTATAGGCGGCTATGACAAGCTGCTTGTTCGTACGCAGCAGCAGGCGGTCTTTCTCCGTCTGAATCTTATTGCGCAGCACGGTGATATAGTCCAGTACGGATACTTGCCCGGCATCCATTTCCCTGCCGTAATCGGACAGTACGGATTCGTACTGCGCAAGCTGGTTATCCAAGACCTTTTCCCTTTCATCATATCTGCCCAGCTCGGAGAGACATTGTTTGATTCTCATGTTCCGTTGATATTCGGAGTTCTCCCTGTAAGTCCGTATGGTGTTCTGTTGCCACCCAGCCTGACGTTCCTTCAGGCGCTTCTGCCTGCCGTCGAAAATGGTCCACGAGAATGTCACCCCTGCACTCAACCCGAAATGGCGATACCAGCCGGAAAAGTCACCGACTTGAAGACCGCCGTTTACGAACAGGTCGAGCTTGGGCTTGTATTGAAGGTTGAAGGAGCGAAGGGCGACTGCCGTATTCAGGCTGTCTAACCGGTATTGTTCGGTAAAAAGACTCGATTTCCCGTCGCTGCGCAACCGAACGGGCTGGCTTATATCCGACAATGCCACATCGGTCGTTTCATCGATGCCGCAGAGCAGATTCAGATCCATCAGATGGGTATGGTAATCCTGACGGGCGGCGGTATGCAATTCGGCATTAGCCTCTTGTCCAATCATCAGCAGGTTCAAATCCGACTGTTTAGATAGCCTGTTTGCGACTAACTTTCGAACGATTTCTATTCGGTGTTCGATGACCGTCCCGACAGAATCCGTAAAGTCTATCTGCGCCTTGTCGAGCAGGCAGAGCAGGTATTGCTCCGTTACGGAACGTTCCAACTGGTGTTCTTCCATGCGGATACGGTTATTCGCCATATCCGTGTTAATCTTTGCCTGCTCTTGCGCTATCTTGTAGGAACTCCTACCCAAAAGGGGCTGCGTCCAAGTCGCTCCGGCATGGAAAGATCCACTGCTCTCTCCCAAATCGTAACCGTAGTAATCCGTAGCCGACCGCGCATTCCATTTGAAGGCGGTTCGTCCACCGTCCTTCGAGATAACCGGCACGAACAGATAGTCGCCGTTCAGCTCCAAACGGGAGTGTGTGTACATGGCTTTCAGCCGTTTAAGTTCCGCTTGTTCTATCTCCGTCTGATTCCGGTAATCCGTTATCAGCGGACTGTTCTCTTTGGCTGTTTCTATATAGTAATACAGAGAACATTCTTGTATCTTCTGCCCATACGAATACAGCCAAACTAAACTAAATGTAAGGGATAATAATAATCGGTTCATATTCTACTTTTAAGTTTTCGGCAAAAGTAGAACAGAACTTTGAAGAAATTTGGGAGAAAATGAAATTCAATGATATTCATATCTATATATTCGTTGCTTAGGCACTTATATCTCATACCGTATCCTTTCCGTAAAGAATGGAAAATCACCATATTTTCACTACACTGCCAATGATTTTATAGAAAATCAATGCCTTTCGCAATTTAGATTAGACTTGTTACGATGAAAAATATAAAGGGTACTGTAATTGAGTGTCTAATAAAAGAAATTAAGCTATTAGAAGAAAGCAACTAATGGCCTTTTTAAAAAGGATTATATATATTGAATCTCTGTTCTCTATAAGTTTCTCTCTAAATAATTGGTGTATACTTTTAAAATAAGTATTTAGGTAAATAAAAAATAAATGAGAATCATATTGCTTTCAATGATTTTTTGTACATTTGCGTTTAAGTTTAGGCGTTCTTTATACTTAATGCAAAATATGACTAATACGAGCAATTTGCTCGTTTCTAAATCGTTACCTATTGTAGAATATATGTTTTATAATCCATTGAATTTCAATCAGGAAATAGATTTTGAATATCTTGCAACGTGAGTCGTCAACCGTTTCTGTATTCCGCAAATATCGGCTATTTCCTTTAGGTAAGCATTCATCTTTTGGTTGCTCAGCACAGGCAGGAGCACATTTTTTGCTACGCAATCCGGTTGGTTAGAATACTTGTCTATCAGCTTGGGGGCAGGGGATATGACGGAGATGTTACACATCTGTTTTATTTTTTGGCAGGCATTCCGAATCCACAGATTATCCTCATTATCCCTTACAAGATGCTCCTTGCTAAACTGCTGGACATCCGCAAAAGC
>ERZ824473.5478-NODE-5478-length-10187-cov-3.254737_pt1 | contig 10187 bp, 7 predicted proteins | sample MGYA00519874_ERZ824473 | MGnify/ENA primary metagenome ERZ824473 (study PRJEB31778, sample SAMEA3449151) | human gut metagenome | biome: human gut; feature: human-associated habitat; material: faeces | place: United Kingdom | collected 2010/2012 ... | reverse complement strand
CCTCAGCCGAAGCACCAGCCCCCCCGGCGCCTTCTACGCCGCCAACGATCCAGGGCGCCAGCACGAAGTCCGTCGTCGCATCGATGCCCACCACGCGGGTGACCCCCACCACCGAGCAGCAGCTCTGATCCACCGTCTGGGTGAAGAACTGCGGCGTGGAAGCGGCCACGCCCTCGGTGGCGGCCACGGCTTCTGCGGCCGATGCCGGCAGATACACGGTCACCGGCGCAGAAGAGCACCTCCGAGGCATTGCCCGAGGCGCCGGCCGGCAACACCATGATATCGGCCCCCAGCCGTTCCCGGGACAGGCGCACGCCGTCTTCCAGCGACGTCACCACAATCATCGAGGCGGTCAGCGCGAGCACGGCCATAAACGCAATAAACGCCGTGAGCACAGAAGAGCCCCGCCGGCGCGTGATATTTCTCCATGCCAGGTAGAACACGAAGACAACCTCCCTTGTGTTGAGAGGAGGTGCCCAGGGAAATAAGGGAGGGTGGAATTCCCCGCGCGCCTCCATCGAGAAGGGCGCCCGACCACAGCCGGGCGCCACCGGAATATCGCGAAAGCTCAGTCGCTATGCCTGCTCGGCGCCGGCATCGAACAGACCCGGCGCGGCGTCGATATCAGCGAAGACACTCGCGTCGATATCCTTGTCCAACGCCACCTTCAAGTTCGGCTTGGTCTCCGACTGGTCCTTGACATCCGTGCCCTCGGGCAGCTTGTCCATCTCATCCAAGGTGAGATTCGCGCTCGGGCAGGACATCACGCAGACCGGCATCTCTCCGCGAGCCTGGCGATTGGCGCACCCGTCGCACTTGTAGGTCGTGGAGGTCGCCTCGTCGTAGGAAGGCGCGTGGAAGGGGCAGGCCTCGATGCAGGTCTTGCACCCGATGCACTTATCGTGATCCTGCACCACCAGACCGTTGTCCATCTTCTGATAGGCACCCACGGGGCAGTTCGCCACACAGGCCGGCTCGTCGCAGTGGTTGCAAGCCATGGACACGAAGGCATGGCCGCCAGGTGCCGCAGCGTTAATCTGGCGCACGCGGCGAATGAACACGCCAGGCGTCAGCACTTTCTCAGTGGCGCAAGCTACCTGGCAGCTCTTGCACCCATAGCAATCAGCAGAGTTGACATAGAATCCCTGAGTCATGGTTTACGCCCCCTTCTTCACTTCAACAAGCGTGGAATTGCAGCAGTGGATGGTACCGAGGGTGGGCCACTTGTTGCTCGTCACATTACTCGACGAGGACGCCGTGGTATCCTCCCAGCCGTTCTCCAGCACGACAACGCCCTTCTTGAGGTGGTCGGTCACTCGCGCGAGGCCCGTATGCTCGCCGCGATCATTGAAGGCCGTCACCTCGTCGCCCTCGGCGATGCCACGATCGGCAGCGTCCTCGGTGTTGATGTAGATGTTCGGCTTGTGGCCGTCCATGCACAGCATGGTCTCGAGGTTCTTGAACGTCGTGTGCACCTGGCTGCGGGTCTTGCGCTGAACCGAGGCCAGCGGGTATTTCTTGGCGAGCTCGCTATCGGCGTTCAGCGGATGCTCCTCAGGACGCTGGTGGCACGCGATCGCCGGGTAGCCCTCGTCGACCCACGCCTGAACCCACAGGTGAGCCTTCTTGGTGGGAGTGAGGAACTCGCCATCCTTGTAGGCGATGTAATCGGGGTTCAGATCCCAAGCGTTGATGCCCTTCTTCTCGGCGAGCTCCTCGTAGGTGATGCCGGCCGGCTCGAGCACGCGGCCGATGTACACCGACGGATCCTCGTTGAAGTACTGCTCCAGGCCGAAGCGCTTGGCGACTTCGCGGGTAATCTCCAGGTCAGTCTTGCACTCGCCCGGCGGGGTCACGCCGGCCTCGCTGATGGAGATGACAGCCGAGCGCACGGAATGCGTGACGTTCGGAGTCTCGAACAGCGCCGTCACGGGAAGCACCAGGTCGGCGTACATGGCGCTCGCGTTCAGGAACATGTCTACCTTCACGACGAACGGAATGTGCTTCATGCCCTCCTTCACGCTGTTCGTGTTCGGCCACTGGGCCACGGGATTGCCCTGGGCGATCCACATGAAGTTGATCTTGGTGGGCTTGTCCTGGCAGATCCACTCACCGAAGCACGGCACGGGAATGGACTCGTTCTTAACAGCATCGGGGTTGGCCTCATAGGCAGAGCCGCCGGGCACCAGGGTGGTGGAGCCGCAGGCGTCGTACACGCCGTCGCCGCGATGGCCGATATGACCGCAGAACAGGGCCAGATACACCTGGGTAGCCGTAGCGTAAGCAGCATTCTCGGTGCGCTGGTAGCCGCCCATGTTCTGGATGATCATGGCATGCTCGGCGTTAGCGTAATCGCGGGCGATGCGAGCGATGTCGTCGTAGGAGCAGCCGGACTCGGCCTCGACGGCCTCCTTGCCCCACTTGTCGGCCTCGGCCTTGATGAGATCGTAGATGGTCACGTAGTCGTTGGCGATCTCGGTGCCTTCCACGGACAGCAGCGGCGTCGCGCCAGCGGCATCGTGGACGACAATCGTCTTGGTCGCCGGATCGTACACCTGATACGTGGTGTCGTCAGCCGGGTCAGCGAAGGCCGGCGCGTTAGTCTTCTTGTCAATGAGGCAAGGCGCCGTGGTGTGGGCGATGATGTACTCCTCATCGGTCAGACCCTCGTCGATGACCACCTTCAGCATGGCGAGCGCCACAGCCGAGTCGGTGCCGGGCCAAGGCTGGATCCACTCCTGGGACTTGTCGGCAGTCTCGGAGAGGAACGGATCGATGGTGCACAGGGTGCCACCATTGTCCATCATCTCCTGGAAGCGGCCGAAATAGCCCGTCATCGAGATGACCGGGTTGTTACCCCAGGCAATGATGTAGTTGGAGTTGGCGATCTCGTTGCGGACCAGCTGCATGCGCTGGCCGAGAACCGGCGCCAGGCCCGAGTCGATGCCGGCGCAGCACATATTGCCGGACGTGGACGTGCCACCGCCGAGCCAACCGACAAACGTGGAGAACGCACCGGTCAGGGCGCTGAAGTTGCCCGAACCGCCCTGGGACATGATGGACTTGGGACCGCCATTGTCCAGTGCGTACTGCAGCTTCTCCTGAATGAGATCGAACGCCTCGTCCCAGGTGATCTCCTCGAAGTCGCCGGAGCCCTTCTCGCCCACGAGCTTGAGGGGCTTGGTCAGGCGCTTGTCGGAGTTGCACAGCTCCACGCGGGCGAAGCCGCGGGCGCAAGCGGGGCTCTCGTTCACCTCGCCGCTCTCCACTTTCACGAGCTTGCCGTCGCGCACATAACCCTTCAGCAGGTGGTGCTGGCACTCCGGCGAGCAGCAACCGTAGACGAGCTGGCAGTCGGCGAACTCGTCCTCGCCGGTGAAGGCCAGACCCTCCCCCTCGTCCTTGGCGGGCGCCTCGTCGGTGGCCGCCGGGGCGCATCCGGCCAGGCCCACAGCAGCCGTAGCCGCGGCAGCGCCCACGAAGGCGCGACGGGTGAGCTTGGCGTCAATGGCGCGTTCGCTGTTCTTCGTCATAGAACTCTCCTCCCTCAGATAGGATTTTCTCGCGAGCTGCGGCGAAAAGACGCTTGAACCCCCGCTCTCGGCGGATCTCCTACCGCCTTGCTGTCGCATCGGGCGGCCCTCCTCGGCCGAAACCCTCGCACTCGCTGGCTATTATTCTGCCGTTGACTCAACGTCACTTCAATGGCGGCCAGCGGAACTTTTCATTAAGACTTCGGGGCAAATATTAAAAAAGAATTACCTTCCCCACCGAAGTCTCCTGCATGCAGCTCCATCGAGCATAATATGAAGATTGACGAGGAGGGGACACCATGTCGACCGATCACCCGGGGCGCCCGTTCCGCTATGGCATACGCTTCAAGATCGCCGTTTCCATCGGCGTCATTACGGTTGCGCTCATGGCCGTTGACATTCTATGGAACCTATCGCTTCAAAACGCTCAGGCCGAGAACGAGGCACGCGAAAAAGCCGAGGTGCTCGCCGCCGAAATGCGCGCGGCGTGGGACTTCGTCGATATGAACCAGGAAGTCATCAACCGTGCCGAGGACGGCACTTTCCGTACGAAGCACCTCGTGTGCGTGGTGGCGGCGAAGTCTATCTCCATGCTGTTCACCAGTGAAACTGACTACTCCATCCGCTTCACGAACGACACGCCGCGTCAGGCTGCCAACGCGCCGGACGCCTTCGAGCAGGAGGCCCTGGCCGCCTTCAACGCCGACCCCGACCGCAAGGCATTCTGGCGCGTCGTGGACGCCGGCGACGGCACGCGGGTGTTCCGCTATACGGAGCCGTTGTACGTGACCGAGTCGTGCCTAGAATGTCACGGCGACCCCGTCGGCGAGCTGGATCAGTACGGCTACCCCAAGGAGGGCATGCAGGTGGGCCAAGTGGGCGGCGCCATGTCCATCACCGAGCCCATGGGCATTTACGCCGCCGGCATTCAAGATAGCATGATGCAGCAGGCGATCATGGTGCTGTTCATGATGGTAGCGGCCTTCATCGGGCTGTACTTCGTGACAAGCCGGCTGGTGCTGCAGCCCATCGACGAGCTGCGAAGCGCGGCAGGCGTCGTGGGCAAGGGCGACTTCAACTACACCCTCACGGTGCCCGACCCCGGCGAGCGGCCCCGCGACGAGCTGGCGGAGCTCACCGGCGAGTTCGACCGCATGGCCCGCGACCTTGAGGCGCTTTATGCCGATCTGGAGGGCCAGGTGCGTTCCAAGACCGACGACCTCATGGTGCTCAACGACATGCTGAACTACCAGCAGCGCGAGCTGAAGGTAGCACTCGATCGGCTGGGTGATGAGGTGGCCTACAAGAACGAGTTCTTCGCCATCGTCAGCCACGAGCTGCGCACGCCGCTCACCAGCATTTTGGCCTACGCGCGCATCCTGAACGCGGACGACAGCCTAGCGCCCAAGACCCGCGAGGCCGTGGGCGAAATCGAGTCGAATGCCACCCTTTTGCTGAACATGGTGAACAACATCCTCGTCATTTCCAAGCACGCCGCCAAGAAGGACGAGCTTTTGCCCGAGCCGGTGGACTTCGTCGATTTGGCCCAGTTCGTGCGCAAGGCGCTGGCCCCTATCGCGGAAGGCAAGGACGTGCGGCTCACCTGCACGGTAGCGCCGAATGTGCCCTTGAGCATGGCCGACTGGGAGAAGCTGCGACGCATTCTGGAGAACCTGGTGAACAATGCTATCAAGTACACCCATCGAGGTGGGTTCGTGCGCCTGACGATTGGGTTCGAGGACGGGGAAACCGACTCCCACAGTGAGAGCGAAAAGGCGGACACCAATGCCCCCGATGGCGAAGATGCCGCAGCCGGCTGGATCGTCATGCGCGTCGCCGACGACGGCATGGGCATCGCGCCCGAAGAGTTGGACCAAATCTTCGAGCTGTACAAGCAGGCCGGGCAATCGGCCAACCGCCGCTACCGGGGCACGGGGCTGGGGCTTGCCGTAGTGCGCGACCTCACCGAGCTGCATGGCGGCACCGTGACCGTGGAAAGCCGGGTGAAGGAGGGCAGCACGTTCACCGTGCGCATTCCCTATGCGCCCGTCATTGAGGAAGAGGACGAGGAAGCGTAAAGCCGCAGGGTGACCCGCAGCGCCGAAGGCCGAGCCGCTGACAACCGCGAAGGAGGACGACGATGGCGAAGATTCTGCTCGTGGACGATGAGCCGCGCATTGCCCGGGTGGTACGCGACATGGTGGAGGGTGCCGATTGGCAATTCGCTTACGCCGACAACGGCGCCGATGCGCTGGACGCCGTCGCTCGCGATGCGCCCGACCTCATCATCATGGACGTCATGATGCCGAAGATGGACGGCTTCACCGCCTGCCGCGAACTGCGCACCCGGGGCGTCACCGTACCGGTCATCTTCCTATCGGCCAAAGGGGACATCGTGGACAAGGGCGTCGGATTCGCGGCCGGGGGCGACGACTACATGGTGAAGCCCTTCGACCCGCGCGAGCTGATGATGCACATCGAGGCCCATCTGCGCCGTGCCGCCATGCGCCCGACCGCCGCCATGCCGTCCACGGGCACCATCACCGTGGGGCGCCTTTCCCTGGACATGGCCCAGCACCGCGCCACCTTGGGCGGCGAGCACGTGCCGCTGACCCCAAAGGAGTTCAAAATCCTGGCGACCTTGGCCGCAAGTCCCGGCACCGTGCTCTCCCGCGAACAGCTGGTGGAAGCGGCGTGGGGACCGGAGTTCGTCGGCGAGACCAGTTCCATCACCGTGTTCATCAAGAAGCTGCGGGCCAAGATCGAGGACGATCCCACCGAGCCCCGCATCATAGAAACCGTCTGGGGCATCGGCTACCGCCTCGATCCCGAGGCCTGCGGGTAAGCGCCTTCACCCGCACCCGCTTTTCTAGCCTCAAATTGGCGGTTTTTTCCGTAAGAAGCGTCGCTTCGTGACACCATTTCGTTCCAAACAGGCGATTTTGCCCACTTTGTAGCCGCAAATCGACGATCTTGACATAACAACCGTCGATTTGCGGCTACAAACAAAATGCGGTCGCCGAGAGGTTCCCCTACTTCCCCGCGCCGCCGTGGTTGATGGTGGTGGCGAGGGGGTGGCGCTTCAGAAGGAGCATCATCACGAGGCAGGCGAGCATAAGCGGCACGAACCAGAGGAACAGCGGCAGCAGTGCGTCGGAGTAGCCGGCGGCGATAACCGACTGGGCTGACGCGGGCAGCTTGTCCACAATCTGCGGCGTCAGCGTGGCGAGCGACAGGTTGTCCACGTGGGTGAGCTTGCCGGCCACGTCGGCCGTAAGGCGCATGGTGAACAGCGCGCCCACGAGCGCCGTGCCCACCGAAGCGCCGATCTGCCGGAAGAAGTTGTTCGCCGCCGTGGCGGTGCCCACCATGGCGTGGGGAAACTCGTTTTGCACCACGAGCACGAGCAACTGCATGCCGAGCCCCATGCCGAAGCCGAGCACGAACAGGTACAGCACTGGCACCCACAACGCCTCGTGCACCTGCATGCGCGACAGCAGAAACAGACCCACCGTGCTCACGACGCACATGGCCACGAGCATCCCCTTGTAGCGCCCGGTCTTCGACGCCACCCAGCCGGTGGCCGTAGAGGTGATGAGGATGCCCACGCTGGTGGCCGTGCACACGAGACCGGCCACTTCGGGCGAGAGGTCGTCCACAATTTGGAAGTAGGTGGGCAGATAGTTGAGCGCCCCCATGAAGTTGATGTTCAGGAAAAGCCCCGTCACCGAGCACAGCACGAAGTTTCGGTTGCGGAAAAGCCCCATGGGAATGATAGGCTCGGCAGCGCGGCGCTCCAGCAGCACGAAGACCACAGCGGCGGCCACAGCTAGGGCGACAAGGCCCATAAACGGCAGGCTTCCCCAGGGAATGAGCGTGCCGCCCCAAGCCATGGCGAGCACGAGCGAGGTCACAGCCACGGTCATGGCCATCATGCCAGGCCAATCGATGGGGTGCTTTCCGAGGGCGCGGGCGTCGCGGGGCAGCGTGAGTCCGAGTACCACCACGGCAAGCAGGGCCACGGGCACGGTGAACCAGAAGATCCAGCGCCAGCCCGTCACCTGGACGAACCAGCCGCCGAGCAGTGGCCCGAGCACGTTCGACGCAGCGAACACAGCACCGATGATGCCCATGTAGGTGCCGAGCTTCCGCGGCGGCACCACGTCGGAGAGCGTCGCCTGAGACAGGATGATAAGGCCGCCGCCCCCCAGCCCGGAGACGAGGCGACCGCTGATCAGCATGCCCATGTTCACCGATAGGCCGCAGATCATCTTGCCCGCTGCGTATAGGGCGAGCGCCGCCATGAGCAGGCGCTTGCGGCCGACAAGATCACCGAACTTGCCGTAGATGGGCATGACCAGCGTCGACAACAGAATGTAGGCAGTAGAGACCCACTGCATGATCCCTACGCCGTTCAGGTCGCCCACAATGGTGGAAGCGCCGTGGAAGCGATGGTCTCAGAAAGCGAGCTGATAAACATGGCGAGCAAAAGACCGAAGAACACCAGCGCCAAAGCCCGCCCGTGCAGGGCGCGGTCGGCGTGGGGCGTGGAGGCGCCTGCGGGTTTTGCGAACACGAGCGCCGATGGGGAGGCCGCTGCAGGCGATGCGGGCGCGCAGGTCGAGATCGCCGTCGCCTTCGCCCTCGAAGCCGTATCTCCCGCGCTCACCGCCATAGGTCGCCTCTTTCCAATCAGGGTTTCCTCCCCATTCTAGAAAGACGACCGTCGCAAGCGCCGCGCAATGACCGCTCGTGCGCCGAACTGTCACGCGCCCGTTGCACGTTGGGATTTTACATTGAACAAGGTTGCAGCAACGAAGGCGAGCTATTCCCCGGACAACGTGTAGCGCGTGCTGCGGCTAGCGCCTTTGGACGAGATAGCGCCCTTCTCCAGAAGAGCACCGACAATGGCCTTGGCCTTGGTCGAGCCGCAAGCGAGCAGCTGCTCAACGTCGCGCCTGTTGAACTCTCCCCGTTCACTAGCCATGCGCAGCACGGCCCGCTCCTCTTCCGGATAGGTGCTGAAGTCCTCTTGTTTCTTACTGGCAGACGACTCATCCGCTGGCCGCATTTGAGGCTTAGGGCCACTGGTTGCCGCCTCGGCGAAATTGGGCCCGTATGCTTGATCGGCGGCAGCATTCCCCAAATACACCGTCACGGCAATACGATCGGGGCTGAAGCTTTCCACCGCAGCGGGCAATGGAGCCTGCGCATCCACAGCCGCACGCCTCATGACATCGAAGCCACTGCCCGCTTTTTCGCAGGCGTTGATGAGCCCGAACATCTTCATAAGCGTGGGGTTTCTCGCATCGGAGACACCACCGGCGAGCATAACGTCCAAGGCGATGCGCAAACTGCCGGGGTTCTCGATTTTAATCCTGTCGGGATAGCGCAGCGCGGCCACGCCGCGGCGGCCGTAATAATCGCTGTGAACAAGACTGTTGACGAAAGCCTCGCGCACGGCGGCGTGCATTTCGGTGTCCTCCACCCGTTGCAACGACTCGCTTAAAGCAAAAGGCCTTTTCACCCCTGCCGTGAGGCGCGGAACCACCTTACTCCAAAAATCGAACAGACCACCGCTCCACGTACCGTCGTTGGAAACGACGCGGTCGCGCCAGCGTGCACCGTCGCCCATCTCTCGGTAATCGAGGAAGTACTCGGGGTACTCCCGAACGATCTCATATTCGTAGCCGAACATGAGCAGCCCGGCGCGAGTGGGATGCAACGCGCCCTCCCCTTCCACACGACCCGCCGCATTGAGCTTGAGCAGGAGATCCTCCGCGCCCAGCTTGTTCCACGGATGACCGGGGCGCACTGCCTCCATCGTGGCTCGGAATCGTTCCACCGAGTCCATATCCAGCGCCTCGAGGCCGAAATTCTCCAGAACAAGCGCGTCCAACGGAGAGGGGCTCGCATCGCGAACCATGGCAACAATCTCATCAGCTGAGCAGTGGTAGTCTCCCTCACCATTGCGCCGATAGGTGCCTCGCGCCTGATCTCCCGAAACGTACACCGGTTTAAGTTGACGCGGCGCCCGAGGAACGTTAATTCGAAGATAGGTTTTTCCTTCCGCCTCAACAAGGGAGACATCTTCGTTGGTTAAGAGATTCGCGCTCACTTTAGAGGGATTGTTCACGCCATCCCAGAATTTCTTGCAGAGGCCCTCCGGATCAGCAAGCCCCTCGACTTCCAAGGAGCCATCAGCCGTCTCTCGAACGCCGAGCATGATGGTGCCACCCTCGGTATTCGCGAAAGCGGAATAGGTTTCCCACACACTTGCGGGAACTCCACCCTTCGCCAATTTAGCTTCAAGCCGATTGCCCTCACGCAAATCTTTAAGCTGCTCTTGCCCCATAGTTCCCCTTACGCCGTTGCAGTCGCTCATTTCCCGTTAGCACTTTATGTCGCGCCCATTATCGGTCGTTTGCGGTCGTTTTGCGGTCGTTTCGGTCGTTTTGCGGTCGTTTCGGTCGTTTTGCGGTCGTTTCGGTCGCGAAACGCCGACACTACGACCGCGTTTCGGTCGCCCTGCAGCCATCGCAGACGAACAGCTCTTTTTTGCGCGAAATCGGCGTTTAGCAGCGTCAAGGAGGCCCGAATGACGCTGCTAAACGCGGATCTCGTTCATAATCTGGATTCCAGACGCTGCTAAAC
>ERZ824473.5477-NODE-5477-length-10189-cov-4.447207_pt1 | contig 10189 bp, 10 predicted proteins | sample MGYA00519874_ERZ824473 | MGnify/ENA primary metagenome ERZ824473 (study PRJEB31778, sample SAMEA3449151) | human gut metagenome | biome: human gut; feature: human-associated habitat; material: faeces | place: United Kingdom | collected 2010/2012 ... | reverse complement strand
ACTATCACTTATTTAAGTGATATTGGTTGTCTGGAGATTCAGGGGGCCAGTCTAACCACTCCGTCATGTCTCTCAGAGAATCATGTCAGAGCTGTAGATATATCCTGAACTTGTCTACAAATAATTTCTTATTTTTTGCGCATAACATTCAGCAATAACTCCCCTTCTGGCCATTGAATTAAAATGTGTACTTCTCTGTGACGTTGTCCAGCTTAATTCTGTCCTCCATGATGACCCCAGATACCCGACAGATAAATCATCGGCATCTTCTTCTGGCTCATTAGTTAATTCATGTCGGTTACTATCCTGAAAGCTGAGAAAATGTATTTCATCATCAGTCCGTTGTCTGTAATGTCCATATATAAAATCATATTCTTTTTGATAAGATTCCTTCCAGTACCAGGTTGTATCACCACACAACCATGGAACTCTTTCTGACGAATTACCAACACACTGAGATGAGTATTCAGATAACTCAGACCTGAAAGAAGTTACCATCTGATAAAACAAGTCAGGATGCTTTTCATAATCTGGTGACATAAGATCAAACTCCCCCTGCATCCAGCAGACAGATAGCAGTTTATTCTTTCTGTTATATTCCAGAGCTACCTTAACCCGGGCTACTAAGTCCTCATAGAGTGCTGTTCCGGTGCCCCACCGCATTGCATCAGCTGTTGCCCCTGTATCAGGTACATACATACCTTCAGCTCCAACAGTAAAGGCGGCACCTCCTCTGCAACAAGGAACCAGTAATATCCCTGCTTGCTCAGGTATGTATGGCAGTAACTTTTTAGCTATATGCAATCCCTGTCCGACACAACCATATTCCCCTTTATGCAAATCAGCAGCCGGATGGTGATATCCACTCATATCCTGAACATCATGCAGGCAGTGATCTGCCGGAATAATCTCATTGAATTTACACTCTTTTCCTCCTGGTGTGATTGTTTTTCGACGAGCCAGTTGTTTTACACGGGACTCGGGTTTGTCGAGTGTATCTGGCAGGGGAATACCTTCACCGTAGGCCATACCATTAGACTGTCCTGCGAGGGCTATCACATACCAGAAACCTATTTTTTCATTAAAATCATGATGATACATCATCCCCCCTTTACATAATAGATTTAATTAAATATTTTCATTATTAAAAGAAAGTGTTAAATTAAAAACTCATTTGCTCTAATCCATATAAATCAATATATGTCCGACAACAAAAAAACCGTGTTACCCGGGCTAACAACGACCAGAAAGCCCATTGTTACAAAAAAACTTTCAGAAATCGTTGCCGAAGAGCTTGAAAGAATGATCCGCCAGGAGGAGATAAGGGAAGGTGAATACCTGCCTTCTGAACGTGAACTTATGGCATTCTTTGGCGTTGGAAGACCATCTGTCAGAGAGGCTTTATCATCTCTCAGACATAAAGGGCTAATCCGGTATAACAAGGGAGAAAAAGCCAGTGTCTGCCGTCCATCACCAGAAACCATCATTAATGGGTTATCAGGCATTGTTAAAGATTTTTTATCTACAGCTGATGGCATCAAGGATTTTGAAAGACTACGCATCTTTTTTGAAACCAACCTTGTAAGATATGCAGCAAAAAATGCAACGCCTGAGGATATTCACAGGCTTGAGAAGGTGCTCAGTATCCATCATAACTCACTGAGAACCCCCGAAGTGTATGCTCAATATGATATTGAATTTCATAGTATACTTGCTGATATACCTGACAATAAAGTATTAAAAACAATACACTCAGCATTTTCTGAATGGCTGATAATGGCCAAACCTCTGGAAAAGAATAAAATGACATATGAAAATAACAAAAAAACCCATCAGCAGCATATTGAAATACTTACGGCCATAAAAGAGCATGATTGTGATAAAGCTGAACAGCTAATGTATAATCACCTTTATAAACGAATTGAAGCATCATAGTTACTCGACGCTTCACCAGGTAGTCACCATAAATATTATTTAAATCCATGAGAATACATCCAGTCCATAAACAGTTTTATCCATCCTCCAACAGGAAGATCTGTGGCCCACTGAATACTAAAACCATGCCCTCCTTTCTCATAGAGATGCATTTCAGCAGAAACGCCTTTCTCTATTAGGCCACGGTACATGAGCAGACTGTTTTCAATTGACACAAGATCATCATCACAACAATGGAGTAAAAACACAGGAGGAAAACATGATGTGACATTAAGATCCGCACTATATTGTATTATATTTTCTGAGGTACTATTGTCCCCCAGTAATTGCTTCCTGGAGCCTAGATGTGTCACATCATCTTTCATTGATATTACAGGATAAATTAACCCGACAAAATCGGGAATAGCGAAAATCTCTTGTTCTTTACTGTCAGAAGAACGTTTGAAATCACAAATCTGATTCACAAACGTTGAGGCGATATGCCCCCCAGCAGAAAATCCTAATACACCAATACGATGACGCTGTAGATGCCATTTATCAGCATTCTTACGAATATAAAGCATTGCAGATATTGCATCAATAAAAGTTTTGTTTATATTTTCTCCCTCAACTGGCGATGGTAATCTGTAACTAAGAACAAATAATGTATAGCCCTGAGATAAAAACTCTGGAGCAAGAGCTGTACCTTCCTTATCTAACATAACAGCCTGGTAGCCCCCCCCGGGTATAATCAATATTCCTGTTCCATTTGGTTTATCTGGTAAAAAAATAATTAACTGAGGAGCATAAATATCTGTCAATACACGATCAAGTTCAAATTCCCCGTTATGTTCAGGATCCTGATAAATACGGCCTGAAAGAGATTTACTCTCAGATATTGTCTCACTTGACAAGTCAACAATAGTTGATTTATTAAACAAGCTTAACATCATTTCATTTAAAGATCTATCTTTATTCATTATAAACCCCATTAAAATAACTCAGGTGACTGAACAACTAATACAGTCACCTGCATTACAGTTATTTAACAATCTTTATTTGTTTGTCATTTTTTTTCAGATAAATAACATCTGAAACAGCTTTACCATCTTTTTTCTCCCCCCCCAGAATGAGCATCCCCCCCTGCCAGGGCAGGCTTACACCATAAGCAAGTCCTTCCGGCAAAGAACCAACTTTTTTCCAGTCATTTTTTATTAGCTGATATATCTCTTTTGAATAGGCTTTATCCAGTCCTTTATGAGACCAGTATTCACCATTGCTATACTTTTCTGCCGCCCCCGGGAAATATGCACCACCGGCCAGAAAGATATTTCCATCAATAACAGAGGCATATGCTCCTGACACCCCCTCGGGTGAAGCTACTGGTGGAAGTTCAGACCATTTAATTCGATCATGCGAAAGCTCCCCCGTCCAGGATCTAACAGAACGAAGCCCCGGTTTTCTCTCCCCTCCCAGTATATAAATTTGCTGTTCTGCAAAAATCACCGATGAACCAGCAGTTCCCGGAAATGGAGTCGTTCCCAGGTTCTTCCACTGGTTTTTTGACGGGTCATAAGAAATTATATGATTATTTAAAAAATAATCATCAGCAGGTTTACTAAAATAATCCCTGTTGACTTTCTCTGTCAGCGCGGAATTCCCTTTTGATAACTCGACATCTGAAAAGTATCCATTAAAAATATTCTCATTTACACCACCAGTAGATACCGCATGACCATTATGGATAAAAGAAACATGACCGGCAAGAGATACAGGGGGACGGGTCATCAATTTTTCCCATTTATCTTTAGCAATATCATAGGAATAGACATCTTTTTGTAAGGTTATGACTCCACTTTTATCTTTTCCAATTCCTCCAAATACATAGATCTTACCATCAATAATAGTAGCTGTTGCCTGCTCTCTGGGAACTGTCGGCCATTGCGCTATCTTAGTCCATTTTTTTTCACTCTGGTTTGTATCTATCATATACCAGTTATTTCCCAGACTTCCCAGTCCTATATATATTTTACCATTCTCGATCCCTCCTACACCATATTTAAATGGTTCAGGAATTTCCGGTAAAGCTCCGGCTACCGACGTTCCAATAAACAAGCAGAAGGGAAGATATATAAAGTTTTTCACTTTCATTGTAATCACCTTTTAAAAATTAATCAGAACACCGATACGGTAACTATTTTCATGTTTATTATCTTTCCCCTTATACACCCCTTGTTTATCCAAGTAATCATATTCTATATATGGGGTGAACACCGGTGACATTTTATATTGCAGAACAAATGCATTTTCAGTTGCTGTTTTTTTATGATTCCCATATTTGAAATTATTAACCTTCGTATATACCGTGGTCTGCCATGCAAACAACCATGAATCATTAATTTTGTATGTCACATAACCATCAAACTGATGCTGATCATTACGCGCCCTGTTGCCATCTAAATCCGTCTGTCGGAAAGCTTTCCAGTCATAGCGATAGCGTAAGGCCAGATTAAGATCTGGCGTTGCCTGATACGAAATTTTCAGATAAGGGTTATACTGACTTCCTGCTGACATCCATTGTGTCTGAATCCCTGGGATTAGAGCCCATTTGTCATCTATTTTATATGTTTTATTTATATCTATTTTATTATAATTGAGTGCAAACAATTCATTTTCATTGTTGTGAATTGTATTCCAGGTGTTTGACTCAAAACTTGCCCACCAACCATTATTCCACCCCTGACTAACCTGAATCAACGTTTCATAAGCGTGACTGGCGCTTCTGTATCCCCCACGTAGATTAAGAGTTAATGCCTGAGAGCACAAAGGTAAACCAAGAAGAATTACAGTTAATAGTGGATAATATTTTTTCATAAATGCCTCATCATTAAATATATTTATCACTTGTAATTTGATTTCTCAATGAAACTTATGTTCCGCAAGCCATTCCAGAAGCAGGCTTTGCCATTTTTCTATCGGATATCCATTTTTTCCGGATACACCAAATCCATGACCTCCCTTATCAAAAAAATGAGCTTCTGCATGATGTCCCTTATCCCGAATAGAGTTAAAATATCTCAGAGAATGAATAACTGGAACATCCTTATCATCTGTTGCATGCACAATAAAGACTGGTGGCATATACTCTGTAACACTATTTTCAAGACTGGCTGAATATTCACTTTCACCTGCATCCAGAAGACGTTTCCGGCATCCCTGATGAGCAATACTCCTGTCAAGAGATATAACTGGATATATCAGAGCCATCCAGTCAGGACGCACAGAAGTCTCTTCCTCATAATGGAGATGAGTAATATATCCAGCAAGATGACCACCTGCCGAAAACCCCATACATCCAACACTCTTAAATGTTCTCTCCGACATTCCGGCCCAGTAAGAAATAAAGTTCAGGGCATTCTTCGCATCTGCAAAGGAATAATAACCATTAACGGAGGGCATTCTGTAAGAAAGAATAAATGCCGTATATCCCTGACCTGCTATCCATCTGCCAACATCAAGTCCCTCTCTTTCATAAACAATCCTCCTGTATCCACCTCCAGGTATAATCAGCACACTATGTTGATTAGATACAACAGGCTCAACAACTGTAATAAGGGGCACAATACCTGTATATATTATGCCATCGCCAGTATTCTCAAATAGCGAACTGTCAGTTATGTAACGCTCATAATTATCAAGAGAATATATATTCTCCCTGTAATGAATCATTTTTTTATTCCCTGATAGCATCCGTTATTCTTCTGCAACATTCTTTTTTCTTGCTCCATAAAAAGGTTTTCCATCGACAGTATCATATTCAAGCGCAGCTTCTGGATGGATCCATCTCTGTACACGTGATGGCATATCAAAACCAATAAGGACAAGAACAACAAATGTTAAGATAAAAGCAAGAGAACACATTGCTGTACCAAGACTTGTATGAGACGCAACAACTGCACCAAGAATAGGCGCACATGCTCCACCAAGTGAACCTACATTATAAATAAACCCCAGTCCTGCCGCACGCTGCTCCACATTAAAATAACCACTGATTATTTTCGGCACCAGAGCACCAATCCCCTGACCAAAAACCTGCTGAGTAAAGATTAGAAGGCCAAGTAACCATACATAGTCCCGGTCCACAAGAAAAACGGGGATAATAACAAGCTGACCGATAAGAAGTGATATAACATATGCTTTTCGGGTTCCAAGCCAGTCCCCCATAAAACCACCTATACAACTTCCAGCTGCAGAGCCAAAACCTGCCAGCATAAATATGAGAGCAACAGTTTCTGGTGAATACTGCATATCAACCTTAAGCCATGTAGGAAGAAAAGCCTGCAGTGGCCATCCGTAGAGGAAACAGAACATAACCACAAGCATCAACATAATGCCTGTTGGCCATCTTTTCCCCATACCCTGATATATAAAACTGATAAAAACAGCCGCACAGCACAATGCCATAACTGTGATTAAAGCAGCGTTTGCAGTGACGCCTGAAAAACAAACATATAGACATGCAAATGCAATACAAGACAGAAGAATATTTATGTATTTATTCTTTTCTCTGTACAGAATATCCACCATTGTTCTGACGGGCTTATTCTCTTGTTGCCTTTTTTGCCAGTCATCAGACTCCGGAAGATTCTTGCGAAGATAAAAAGCAAATAATATTGGAAGCATGCCGACAAAGAAAAGAGAACGCCAGCCCCATAGTGGTACTACAATGCTATAAACCTGTGCAGCTAAACCTCCCCCAATAGAAAATCCAGAAATTAAAAAACCACTTGCCTTGTTTCTGAGATGAACAGGCCAGCTTTCGATAACATATGTTACACTTGAGCCATATTCACCTGCCATACCAAGCCCAATAACAATGCGAGCAATAAACATCACTGCATATCCAGGAGCCAGACCACAGGCAAGGGTTCCGAGAGAGAATAGCACTATACTTAAAACCATTGCCATCCTGCGCCCCATCTTGTCCGATAAAGCGCCAATAGCAAGCCCCCCAAACCATCGAGAAATAAAAGCAGCGGAAATAAGGCTTGCCGCTTCTATTGTCGTCAAGCCGAATTCATGCTGAACCTCTGTAAGAACCAGAGATATCAGAACGAAATCAAAACCATCAAGTAAATAACCTGTCCATGCCGCACCGAATATCTTCCACTGTCTGGGTGAAAGATGCTTATACCAAACCTGCTTTTTCTGAATACAGGAGTCCATATTAAACCTCACAATAATAGCGGATTTATAATACACTGGAGTATTACTTTAAGTAATACAATCCCGGTCCCAAAGAGTTGCACCAATAAGACCAGAGTCACTTCTGAAATATGCCGGAAACAGCATTACATTACAAATTTCAGAATATATGGAAAGATGTTTCGACACTTTCTGAACATACCCATCAGCAAGTCCAACACTTCCTCCGACAACAACAACCTGACAATCAAGCAGTAATTTTAAACTTACTATTAATTCAGCAATAGTACTGGCAGAACGCTCTGTCAAAAATTCTGCTTCCTTATATCCCTGTCTCGCTAATTCAAAAATATATTTGGTGCTATATCCTGAAAGTTTATTTTTTGCTGCCCCCATGATGGCCCGACCAGATGAAACCGCTTCAACGCATCCCCGACGACCACATCCACATTCTGTATCCGTTACTCCGGACAATATATGCCCAACATGTCCGGCTAATCCAGAAACACCTGTTAATAATTTTCTGTTAACTACAATTCCCCCTCCAACCCCCGTAGAAACGGTTATAAAAACCATATCACAAATTTCTTTCGGCAAAACTGTATATTCTGCCCATGCGGCTGCCTGGGCATCATTTATCACACTTCCATTTAAACCAGTTATATCTTCCATTATATTTTTCAGAGGATACTCTTTCAGCCCTCCAAGATTGTCTGGATTCAGAGCTGTCAATACTCCATTATTAATAATCCCTGTTGATGCTACTGCAAATCGCTCCGCTGTTCCCTTCATTTCAGAAACCAGTAGACGTAAAGCCCCTGTCATTTCGTCAGGACATCTTTCATGAGGTGTTGATATCTGTTTTTTCAGCAAAAATGAACCGTCATCAGATATCAACGCCGCTGAAATTTTCGTTCCTCCTATATCAACAGCCAGTGTTATCATTCATTTTCACCTATATAACAATCTTGCAATTATTCAGATTATTTTCATTTTTTTGTTTCTGTCATGTTCTTCGAACAGTCGCTCTGCAAGTTTTGATAATACATCCAGATTCTTTTCCTTTACCGGAGAAAAAGGACTTCTGCATACAGGAGTATTTATAATCCCCATATAGTAAAGAAGAGTTTTTATACCTGCCAGGACACCACTCTGAATAAGAGTGTCAATAACCTGGTTACAGGCTACTTGCATTTCCTTCGCCTTAATCACATCATTGTTTTTGACTGCTTCAAATATTTCAAGATAACGCCACCCCATTATATTATATGTACTACCGATTCCCCCATCTGCACCTGCAATTAACCCTGATGCAAATATTTCATCGTAACCATTATATAACACAAGCTCTGGATGATTCCTTTTGATTTGTTCCATCTGGAATAAATCACCGGATGTCTGTTTTAATGCACAAACCCTGGGTATTGTGACAAGCTCATTTATCTGATCTAAAGAAAAACGCACTCCGCTAAGAGCCGGTATATTATAAACTACCATCGGAAGTCCATCTGCAGAATCAATAATCTTCCTGTAATGGATACAATGCTCTTCAAATGAAAAAGGATAATAAAATGGAGTAACAGCAGATATAGCATGATATCCGTATTTTTTTGCAGCTTTTGCAAGTACCTCGCTTTCTGCCGTACTGATTCCGCCCACATGCGCTATAAGTGTCAGTCTTCCATCTGATTCATCGGCTACTGTTTCAAGAATTTTTTCTCGCTCTGCAACATTCTGAAGAAATGCTTCTCCAGTAGAGCCTCCAACATACAATCCCTTAATATTTTGTTCGATATTAAAACGGATCAGTTTTCGAAGACTCTCCATATCGATTTGCTGGGATTGGTCATAAGGAGTGGGTAATGCTGATATGACCCCTTTAAATTCACATTGCATTTTTAATCACCTTCACTTAACTGCATAATGGGATACCTAGTACACCATCAAGTACAAAGATTATCCAACAGAAAAGAAGCACAATGTGAAGATTATCAAAAAAAAACCATCAGAAAGCTGTCATGCCGCTCAGTTAAGGATCGGTTGATCGATCCAGTGTCCAGTTACTATTCTCTGCGTAACCCTCTGCGACTATCTTGCCCCGGAACTGATTACCCACAGCCCTGAAGAGTCCGACACTGTCACGCTACGCAAACGGCGTCTTCCTCTGGAAATGATGGCCTGGTGAATTATCAGTATGGCCCATGAGCGTAAGGAACCTTCACCAGATTGTGAACCGGCTGGACACATGCTGCCAGGTAGTCGCCCCTTTGTCGCGCCGTGATCCATGCCCAGCAGCGGCCAGGAAGCGGGGCCGTACGCCACGTGTTCACGTAAACAGCGCAGCCCTGACATAACACCACGCTGTATCCGCTCTGGTGCAATATGAACCTGCTGACCATCGATGGCGTGTTCTAACTAACACAGGACACGCCAGAACACGACATAAAGCTTCACTCGCCAGATACATGGTAAGCGTAAACTGACCGCCGTATGTAGCCATTAAGCCAGTATTGGTAACGTAGGTGCCCACCTTTTCATCAACTAGTGGACACCTGTTATGGAACAGAAAATATTATCCGCAGAACCCCGCAGAACATTTTCAAATGAGTTTAAACTTCAAATGGTTAAACTGGCTTCACAACTAGTAGCCTCTGTTGCCCGTATTGCCAGGGAACACGATATCAATGATAACCTCCTGTTCAAATGGCTCAGGCTCTGGCAGAACGAAGGGCGTATATCGCGGCGTCTTCCGGTAACAACCTCTTCTGACGCTGGCGTTGAATTATTACCTGTTGAGATAACGCCTGATGAGCAGAAAGAGCCTATGGCGGCTCTTACTCCGCTTTTATCCACTCCTTCACAAAGCACAGTCAGAGCCAGTTCCTGTAAAGTTGAGTTCCGCCACGGTAACATGACGCTGGAAAATCCTTCACCAGAGCTGCTCACGGTGTTGATCCGTGAACTGACCGGGAGGGGGCGATGATCTCGCTCCCATCAGACACTCGAATCTCGCTGGTTGCCGGCGTTACTGATATGCGTAAATCCTTCAACGGTCTGGGTGAACAGGTAC
>ERZ824473.5436-NODE-5436-length-10269-cov-2.534756_pt1 | contig 10269 bp, 7 predicted proteins | sample MGYA00519874_ERZ824473 | MGnify/ENA primary metagenome ERZ824473 (study PRJEB31778, sample SAMEA3449151) | human gut metagenome | biome: human gut; feature: human-associated habitat; material: faeces | place: United Kingdom | collected 2010/2012 ... | reverse complement strand
ACAATACCAAAAGTGGCGGAAGAAGTTCAGGTGGATTTAAGAAGGGCGGCTCATTCGGAAAAGGTGGATATTCCTTTGTACGTAAAGCTACCGATGATCCAAACCTTATCTACGGACGTGATTTTGACGATGAGACGATAGAACTTAAGAATGTCCTGGGAGAGATGGGAGAGATTACCATCCGCGGAAAAGTCATCAGCATGGAGACCAGAGAGATACGTAACGAGAAGACGATCATTATGTTTGCAGTTACAGATTTTACGGATTCTATTATGGTGAAAATGTTTGTGCGGAACGATCAGCTTGCGGATATTTTGGGAGATATTAAGACAGGTGCATTTTTGAAGTTAAAAGGAGTAACAACGGTAGACCGTTTTGATTCGGAACTGAATATCCAGTCGGTAGTCGGAATCAAGAAGATCAGTGATTTTACAGAGTCAAGAGTGGATACTGCACCAGAGAAACGAGTGGAACTTCACTGCCATACCAAGATGAGCGATATGGATGCGGTAACAGACGTCACAACGCTTCTAAAGCAGGCGCATGACTGGGGACATCCGGCGATGGCGGTCACGGATCATGGTGTAGTTCAGGCATTCACGGATGCAAATCATTATATTGAGTCACTGGATAAGGACGATCCGTTCAAAGTTATCTATGGTGTGGAAGGATATCTGGTAGATGATCTGACTGATGTAGCGGTAAATGAAAAAGGGCAGTCGCTGGATGACATGTATGTAGTCTTCGATCTGGAGACAACCGGATTCAGTCCAATCAAGGATAGGATCATCGAGATCGGTGCGGTAAAGGTAGAACATGGCGTGATCACAGACAAATTCAGTACATTTGTCAATCCGAAAGTACCGATCCCGTTCCAGATCACACAGCTTACCAGCATTACCGACCAGATGGTTATGGGGGCGCCGGATATTGAGACGGTTCTTCCACAATTTCTGGAGTTCATAGGAGATGCGGCACTGGTCGCACACAATGCCTCTTTTGATGTAAGTTTTATTGAACAAAACTGCAGATATCAGGATATCCAGCCGGATTTCACATCGGTGGATACGGTGTCGATGGCGCGTATCCTTCTGCCGACGTTGTCAAAGTATAAGCTGAATGTGGTGGCAAATGCACTCCATATTTCACTGGAGAACCACCACCGGGCGGTCGATGACGCCGGAGCAACTGCGGAGATATTTGTAAAATTTGTGGAAATGTTAAAGGACAGAGGCATTTATGATCTGGCGAAGCTAAACCAGTTTGGAGAGAACAATGCTGATGCTGTCCGGAAACTTCCGTCATACCATGTGATCATTCTGGCACTGAATGAAGTGGGACGTGTGAATCTGTATACCCTGATCTCAATGTCCCATCTGAAATACTATGCAAGAAGACCAAGAATTCCAAAGAGCGAACTGTCGAAATACAGAGAAGGACTTCTGGTGGGAAGTGCCTGTGAGGCGGGAGAACTTTATCAGGCGATTCTGAATGAAAAGTCGGAAGAACGAATCGCAAAGATCGTAAACTTCTATGATTATCTGGAGATCCAGCCGCTTGGCAATAACCAGTTCATGATCGAGAGCCCGAAGATTACGAAGGTACAGAACGAGGAAGACTTAAAAGAGATCAACCGGAAGATCGTGGCACTTGGCGAACGGTTCAATAAGCCGGTTGTCGGAACATGTGATGTACATTTCATGAATCCGGAGGATGAGGTATACAGAAGGATTATCATGGCAGGGAAGGGATTCGGTGATGCGGACAGTCAGCCGCCACTGTATCTTAGGACGACTGATGAGATGCTGGAGGAATTCGAATACCTGGGATCTGCAAAGGCAAGAGAGATTGTCATTGAGAACCCGGTGAAGATCGCCGGAATGGTGGAGAAGATCACACCGGTGCGTCCGGACAAGTGTCCGCCGGTCATCCCGGATTCGGATAAGATGCTGCGTGACATCTGTTATAACAAGGCGCATTCAATGTACGGGGAAGATTTGCCGGAGATTGTTACCGAGCGTCTGGAACGAGAATTGAATTCTATCATATCAAATGGATTTGCCGTTATGTACATTATTGCACAGAAACTGGTATGGAAGTCGGTGGAGGACGGATATCTGGTAGGATCCCGTGGTTCCGTAGGATCTTCCTTCGTGGCGACCATGGCTGGGATTACAGAGGTTAACCCGTTAAGTCCTCATTATTATTGTAAAAAATGTCACTACAGCGACTTTGAGTCAGAAGAAGTCAGAAAATTTGCCGGAGGCTGCGGATGGGATATGCCAGACCGGATCTGTCCGGTGTGTGGAGAAAAGCTTACAAAAGACGGTTTCGACATCCCGTTTGAGACATTCCTTGGATTTAAGGGAAATAAAGAACCGGATATCGACTTGAACTTCTCGGGAGATTATCAGAGTAATGCACACAAATATACGGAAGTCATCTTCGGCGCAGGTCAGACGTTTCGTGCCGGAACGGTTGGTACACTGGCGGATAAGACAGCGTTTGGGTATGTAAAGAATTATTACGAAGAACACGGACAGGGAAAGAGAAAATGTGAGATTGACCGTATCGTACAGGGCTGTACGGGAATCCGACGAAGCACCGGACAGCATCCGGGAGGAATTATCGTACTTCCGCTTGGTGAAGAGATCAACTCCTTTACGCCGGTACAGCATCCGGCGAATGATATGACGACCGATATCGTTACCACACATTTCGATTACCATTCGATCGACCACAACCTGTTAAAGCTTGATATTCTCGGACATGATGATCCGACCATGATCAAGACGCTGGAGGAATACATCAGCTCTCCGGCGATGGACAATGAATACAATGAGACGGATAATCGTTTTGATGCAACCAAGATTCCGTTGGATGATCAGGGGGTGATTTCGCTATTCCATGATACATCGGCACTTGGGATCAAACCAGATGATATCGGCGGATGTCCGGTCGGATGTCTGGGAATCCCGGAATTTGGAACAGACTTTGTTATCCAGATGGTCGTGGATACGAAGCCGAATACAATCTCGGATCTGATCCGTATCTCCGGGCTGTCACATGGAACAGACGTATGGCTGAATAATGCCCAGGAACTGATCCGGAGCGGTAAGGCAACGATTTCTACTGCAATCTGTACCCGAGATGATATCATGACGTATCTGATCAACAAGGGAATGGACAGCGAGGAATCCTTTACTATTATGGAACGTGTCCGTAAAGGAACGGTTGCCAAAGGAAAATGTAAGGAATGGCCGGAATTCAAAAAAGACATGGCTGAGCATAATGTACCGGACTGGTATGTCTGGTCGTGTGAGCAGATCAAGTACATGTTCCCGAAGGCGCATGCGGCGGCGTATGTCATGATGGCATACCGTATCGCATATTGTAAGATCAACTATCCGCTTGCATACTACGGGGCATATTTCGGAATCCGTGCAGATGCATTCTCTTATGAGATCATGTGTCAGGGGAAGGAAAAGCTTCAGTACTATATCGATGATTACAATCGTCGTTCTGCGACACTCAGCAAAAAAGAACAGGATACGATGAAAGATATGAAGATCGTTCAGGAGATGTATGCAAGAGGATTCGAATTTGAGCCGCTTGACATCTACAAAGCACAGGCAACGAAGTTCCTGATCGTAAATGGCAAACTGATGCCGCCGCTTTCCAGCATTGACGGTATGGGAGAGAAGGCTGCCGAGGCAGTTGCAGAAGCCTCAAAAGATGGGACCTATCTGTCGCTGGATGATTTCAGACAGAGAACAAAAGCAAGTAAGACCGTTATTGACACGATGGTTGATCTTGGAATCCTTGCGGATCTTCCGGCATCGAACCAGCTGTCATTGTTTGATTTTTAGGAGAGAGAACAGATGGGAAGAATAAAACAGTCACAGATCACATACTGGTGTCACGAGATCATCCGTTCACAGGCAGAAGCAGGCGGATGTTATATCGATGCGACCATGGGAAAGGGGAATGATACCTTGTTCCTGTGTGAGCTTGCCGGAGAAAATGGAAAGGTACTTGCATTTGATATTCAACAGGAAGCACTGGATGCGACGCGAGAATTACTAAGGACACACGGAAAAGAGCAGCAGGCGGAACTGATCCTGGACGGGCATGAGCATATGGACCGGTATGCAATGGAAGAGAGTACAGATGTGATCTGTTTTAATTTCGGATATCTTCCAGGCGGGGATCATAAGCTTGCAACTACATACCAGACCAGCATAGAGGCAATCGGAAAAGGTCTCGGCATACTGAAACACGGTGGTATGATGAGCCTGTGTATTTATAGTGGCGGAGATACCGGATTCGAAGAAAAAGAGAAGATTCTCGAATACATAAAAGGACTTCCGGGAAGAGAGTATACCGTGATCGTCAATGAATACTATAATCGGAAGAACTGTCCGCCGATGCCGGTATTTATATTTAAAGAGTAATCCGGAAGCAAAAGAAACGAAGACAGAAAAATTTGGAATTTGACAAATCAATGCTTTAACTCATGAAAGTATTATGTTATACTATTACAAGGTGGCGTAAACGGAATGCCGCTTACACGAAAGGATGGAAGAGAAGTATGTCAGAAAAAGTAATTATGCTTGGGAACGAGGCAATCGCCAGAGGTGCATATGAGGCCGGAGTAAAGGTATCGGCAGCATATCCTGGTACGCCTAGTACAGAGATCAGTGAGAACCTGGTCAAATATAAAGATAGTTTATACTGCGAATGGTCACCGAATGAAAAAGTTGCAACAGAAGTAGCGATCGGTGCATCCGTATCAGGAGTACGTGCTATGTCCTGTATGAAGCATGTGGGATTTAACGTGGCAGCGGATCCTACATATACCGTATCTTACATGGGAGTCAACGGAGGACTTGTCATTGTTGTTGCAGATGATCCGGGACTTTACAGCTCTCAGAACGAGCAGGATACAAGAATGGTCGCTCGCGCGGCACAGCTTCCAGTGATCGAACCATCAGACAGTGCAGAAGCAAAAGAATTTATTAAGATCGCATTTGATTTAAGTGAACAGTTTGACCGTCCGTTTGTATACCGTACGACAACAAGACTTGCACATTCACAGGGACTTGTAGAATTAAACGAACGCAAAGAGATCGAAGATAAACCATATGAGAAGAATATCCGCAAGAATGTTATGATGCCGGGAAATGCGAAACTCCGTCACGTAGAGATCGAAAAACGGAATCAGGAACTGGCAGAGGCAGCAAATACACTTCCGATCAACAGAGTTGAGATGAACGATACAAAGATCGGTGTGATCACAAGTGGAATTCCTTATCAGTATGTAAAAGAAGCACTTCCGGAAGCATCTGTGTTAAAACTTGGACTGGTGAATCCGCTTCCGAGAAAGCTGATCGAGGACTTTGCTTCGAAAGTAGATACATTATACGTTGTAGAAGAACTGGATCCTGTCATTGAGACACAGGTGAAATCTTGGGGGATCAAGGCAATTGGTAAAGAAATCTTTACAGTACAGGGAGAGTACAGTGCGAATATGATCCGTCAGGCAATCCTAAAAGAGGAACTGGACATCAGCAAACCTGCAGAGGCACCGGGAAGACCACCGATCTTATGTCCGGGATGTCCACACAGAGGTGTGTACTATGTGCTGAATAAGTTAAAGATACATGCAGCAGGTGATATTGGATGTTATACACTGGGAGCAGTTGCACCACTTAGTGTCGTGGATACAACAATCTGTATGGGAGCCAGTATCTCAAGTCTTCATGGTATGGAAAAAGCCAAAGGAAAAGAATATATCAAGAACTGGGTCGCTGTGATCGGGGATTCTACATTCTTACATACCGGTGTCAATTCGCTTATGAATATGATGTATAACAAAGCAACGGGAACAGTTATTATTTTAGATAACTCTACAACGGGTATGACCGGTCATCAGGATCATGCGGCAACCGGAAAGACACTTCAGGGAGATCCGACATACGCAATCGATATTCCTGCTTTGTGCCGCGCGATCGGAGTGAAGAATGTTGTGGAAGTCAATGCAAGAGATATCCAGGCAGTAGAGAAAGCGGTGAAAGAAGAAATCGCAAAAGATGAAGTATCTGTGATTATCACAAAGACACCTTGCGTTCTTTTGGATAAGTCGAAGAAACCGTTATATCAGACACACACAGACAAATGTAAAAAATGTGGTATGTGTATGAAACCGGGATGTCCGGCTATGACAAAGAATGCAGACGGTACCATTTCTATCGATGATACAATGTGTACAGGTTGCGGACTTTGTGCAAGCTTGTGTAAATTTGACGCAATTGAGTTAGTAAAGGAAGGTGACAGATAATGGCGGCAAAGAATCTTATGATCGTCGGAGTCGGCGGACAGGGAACACTGCTTACAAGCAGAATCTTAGGAGGCCTTGCCATTGCCGGCGGCTATGATGTAAAGCTTTCCGAAGTACATGGAATGGCTCAGCGTGGCGGAAGTGTTGTAACATTTGTAAGATATGGGGATAAAGTGGCAGAACCGATCGTAGAAGAGGGGCAGGCGGATGTGATCATCGCATTCGAACGTCTGGAAGCACTCAGATATGCACATTTTCTGAAAAAGGATGGTGCACTGATCATCAATGACTGGAGAATCGATCCGATGCCGGTTGTGATCGGGGCAGCACAGTATCCGGAAAATATTATTGAGACACTCGGAGAAGAACACAGAGTCTATACAGTAAATGCAACAGAAGAAGCAAAGAAGATCGGTAATCCAAGAGTGTTCAACCTGATCGTACTTGGTGTAGCGGCTCAGCATATGGATTTTACAAAAGAACAGTGGTACGAAGTGATTGAAAAGACAGTTCCTCCGAAAACCATTGAGATTAATAAAAAAGCATTTGACGTTGGCTATCATTTATAAGGAGGTACGGAACAGGTTATGGCAAGAGTAGCACTGAAAGATTGGAAAGAACAGATCAGAGATCCGAAGATTGAGTGTATGAGCAGAGATGAGATGACTGCACTGCAGAGCGATCGTCTGGTAAAACAGGTGAAAAATGTATACGAAAATGTAGAATTTTATCGTAAGAAAATGGATGAAATAGGAGTAGAACCAGGGGATATCAAAGGGATTGAGGATATTGGTAAGCTTCCGTTTACGACGAAAGAGGACTTAAGAGCAAATTATCCGTTTGGCCTTCTGGCTGTTCCAAAAGATAAGATTGTCAGGGTTCAGGGAACATCGGGAACAACCGGAAAACTTACCCTTGCTTCTTATACACAGAAAGACATAGATGTATGGAGCGAGTGTGTGGCCAGAGGTCTTACGATGGCAGGACTTACAGCAGAAGACCGCATTCATATCTGTTATGGATATGGATTGTTCACAGGAGGCATGGGGCTGGATTTCGGAGCAAGAAAGCTTGGAGCAATGGCTATCCCGATGTCAGCAGGTAATACGAAGAGACAGCTGATGTGTATGGAAGACTTTGGCGCAACTGCATTTGCATGTACACCATCTTATGCGCTGTATCTTGCAGAGGCTGCCAATGAGGCCGGAATTGTAGACAAACTCCAGTTGAAGGTTGGAATCAACGGGGCAGAGCCATGGACAGAAGAGATGCGTCTGAAGATCGAAGAACTCCTGGATGTAAACTGCTTTGATATCTATGGCCTGTGCGAGGTTACAGGACCAGGTGTAGCTTTAGAGTGTATCCATCATAATGGTATGCATGTATATGAAGACTATTTCTATCCGGAAGTATTGAACCCGGCTGATAACAGCCATTGCGCAGACGGAGAGATCGGAGAACTGGTATTCACAACACTTGCCAAAGAAGGTATGCCGTTACTTCGTTACAGAACCAAAGACCTTACAAGTATTGATCATTCTACCTGTGAATGTGGACGAACACTCCCGAGAATCTCAAAATTCAAAGGACGTACCGATGATATGAAGGTTATCCGCGGAGTCAATGTATTCCCGACACAGGTTGAGACTGCACTGCTTTCTGTCGGTGGAGGAGTTGCACCGCATTATCTGATGATCGTTGACCGTGAGAATAATCTGGATGTGCTGACCGTTATGGTAGAAGTGGATGAAAAATATTTCTCAGATGAGATTCGTAAACTGGATGAGTTAAAGAATAAAGTTGCGGCAGTCTTAAAACAGGCACTCGGTGTTGCAGTAAGAGTGAAACTCGTAGAGCCAAAGACCATCGAAAGAAGTGAGGGTAAGGCAAAACGTGTCATTGATAACAGAGGTTTATAAACAGGAGGAAATAACATGGGCGTAAGTAATACCGTACAACAGTTATCGGTTTTTTTGGAAAACAGAGAAGGACGTCTGGAAGAAGTATTAGATGTACTCGCAAAAAGCAATGTGAATATCGTAGCACTGAGTCTTGCGGATACATCTGATTATGGAATGCTGCGTATGATCGTATCAGATCCGCATAAGGGACGCATGGCATTAAAGGAAGTTGGGATTACTTCGATGCTGACAGATGTAGTAGCACTTCGTGTACCACATGCAACCGGTTCATTGAGCAAAGCAATGCATCAGATCGTGGACGGTGAAGTAAACATTGAATATATGTACGCTTTTGCAAATGGAGATGATGCGGCAGCAGTATTAAAGAGTGATGATCCGGCAAGAGTAATCGATATTCTGAAAGGAAGCGGCTTTGATGTGTACAGTGCAGATGAAGCGTATCGTGCAAACCAATAGACGTGAAAGAGGAATAGTATGGGTGTAGATAAGAGTGATGTTTTAAAGAAAATGAGGGAAGCAGAAGCCATCTATGTATTGATGTCTGATTGTACCAGAATGCCTTTCGTAGTGTGCGATCCGGAGACTTATGATGATCAGGTGCTGATTTTCTTCTCTGAAGAAGAAGCCATGAAGGGCGGACAGGAATTCCTGAAAGAGGGAAATCCTCTGAAGATATTTAATATTGAAAATAAATACATGCTTCCATTTTACAGCAGTTTATTCCCGGCCGGAGTGAATGGGATGTGGGTAGGAAAAGATACAGAAGAAGAGATCAAGCTTCAACTCACAGAACTGGTTAGAAGACCGGAGCAGAAACCGGGAGAGGAACCGATCGAGAATCCGAGTTTCCAGATTACAGCTATGTACTTCATGCAGAAAGCACGTAAGCAGAAAGAAATGAAGATTACAGAAGATATGAAGGATCTTCAGGAAGAATTGATGGCGCATTATCAGGATGCAACTTTCATTACTGCGGTCACGGAAGAGAAGAAAATGCCGGTGTTGAATAAGAATGACGGACAAGTATTATTGCCATTATTTACCGATGTTCAGGAGTTTCTGAAGTTCCAGAACAACCATTCGGATACAAGATATTCTATGGGAGTGCTGGAAGCGGTAAAAGTTCCGGAAGCAATGGGTGATGAAATGACAGGTGTAGTGGTGAATCCATTTGGTGTGGATCTGCAACTGAATATTGTAAGACCACAGAATCAGAATTAGTCTTACAGGTACGAAAAAGCCGGATAACATTTGTTATCCGGCTTTTTTTCGTAATCTCTCGCATTAAGTCATGTATTTCTTTTAAATATTCAAATCTGAAATAGCTATATTTTAATATATAAAAAGTACATCAAAAACTTAGATTCGTTATGATTAGAGCGGTGTTACATTAACAGCCTGTGGTCCTTTGGCGCCGTCTGTAACTTCGTATTCCACTTCCTGACCTTCTTCAAGCGTCTTGAATCCATCCATGTTCAGTCCTGAATAATGAACGAATACATCATGACCTTCAGCGTCAGAAATGAAACCGTAACCTTTTTGGTTGTTAAACCATTTTACAGTACCTTTCATGATCATACCTCCATAAAATATTATTAAATCGCATATTTATATAGGAAAACTATAAAATACACTATTGTCAGATTAGCATATATTGATAAATACGTCAATGGATATATGAAATGTTTTTGTGTTTTTGTACAAAAAATCAATCTACTTGACGAATGAACGTCAAACGTGTAAAGTAATATTGTTCAAACTAACAAAGGATTAAAAGGTTGGAAAAACTATGATTACATTGACAGGAAAAAAGATATCGGAAGGGATTGCGATCGGAAGACTTTCCTTTTATAAGCGTGATACAAAAGAAATCCGCAGGATCTATGTCAAAGATGTAGAAAAAGAAGTGATGCGTTTTCAAAAAGCCAGACAGAAGGCATTGCAGGAATTACGCGATCTGTATGATCTGGCAGCGAAGGATGTCGGAGAAGCGAATCCGGCAATCTT
>ERZ824473.5425-NODE-5425-length-10290-cov-2.648363_pt1 | contig 10290 bp, 9 predicted proteins | sample MGYA00519874_ERZ824473 | MGnify/ENA primary metagenome ERZ824473 (study PRJEB31778, sample SAMEA3449151) | human gut metagenome | biome: human gut; feature: human-associated habitat; material: faeces | place: United Kingdom | collected 2010/2012 ... | reverse complement strand
TTCCTGTCCCTCCGGCACAGAAAAAAATAAAAGCCATCAGGGACAGGAAAAAAGCCAGTAATCCCCGTCCCCATCGGCTCACCAAGGAGTAACACAATTACATGGGAAAATCACTATACATTGCCGAAAAACCCAGCGTAGCGCAGGAGTTCGCCAAGGCATTGCATATCAATACACAGAGAAAAGACGGATATCTCGAATCAGCAGAAGCAATCGTAACCTGGTGCGTCGGACACCTGGTCACGATGAGTTATCCGGAAGAATACGATCCGGCATTGAAAAGGTGGAGTCTTGAGACTCTGCCTTTTATCCCACAGGAATTCAAATACGAAGTCATTCCGGCAGTGTCAAAGCAGTTCCGAATCGTATCGGGACTGCTGAACCGCACAGACGTAGACACAATCTACGTCTGTACCGACTCGGGACGGGAAGGAGAATACATCTACCGTCTGGTCGAACAGCAGGCAGGCGTAAAAGGCAAGAACCGCCGCCGCGTATGGATTGACTCCCAGACAGAAGAAGAGATCCTGCGTGGAATCAAAGAAGCAAAAGACTTAAAAGAATACGACAACCTGGCAGCATCCGCCTACTTAAGAGCGAAAGAAGACTACCTGATGGGAATCAACTTCTCCCGCCTTCTGACATTAAAATACGGCAACAGCATCTCCAATTATCTGAATACGAAATATTCCGTCGTATCCGTAGGCCGCGTTATGACCTGCGTCCTCGGCATGGTCGTGCGCAGAGAACGGGAGATCAGGGAATTCGTAGAGACCCCGTTCTACAGAGTCCTAAGCACCATCGGAGAGAAAGGGGCAACATTCGAAGGCGAATGGCGGGCAGTCAAAGAATCAAAATGGTTCGAATCCTTCGACCTCTATAAGGAAAATGGATTCAAAGAAAAGGAAAAGGCAGAAGAACTGATCCGCTATCTAAGCAACAGCGAGTCAGACGCCAGCCAGCCCCTGACTTGCCAGATCGTGTCCATAGAAAAGAAGAAAGAAAAGAAGAACCCACCGTTATTATTCAACCTGGCCGAGATCCAGAATGAATGTTCCAAACGGTTCAAGATCAGCCCGGATGAGACCCTCCGGATCATCCAGGAACTATATGAAAAAAAGCTCGTCACCTACCCAAGAACGGACGCCCGTGTCCTGTCGACAGCAGTGGCAAAAGAGATCCACAAGAACTTAAATGGTCTGATGCAGTACGAACCGGCAAAGCCATATCTTCAGGATATCGTGAAATTCGGCAGCCACAAAGGACTGGAGAAGACGAGATACGTCAACGACAAACAGATCACAGACCACTATGCGATCATCCCGACAGGACAGGGCATGGGAGCACTAAAAGGACTTCCGAATCTGTCACAGAGGGTGTATGATGTGATCGTAAGACGATTCTTAAGCATCTTCTACCCACCGGCTGTCTATCAGAAAGTGTCGATCGTGACGAAGATCAAAGAAGAATCCTTCTTCTCAAGCTTCAAAGTACTGGCAGAAGAAGGCTATCTGAAAGTTACAGGCGTGCCGGGCAGGAAGAACGACAATAACGACAATACAGACAGTACCGAGGACAAGGACACCGACGCAGCCTTCTTCGCCAGAATCCAGAGCCTCAAGAAAGGCATGACCCTTCCGGTACAGTCCCTGGACATCAAAGAAGGCAAGACCTCGCCGCCGAAGCGCTACAATTCCGGTTCACTGATCCTTGCCATGGAAAATGCAGGACAGCTCATCGAAGACGAAGAACTCCGCGCCCAGATCAAAGGAAGCGGAATCGGCACCAGTGCCACCAGAGGCGAGATACTGAAGAAATTATTCAATAATAAATATCTGGCGCTCAATAAAAAGACCCAGATCGTCACGCCGACGATGTTAGGGGAAATGATCTACGATGTCGTAGACCATTCCATACGGCCGCTCCTGAACCCGGAACTTACAGCAAGCTGGGAAAAAGGTCTGACGTATGTGGCAGACGGAGATATCACATCAGATGAATATATGAAAAAGCTGGATGATTTTGTATCAAGACGCACACTTGCAGTCAAAGGTCTGAACAATCAGTATCAGATGCGGGCGTGCTATGATAAGGCAGCGCAGTTTTATAAGAAGCCGGTGAGAAAGACCGGAAAAACTAAAAAATAAAAAAGGAGAACCAACATGTCAGAACAATTAACCATCAAAAACCTCTACAACCACATGGATGAAACCATCGCAAAAGACATCTTCGAAGGAGCCACCTACCCATGGGAAATCCTTCCAAAGATCAGCGGCTTCATCAAAGAACTCGGAAAGACCCTTCCGGCAGATGAATACGATCAGGTCGGCGAAGACGTATGGATCGCCAAATCCGCAACCGTATTCCAGACAGCCTACATCCACGGACCGGCGATCATCGGAAAGAACGCAGAAGTCCGCCAGTGCGCATTCATCCGTGGAAATGCGATCGTCGGCGAAGGTGCAGTCGTAGGTAACTCGACAGAACTTAAGAACGTCATCCTGTTCAACAAAGTACAGGTGCCGCACTATAATTACGTAGGCGATTCCATCCTCGGCTACAAATCCCATATGGGGGCCGGATCCATCACATCTAATGTCAAATCCGACAAAAAACTCGTCGTAGTAAAAGCCGGAGATGAAAGGATTGAGACAGGTCTTAAGAAATTCGGAGCCATGCTCGGAGACGAAGTAGAAGTCGGCTGCGGCAGCGTACTGAATCCGGGAACCGTGATCGGAAGCCACAGCAACATCTACCCACTGTCAAGTGTCAGAGGATTCGTACCGGCACACAGCATCTACAAGAGACAGGGCGAAGTAGTGGAGAAAGTAGAAGAGTAATCAGACCACGGAGGAAAAATCAATGAACAAAATAGCATTCATCGGCGTAGGCATCATGGGCAGATCCATGGTCCGCAATCTCATGAAAGCAGGATTCGAATTACACATCTACGCCAGAACCAGATCCAAAGTCGAAGACGTGATCAGCGAAGGAGCCACCTTCCACGACACCATCGCAGACTGCGTAAAAGACGCAGAAGCAGTCATCACCATCGTAGGCTTCCCGACCGACGTAGAAGAAGTCTACTTCGATGCAGGCAACATCTTAGACAGCGCAAAAGAAGGCGCATACCTGATCGACATGACGACCACAAGCCCGATGCTGGACCAGAAGATCGCAGAAGAAGGAACCAAAAGAGGCTTCCACGTACTGGACGCACCGGTCACCGGCGGTGACACCGGGGCAAAGAACGGTACACTCTCCATCCTGGTCGGCGGTTCCAGAGAAGACTACGAAGCCTGCATGCCGTTATTCGAGGCGATGGGAACCAACATCAACTATCAGGGAGGATCCGGCTGCGGCCAGCACGCCAAGCTTGCGAACCAGATCATGATCGCCGGTACCTTATCCGGAGTCTGCGAGGCACTCACCTACGCAAAGGCAAAAGGCCTTGACCTTCAGACGGTTCTCAATTCTGTATCGACTGGAGCGGCAGGAAGCAAGCAGTTAGATACCTTCGGACCGAAGATCCTGGCAAGAGATTACGCACCGGGATTCTTCCTGAAACACTTCGTCAAAGACATGAAGATCGCCCTTACCGAAGCGAACATGAGCAATCTCAATCTGGACGTATTAAGCCAGGTGCTTGCCAACTACGAACTCCTTCAGGCAGAAGGCTGCGCAGATCTCGGCACCCAGGCACTGATCAAGTACTACGAAGAAGAGATGGACGTATAAAACATGTCGAAAAAAAGATAAAAAATAGGGAAAATTGTATAAATTGTTGATACATAGTTGAAGCCTGCTTAAAGATATGATAAAATCATACATGTTTATGAATGGATGAGGGATGTGGGCAAAAAATGATATATAATAATCCCAGTTATTTGTGTTTTAAAGACAGAAAGCCAAATATAAAGATATTACATAACACTTATAAAATGTATAAATATACGAAGAGCTCGAGAGATACCCTTCCTTCCATTGGTATGAAATGATAAGAATACCGGGGGGGGGTATTTTGGTGCGCAAAAAATTGCGCAGAGAAGAAAAGGATATAATGAATTTATTCCAACTTATAAGAAACCGATAAAAAAGCAGAGAATAAAGGAGTAACCACCAGATGAAAGAATGTTACATAGATATGCATTGCCACATTCTGCCGGGAGTCGATGACGGGGCGAAAGACCTTGCCGAGACGAAGAAGATGCTTGAGATCGCATACGCAGAAGGAATCCGGTGTATCATAGCAACCCCTCACCACCATCCGCACCGCGGAAAGGCGCCGGCAGAGAAGCTCCGTGAAAGGGCAAAGATTGTGCGCGAAGCAGCACACGAGATCGATGAACGCTTCCGGGTATACCTTGGAACGGAAGTCTATTTCGGGCAGGATGTTGCAGACAAATTAAAAGAAGGAAAGATCCTTTCGATGAACCGCAGAGAGTATGTACTGGTAGAATTCCCGCCCTCACAGACATACAGCTATATCAGACAGGGGATCCAGCAGCTACAGTTTGCAGGATACGAAGTCATACTGGCGCACGTCGAACGCTATCACTGCATCGCCGAAGATGTAGAACTTGCGGAAGAACTGTACGATATGGGTGTGAATCTGCAGGTAAATGCAGACAGTATCACCGGGGGATCCGGCCGTAAGATCAGGAAGTTCATCGAAGAACTGATGAACCGCGACCTGGTATTCTGCGTCGGAACCGATGCGCACGATACAAAGCACAGACCGCCGAAGATGAAGAAGGCGGCCGCTCACGTAGAGAAACGATACGGAGAAGATTATACAAGGAGGATATTCTACAGCAACGCGAAGGAAATGCTGAAGAAGAGAGATTAAGATGAGCCGAGAAAATTATGGAATGATGAATCAGGAGATTCAGGATGACGAAGTTACCATTGATCTGATGGAATTATTCAGTGCCTTATGGGCAAAGAAGACGATAATAATTCTGTCTGCGGTATTCATGGCACTGGTAGCGTTCGTCGGAACGAAGATGTTCGTGACACCGAAGTACACGTCAGTAACGAAGCTCTTCGTTATGGCGAAGAATGACGACACCTCAGCAAGCGCAACCTACACAGACTTACAGACAGGAAGCATGCTGACAAAGGACTACATGGAACTGGTGAAGAGCCGCCCGGTACTGGAGAAGACCATCTCCAAGCTGAAACTTGATGTGACACCGGAAGAACTGGCAGGCATGATCACCACAGAGACACCGACCGACACACGTATCATGAGCATCAGCGTGACGGACAATGATCCGAAAGAAGCAAAACAGATCGCAGACACACTCAGAAAAGCAGTCAGCGTACAGATCACAGAGATCATGAATGCGGATTCTGTCAACACCGTAGAAGAAGGGAACCTTCCGACCAGCCCGTCTTCTCCGAATGTCAAGAAGAACATGATGCTCGGCGCACTGCTCGGACTTGTCATCTCTATGGGATTCATTGTACTGATCTCCATCTTAGATGATACGGTCAAGACTCCGGATGACGTAGAAAAGTACCTCGGACTGAATGTACTGACTTCCATCCCGATCCAGGAAGGAAGCAGCGCACCGAAGAGAGCGAAGCAGCAGAGAGAATCAAGAAATGCTGTAAAAAGCAGAAGATAGGAGAAGGACATGGCAGAGATAGTATTAAAGAATCTAACGAAAGATTACCGGAGCAACGAAGCATACAAGACACTTCGTACCAACATCGAATTCTCCGGATCAGATAAGAAAGTAATCGTATTCACAAGCTGTACACCGAACGAAGGAAAGAGTACCGTGACGATGGGACTTGCAGCATCCCTCGCAGAAGGCGGCAAGAGAGTCCTGTTCGTGGACGCAGACCTTCGGAAATCCGTCCTGATGGGACGCCACAGAGTCACAGGAGAAGTGAAGGGACTGACACACTTCCTCTCCGGACAGGCTGACGTAAAAGAAGTGATCTTAAGAACACAGGAACCGAATCTCTTCGTGACGTTCGCAGGACCGGTTCCGCCGAACCCGGCAGAACTGCTCGGCAGCAGAAGGTTCGAAGCATTCCTTGACGGTGCAAGACAGGCATATGATTATGTGATCATCGATGCGCCGCCGCTCGGAAGCGTCATCGATGCAGCAATCATAGCAAAATTCTCGGATGCATCCGTGATGGTCATCTCAGCGAGGACGATCAGCTATAAGTTCGCCAGAGTGGTAAAAGAACAGCTGGAGAAGGCAGACTGCCCGATCCTCGGCGTGGTATTGAATAAAGTAGATATGAAACAGAACAAGTATTATGGTAAATACTACGGTAATTACTATGGCAATTACGGAGAAAACGGAAAGAAATAGAGGGTGAGCGTATGAACCAGCGCGTGGTTACCGGCCTGTTGACGGCCGGATGTATAGCACTGGCAGGTGCAGGATATATGACCTATAAGAATCAGGACCGCACTGCACCGGAGATAAAAGTAGACCAGAGTAAAGAGATTGCCTATACAGAAGGAGAAGACTACGGAAAGCTTCTGGAAGGTGTGACGGCACAGGACTCTAAAGACGGAGACCTGACCAGTGAGGTATTTGTAGAAAAGGTCGTGCCGGTCAGTAAGAAGAAGGCAGTTGTCTATTACGGTGTCACAGATAAGGCAAAAAATGTAGGAACAGCAAGCCGGGAAGTGACCTATCAGGCAGCAGAAGACAGTGATGCGGCAGAAGATACCGCACAGGATACGGCTTCGGAAGATACAACGCAGAAGACGGATGAAAAGTCGGCAAAGAAGACGAAGAAGAAATCCAAAAAAGCAAAGGCAAAGAAGACCGCTGAAGAAAAGAAGGCAGAAGATACCGCACAGGATGCAGCGGCAGCAGACCAGCAGAGCGCAGATCAGCAGAGTGGGGTCCTGCAGCCGAATGGCACACGTCCGGCAATGAAGCTTGCTGAAGAAGCGAAGACGATAGCCAGAGGAACATCATTCAATGCACTGAATGAAGTGACAGACGCAGTGGATGACAAAGACGACAGAGACACCTTGTTCCGCGGACTTCACATCGACGGTAATTACAATGTGAACCAGGCAGGAACCTATACATTACAGTATTACGTACAGGACAGTGACGGCAATACCTCAGATCCGATTACATTTACACTGACTGTACAGTAACAGATGAAGGATGAATGATATGAGACAGAGACTTCTGGAAATGGAAAGAAAGAACCTGATAGGAAAACTGATCACACTGATCCAGCTTCTGGTATCGGTAATCTGCATCGTGACTGTGGCAGGCAGCGGGATGCTGCCGAAGAAGTACCTGATCTTCCTGATCGGGGCACTGGCAGTACTCTTTGGTGCGACACATATCCTGCAGTATCCGAAGAATAAGGTGCTGCGCTATACGGGTATGATCATCAGCCTCCTGATGACCATCATACTGGCGGCGATCAGCATGGGAATGATGAAGACCGATGATGTACTTAAGAAAGTCGGCGGAGCTACCTACAAGACGGATAACATGGTTGTGGTTGTGAAGAAAGGTGATTCTGCGAAGAACATCGAAGATGCCGAGGATTACCGGTTCGGTTATCAGACTGCAGTGGATCAGAAGAATACCGATAAGATAATCAAAGATATCGAGAAGAAAGTCGGCAAAGACGTGAAGACCGAAGAATACGAATCATTGACGGATGAGGCAAATGCACTTCTGAATGGAAATGTGGATGCGGCGGTGTTCAATGAGGGGTATATGAGTATGATCGATGAGTCGGTTGAGGGGTTCTCGGAGAAGGTCAAGATTCTGTATCAGTATGGGGTTAAGACAGAGGTAAAGAAAGAGAAGAACGTGGATGTGACAGAACCGTTCAATATCTATATCAGTGGTATCGATGTGGATGGACCGATTACGACAAACAGCCGAAGTGATGTGAACCTGATCATGACGGTGAACCCGCAGACGAAAAAAATATTACTGACAACCACACCGAGAGATTATTATGTGACGATACCGGAAGTGTCCGGAGAGAAGAGAGATAAGCTTACCCATGCAGGTATCTATGGCGTGGACAAATCCATGGCAACATTAGAGAACCTGTACGGAATAGACATCAGCTACTATGCAAGAATTAACTTCACATCACTCGTGAAGATCGTAGATGCACTTGGCGGAGTGGATGTAGATTCGAATTATGAATTCACCACACTGCATGGTAATTACAAGATTAACAAAGGAATGAATCACCTGAACGGAGAACAGGCACTTGGATTTGCCAGAGAACGTTACAGCTTTGAAGACGGCGATAACCAGAGAGGCCGGGATCAGGAGAAGGTTCTGACAGCGATCATTCATAAAGCAACGACACCGGCAATCCTGAAGAATGCGAATGAACTGATAGCCGGTGTCAGCGATTCGGTACAGACGAACATGACGAGTGAAGAGATGTCGAAGTTCATCCAGATGCAGCTGGATGATCCAAGCAGCTGGAATGTAGAATCCCAGGCAGTAAGCGGCAAAGGAGACAGCCAGAGCTGTTATTCTTCCGGAAGCCAGCTGCTGTATGTGATGTGGCCGGACGAAACAGCTGTGCAGAACGCAGCAAATCAGATCAAAAAGTTACAAGAGGAAAAATAAAGGAAAAGAGCAATGTACAGAGAAGTTATTAAGGGATGGTTCAAGCATCTGGATTTCATGATACTGGATGCGGTGATATTGGAATTCAGTTTATTAATTACATATTTTTCAAGACACGGATTTGGCACCAGCATTACAAAAGAGTATAAGGATGTCATGCTTATGGTGATCCTGCTTCATATTGTTGCAACATTCTTCATGAACAGTTATGAGGATGTGATCCGAAGAGGCTATCTGGTGGAATTGAAGAAATCTCTGGTACATTGTGCCTTTGTGACGATCGGCCTGATCGTGTGGATGTTCGCAATACAGGGTTCGGATACATATTCAAGACTAGTTATCTTCGGATACTATCCGGTCAGTGCAGGAGTGATGTGGTTCGGAAGACTCGGATGGAAACGAGTGATCCGAAAAAGAATCCATGACCGCAAAGAATGGCGTAAACTGCTGGTGGTCACAACCAGGGAAAAAGCAGAAGAGACGTTGGACAGTCTGATGCAGCCATACCGGGATTATATGTTCGCCGGAGTGGTAATCTATGATGAAAGTACTTATCCGGAAAAAACAATCTGCAATGTTCCCGTTGTTGCGAATAAGAAGACGATGTTGGATTATATTCAAAATAACATCGTGGATGAGATATTCCTTGATCTGAATGAGAAAGGAAGGCTGACGGAGAGACTGGTGGATATCTTCATTAATATGGGACTGACGGTACATATGAATCTGATGCCGTATGATTCCAATATGGAAGAAAGAAGAGTACATTCATTCGGAAACTATATGGTTATGACAACCAGTATGAAATTCGCTTCCCCTTGGCAGGTACTGGCAAAGAGAATGCTGGACATATGCGGGGCGCTTGTGGGACTGGTGCTTACGGGAATTGCAATTATCATCTTTGGACCGATTATCAAGAAACAGTCTCCGGGACCGATCCTGTTCTCACAGAAGAGAGTTGGAAGAAACGGACGAATCTTCAATATCTATAAGATCCGTACGATGTATCCAGATGCGGAAGAGCGGAAGAAAGAACTGATGGAGAAGAATAAGATGAGCGGGTTGATGTTCAAGATGGATAATGATCCGAGAATCTTCCCGATAGGGCATTTTCTTAGAAAGACCAGTATTGATGAACTGCCGCAGTTCTGGAATGTACTGATTGGAGATATGAGCCTGGTTGGTACCAGACCACCGACAGTGGATGAGTATGAGCAGTATGAACTTGGACACAGGAAGAGACTTGCAATGAAGCCGGGGCTTACCGGTATGTGGCAGGTGAGTGGCCGGAGTGACATTACGGACTTTGATGAAGTGGTTGCGTTGGATGCTAAGTATATTGAGCAGTGGGATATTGCGTTGGATATTAAGATATTGTGGAAGACGGTGTTGGTGGTACTTAAAGGTAGTGGAGCAGTGTGATAATATAACGGATATTTGCAATTAAAAGAAAAACTCAGACGAGTTAAGGATGGGATAGAGGAATGGATTCAAAAAAAGAAGTACAACATGTTTATCTGGTAGGTGCGAAGAGTCTTGGAGCTTATGGAGGATATGAGACCTTCGTATATAAGCTTACAGAGTATCATCAAAATAAAGAGAATATTAAATATCATGTTGCTTGTAAAGCCAATGGTGATGGCTGCATGGACGAAAATAAATTTGAGAGTGTGACAAAATT
>ERZ824473.5423-NODE-5423-length-10303-cov-3.759075_pt1 | contig 10303 bp, 8 predicted proteins | sample MGYA00519874_ERZ824473 | MGnify/ENA primary metagenome ERZ824473 (study PRJEB31778, sample SAMEA3449151) | human gut metagenome | biome: human gut; feature: human-associated habitat; material: faeces | place: United Kingdom | collected 2010/2012 ... | reverse complement strand
AGTCGCCGGCAACGGCGCCATCTTCCATGAGCACCACCCGATCGGCCACGTCCGCCAGCCACCACAGGCGGTGCTCGGACACGACGACGGTCTTGCCCGCCGCTTTCAGCGCCGCCACCACCTCGGCGAGGCGCTTCATGGAGGGCACGTCCAGGGAGGCCGTCGGCTCGTCCAGCACGAACACCGCCGGCTCCATGGCGAAGGCCGAGGCGATGGCCACCGCCTGCTTCTGGCCGCCGGAAAGCTCCTCGATGCCGCGATCGAGCAAATCGGCGATCCCCAAGGCCCGGGCCGCCTTGGACACCCGCGCCACAATCTCGCCGCGGGGAAGGCCCAGGTTCTCGCAGCCGAAGGCGATCTCGGAGGCCACGTCCAGGTTCACGAACTGGCTGCGGGGGTTCTGGAACACCGAACCCACGCGCACGCCCAGCTCGTCGGGAGTCCAGGCGGCCACCTCCGTTCCCTCCACCATCACGCGGCCCTTCACCTCGCCGGCATAGACATGGGGCACCAGGCCGTTGATGAGGCGCGTGAGCGTGGTCTTACCGCAACCGGAGGCGCCGGTGACCACCACGCACTGGCCCCGCGGAATCTCGAGGAAGACCCCGCGCAGCACCGGCCGCTCCGCGCCGGGGTAGGTGTAGGACACATTCTCGAGGACGATGGCGGCCGTTGCGGCCGATGGGGTCGCGGCGCTCACGGGAGCACCTTCCCCGCCACCGCCGCCGCGACCAGCGCCACGGCCGCGACCAGCACCACGACGTCCAGCGCCCCGATGCGCAGCTCGTGGTAGGAGCCGCGTCGGCGCGTCGTTTCCACGCCGCGGGCCATGACGGCGTCCCCCAGCTCGTCGGCCACGATGGACACGCGGTGCAGGTAGGGCACCATGAAGTTCTCCAGCAGCCCGGCCGGATGGCGCAGGATGGCCGCCGGCGTCAGGCGAAGGCCCCGGGTGAGCATGGCCTCGCGCACGGCCCTCGCCTCCCGGGCGATGGTCGGGAAGAAGCGCATGCCCACGCACACCGCCACGGTCATGCGCCCCGAGAGCCCGAAAGACTGCAGAGCGCAGGCCAGCTCGCCCAAATAGGTCGTGGAGATGAGCGCGGCCGCGAACATGGCCGTGGGGAACAGCCGCGCGAGCATGACCAGACACGAGCCCATGGGCATGAAGAAGGGACCGCCCAGGATGCAGGCCAGCGCAATGAGCGATAAGGCGGCGTAGGCGCCAAGCCACGCGCAGGCCAAACGTCCGCGGCGGCACCACAGCATGAGCGCCGCATCGCCGGCCACGGCCGCCAGCTCGATGGCCTTCGCGCCGGATGCGAACACGGCCACGTTGAGCAGCACGAGCACCGCCAGCGCCACCCGCGGGTCCACGCGGCGACGGTCGTGCTCGGCCGCCGCCATCATCAGGCCGCCCGACGCCCCGCGAGTCGAGGCGCCCTCGCGCGCCCGAGATACCGACGCCGGCCGCGGCGCCTTCCTGGGCTCGGGCATGGCGCCCTCGATTCCGTCCATCGTGCCTTCCACCTGTGCGCACCTTTCCGCTTAAGGCGGCGCTCCCGTCCCTTTTCCGTCGCGTCGCCGTTCTCTTCTTGAAAGTTTCAGTCGGTTAATTTACCTTGCGTTAAGGCCTTTGTGTTAAGTAAGGCTAACTTATGGACGAATCGGAAAGAACTCTGGACGGATCGGAAAACGACGGGCACGATTATGGGCGCGAGCGCGTTGGCGAACATAGACAAGGGACTGCACCACCTGTTCCTCTCCCAAATTGAGACGCTGGGGATGGAGCCGGTGGCCCGGCGCAGCGGCATCGTGTCGCAGCTCGCGCCGGAGCGCGGCCGCGGCAGCGCCTGGATGGCGGGCATCGGCCCCGATTGCCTGATGACCGTGCTCGACCTCGAGGTGGAAGGCGCCGTGGACCTCACGAGCTGCGGACCCGGCTACTTCTGCCTGGGCATCATGTCGCCGAGCTGCCTGGAAACCATGCCGCGGCCCGTCAGCGCCCCCGGCCCTGCAGGTCTTGTCATGTACTGCCAGGATGCCGGCTCCTACGCCTACCGGCTGAAGCCGCGCACCCCCTATGTGTCCCGCTCGCTGTGCTTCACGCCGCGCTTCTGGGAACAGCTCGCTTTCGACCGCCGCTCCGACGGCGATGCCCTGCTGGAGCGCTTTGCCACGGCGCCCCAGGTCCTGAACGCGCCCCACGTGGGCGCCATGCTGTAGCGCCTCGACGCCCGAACGGCCGACGCCGCGGCGACCGAGCTGCACCTGACGGCGCTTGCCGCCGAGGCCGTCGCCTGCCTCATGGATACCGCCGAGGCCGAAGGACAGGCCGAAGCCGCTCGGGGCAGCAGCGAAGCGGCCCGTCTGGCCCGCGACGCCCGCGCGCTGCTGGAGCGCCACTTGGATGCGCCGCTCACACTGGAGTCCATCGCCCGCGAACTGTGCGTGAGCCGCTCGCGTCTGGCGGCCACCTACAAGGCCGAGCGCGGGCGCGGCGTGGCCGAGGAGCTGCGGGACCTGCGGATGGAGCGCGCCCGCGAGCTTCTGGCCGGCACGGACCTCCCTTTGTCCGAGGTGGGCCGCGCCGTGGGCTATCCGCGCCCGACTACCTTCGCCACCGCCTTCTCCCGCGAGGTCGGCTGCTCCCCCGCCGCCTGGCGCAAACAGCACCGCCTCTGAGACCGCGCTGCTGCGGGATCCCGTCGTCGGGCCTCTATAAAAGGGAAGGAGCCCCGAGAGGCTCCTTCTTGTCGCATCTGTCGCTGCCAGACCTGCTTGGCCCGCGCTCGGCTGTACTTCGCCGAACCGTGGGCGCCATGCCCACAGGCGAACCCGTTGTAGCGCGGCTTGCTCGCCAGCGTCGCTTCCTCAGCCGACTGCCGCCACACGACATCGCTTTTCGGCTTTACCGCCTGCACAGGATGCGCCTTCTTGCGCTTCTTCGACATTCCTCTCACCTCCTTCACGCTATGGCTTTCTCAGCGGAAGCATTCTAGCAGAACTAAACCAGCCAGAGCCGTCTCTCACACGATCGTTTGGAAGCTGGCAAGGCGAGCGCCGAACATCTGCGCCCGATCATTTGCAAGCTGCGAGGCGGCCGCGAGTGCCTGAAGCCGCCGCAATCCGCTGGGTGCAATCTCAGTTGCCGCCGAGCGCCTCTTCGATGATGGCGTTCACGGCAGCTGGATTATCGGCGTTGGAGTTATGGGCGGCGCCTTCTACCCAGCGAACGGGCAAGCCCGTACGCTCCGACCACAGCTCGTTGTACTTGCGGACGAACCCCGTGCGGTCGAGCTCGCCGACGATCAGCGTGAGCGGGGCGGTCGGCGCGGCGTACTCATCGCTTCTCACCACCTCGGCCAGCATGGCGAACCCATGGGCGGAAAGCCGGCAGTACTCCCCCTTCTCGTAGCCGGCCAGGATCGAGCCCATGATGGCGCGGCCCTCGGGAGTTGCGGCATTGCCTTCGGTGCTCGTCTTCTTAAGCGTGGCCCACGGGTACAGGTAGAACATGCGCGTCACGAAAGGCAGACAGGCCAACTCCCATCGCTTGTAGTAGTCGCGACCGAGCGGCGCGGAGTCCACCGACACGATGCCGCGGGCGCGCCCTGGGAACAGCACGTCGAACACCTGAGCCACGTACCCTCCCATCGACTGACCTACGAGCACAGGCGCACTGACGCCTTCTGCCTTCATGATCTCCCCCAACCAACGGGCCAAGTCGGGCAGCGAGAAATCCAGCGGGAACGGGCGCGACTCACCATGGGCCGGCGCGTCCCACACCAGGCAGTTGGCACGGCCCTCGAAGTGCTCGATCTGCGGCGCGAACAGGCGACGATCCGCCGTAAGCCCCGGCAGGAACACCACCCACGGCCGCGTCGCATCGGGCACATCGCTTACCCAGTAGACGATCTTTCCCCGCCCCGTATCGAAACTCGCCTTCCGCATGTTCTCGCTCTCCTTTCGCCGCCGAACGACACCCAGTATCGCACATTGCCGGCAGAAGAAGCGTGAGGGCCGCCCCTGCGAAAATGCTCGGCCACAAAGGCCACCTTCCCCTTCGCAGCACAGACGCAACCGATCAAACCGTGTCCGTCGCTCGCGTCCGGCAACAGCGAGAAGCACCCATGCGCACGAAAAAAGCGACCGCCCCGAAGGACGGTCGCATGAGGTGCGCGCTATGCGTGCGGACGACTTAGAACTTGCGGAACTTGTCGGCCGGGGTGAAGCAGATGGGGCACTTCTCGAAGTCGTCGCCCTTGTGGATGTAGCCGCAGATGGGGCACAGGTAGTAGGCCTCGTCGGTGGGAGCGTCGATGTTGTTGTAGGCGTCCATGTACAGCTCGGCGTGCACGGCCTCGGCGAGCTTGGCGCGGGTGAACACGAACTCGGCCTTCTTGTTGCCCTCCTCCTGAGCGACCTTGATGAAGCTCGGGTACATGTCGGAGGTCTCGTAGATCTCGCCCAGGGCGCCGGCGATGAGGTTCAGGTCGGTAGCGATGCCCTCGGCCTCGGGAGCGGCGGGGCGCTCGTAGCCCGGCTCGATCTCGGCGATCACGCCGGCCTCAAGGCCGATGTGGATCTGCTCGGCGGCGCTGGTGGCCTCGAACAGGCGGGCGATCTGGTCGAAACCCTGCTCCTTGGCGGCAGCGGCGCAGGCGGCGTACTTGGCGGACGCGCCGGTCTCGCCGCACACGGCAGCCTTCAGGTTCTCAAGCGTGGTGCCCACCTCGGTGATGGACTCGGGAACCACGTCGAAATTGCTGGAGTTCTCAGCGGTAGGGATAACGTCACGCAGATTCATGGAATCTTCCTTTCTTAAGCATCGACGACATCGTCTCAATGTCTGGGTCATTATAGTACGGCGCTCCCGCCCCGCGCATCGAGAAAACAGGATGTAACAATTTCCGAACTTTTCCCCACAGATTGGTTCATACTGTGTTCGATCGCACAAGAGAAAGGATGTTACGTGGAACGCGAAGTGGCTTGGAAGAAGTACGACGAGGCGTCGCTGGACGAGCTTGAGGCGCTGGCCGTCGACTACATCGATTTCATCTCCGAGAACAAGACCGAGCGCGAGTGCGCGGCGGCCGCCATCGCCGCTGCTGAGGACGCCGGCTACGATTCGCTGGCCGATTGCATCGCCGCTGGCACGCCGGTGGGCCCGGGCAGCAAGCTGTGGGCCTGCGCCCAGGGCAAGGCCGTCATTCTCGTACATGTGGGGGCCGCACCGATCTCCGAGGGCATGAACATCCTGGGGGCGCACATCGACTCGCCGCGCCTCGACATCAAGCAGAACCCGCTGTACGAGACGAACGACTTCGCGCTGTTGGACACGCATTACTACGGCGGCATCAAGAACTACCAGTGGACGGCGCTCCCGCTGGCGCTTCACGGCGTCGTTGCGACCACCGACGGCGAGGTGGTGGAAGTGAACATCGGCGATGACCCGGCCGACCCGGTGTTCTGCGTGACCGACCTGCTCCCCCACTTGGGCGCCCAGCAGATGGATAAGAAGGGATCGAAGGTCGTGGAAGGCGAAGATCTGGACGTGCTCGTGGGCAACCGGCCGCTCGCCGCGACCGACGCCGACGAGGCGGACGACGGCGCCGGGAAAGCCGAAGGCGACAAGGCCTCCAAAGATCCCGTGAAAGCCTACGTGCTGGCGCTTCTGGCCGACAAGTACGGCATCGCCGAGGAGGACTTCCTCTCCGCCGAGCTGGAGGTAGTGCCCGCCGGCCGCGCCCGCGACCTCGGCTTCGACCGCTCCATGGTCATCGGCTACGGCCAGGACGACCGCGTGTGCGCCTACACCTCCCTTGCGGCCCAGCTGGCCTTGGGCGACGACATCCCCGCCCGCACCGCTGTCTGCGTGCTGGTGGACAAGGAGGAGATCGGCAGCGTGGGCGCCTCCGGCATGGCCTCGATGTTCTTCGAGAACACCATCGCTGAGATCATGGCCCTCGCCGGCGAGAGCAGCCCGCTGCGCCTGCGCCGCGCCCTCACCCGCTCGCGCATGCTGTCATCGGACGTGTCCGCCGGATTCGACCCCGCCTACGCGAGCGTCTTCGAAGCGAAGAACTCTGCCTATCTGGGCCGCGGTCTCGTGTTCAACAAGTACACCGGCGCGCGGGGCAAGAGCGGCTCCAACGATGCCTCGGCCGAGTACGTCGCGCTCGTGCGTCGCATCATGGACGACGCGGGCGTGAGCTTCCAGACCGCCGAGCTGGGCCGCGTGGACGCCGGCGGCGGCGGAACCATCGCCTACATCCCCGCGAAGTACGGCATGGACGTCATCGACTCCGGCGTGCCGGTGCTTTCGATGCACTCCCCCTGGGAGGTCACGAGCAAGGCCGACATCTACGAGGCCCGTCGCGGCTACGAGGCCTTCCTGCGCGCGTAAAGTTCGCGGGAACCGAGGCTTCGACCGACTCATGCAATCGATGAGCGATTTTCGGACGGTTTTTTCGAGTTGTTAGGGTTCGAAACGACCGTCCGAGGAGATCGGAGGACGGCAGACCAGCAACGACCTGGGGTTTCTCCGCTCATTCCCAGCAACCTCAGCCCCGAAAGCCTCCCTTTTCGCCGTCGGAACCCTAACAACTCGAAATTCTCGCTCCAAAAAGGGCGGTTCCTTGCCTGGAACCGCCCCTCGTCGTGTTCAAGCACCTCTTAAGCGTGGATGCGGGTGCCGATCTCGCCGGCCTTGTCCGGGCCGTCGATGATCCACGCACGCAGATAGGATAATTATTAGCTATCTCCAAACGAAGCATCACCATCGAATGCAGCGAGCCTCTCAGCGATAACCTCGGGCGACGGCAACCGGCCTCTCAATTCCTCAGGCAAGGCGCGGCTTAGACTGTATGTCGCCACACCAATTGGCGCAGATGACTGACGCAAAGCGTATTCCACATAGGTTCTGTCTTTGCTCTTGCAGATGATGATACCAATCGACGGATTCTCGTCGGGAAGGCGTATCTGATCGTCCAGAGCGGAAAGATAGAGCTGCATTTTTCCGGCGTACTCTGCTTCAAACTCACCAACTTTCAGCTCGACAGCCACAAGCGACCGTAGCCCCCGGTGGAACAGCAGCAAGTCAATATAGATATCTCGCTCTCCGGCCTTCAGATGGAATTGATTGCCGACAAACGCAAAGGCGCCTCCCATTTCCGCGAGAAAATCTCGAATACGCGAAACCAACTGGAGCTCGAGCTCGTGCTCGGAGTACTCCGGAGAAAGCTCAGCGAAGTCGAAGGCGTACTCATCTTTAACGGCAAGCTTTGCCTGCGCCTGCCGTTCGGGCGGAAGGGTGGCCTCATTTCATTACTGTCACCATTGGTGATAGAAAGTGGTAGGCTCATAATAGTTCATTGCGCCGTTGTCGCTTGCCGTCGTTTTCTGTCCGGCGCCCCTCACCCAAGATACTTTCGACAAACCGGAAAGTCCACGCAAAAAGGGGCGGCTCCTTATCCGGGAGCCGCCCCTTGGTTTGTAGATCACTGCCTAGTCGGCGACGATGACGGTGCCCGTCTCGCCGCGCAGGCCGGCGGCCGCGCACTCCAGCGACGTGATGAGCGCCTTGCCCTCGGGGTAGGCCTCGACGTACTCGATGCAGGCCTCGACCTTCGGGAGCATGGAGCCGGGGGCGAACTGGCCCTGGGCGATGTACTCGCGGGCCTGGGACACGGTCATCTCGGAGATCTGCTCCTGCTCGGGCGTGTTGAAGTTGATGCACACCTTCTCCACGGCGGTCAGGATGATCAGCATGTCGGCGCCGAGCTCGGCGGCCATGAGGGCGCTGGAGCGGTCCTTGTCGATGACCGCGGGGGTCCCGACGTAGCCGTTCTCGGTCTCGAAGACCGGCACCCCGCCGCCGCCGGTGGACACGACCACGTAGCCGTCCTCCACCAAATCGCGCACGGCGTCGAACTCCACGATGCGCTTGGGGATCGGGGAGGCGACCACCTGGCGCCAGCCGCGGCCGGCGTCCTCCTTGACGGTGATGCCCATGGCCTCGGCCTTGGCCTTGGCGGTCTCCTCGTCCATGAACGCGCCCACGGGCTTGGTGGGGTTCTGGAACGCGGGGTCGTCCTCGTCGACGACGGTCTGGGTCACGATGCAGGCGGTCGAGCGCATGATGTCGCGGGACTTCAGGTCGTTCAGGATGGCCTGGGACAGCTGGTAGCCGATGTAGCCCTGGGACATGGCGCCGGCCTCGGGGAAGGGCATGTCCGGGGTCTTGTCGTCGTTGGCCGCCGCGTAGGCGAAGGCGTTGTTGATCATGCCGACCTGCGGGCCGTTGCCGTGGGAGACGACGACGTTGGTGCCGTCCTGGATCATGTCCACGATGTGCTTGGCGGTGTTCTGCACGAGCTCGAGCTGCTCCTGCGGGGTGTTGCCGAGGGCGTTGCCGCCCAGGGCGATGACAGCGGTCTTGCCGTTGCCCTTTTCGTATGGCATAGATTGTTCTCCTTACTAATTGACGTCTTCCAGCAAAGCCTCCAGAACGGCTCGGCACAAAACCGCCCTGGACGCTTTTCGACGTTACCGCGCAGCAGCTAACCCTTCTTCTACCGCAGGGTCAGCCTCTTCTGTCACATGCGGCAGTTTCTTACCGCTAATGCCGGCGCCGATGACGGCCGCCATGATGACGAGAATGGTCACGATGCAGAAGATGAAGACCGCTTCGAATGAGCCCGTCCCTTCATAGAGTGATGCGATAATGAAGCCGCCCACGGAACCTGCTGCAAAGCCAAAAATGGTGATGTAGGCGAAGATCTTGCCGTAGTCCTTGGTGCCGAACACCGTAGAGGCAACGCTTGCGATGCCTACCCCCAGGAGCACATAGAGCGTATCGCCCAAGCCCGCTCCCAGGTAAGCGACGATCTGGTTGCCAGCGCTCGCCATGAGGATGAGCATGGAGGCAATACCCACACAGGCCCAACCTACGAACGCCTTGATAGCGCCGAATTTATCGATGGTCATGCCGATAATGGGGTTCAGAGCGATATCGAACATGAGCGCCACCGAGATCATGAACGCACCCACCGTGGGGGCGAACCCGACGCTCTCAGCGTACATGGGGAAGTAGGCGTTAATCACGGAAACGATCTGGGTGAGAGCCAGTGCAAGAGCCACCAGCGCAAATGCGACGGATCGGACGGCGCGCTTGGCGGGAACGCCGGACTCAAGCACCACCTCGCCCGAGGCCTCAGGGTCATAGCCGTAGGGCTTCATGCCCTTCTTCTCGGGACTGTAGGAGACCAGCAGCAGCGCTGCCGGCACGGCGAGCGCCGCGCCCACGATGGCGAAGACGAGCAGGCTCGTTCTCCAGTCCATCACTTCCATAAGCGATACCGTCACTGGGCTCATGATAGCCGAGGCCACACTTGCAAGCGCCCAGGCCAGGCCAATTGCGAAGCCCGTCTTCTTTGAGAACCAATTAGTGAGCACTGTGGAGATAAACACGATGCTGGTGAAGGCCATGCCCACACCGACGAGAAAGCCACCAATCCACCACCAGACAACGCTCTGGCTGAAGGAGAGCACCGCGATCACAGCAGACTGCAGAGCGGCGAAGGCCGCGATACCCGCCGGCGGAATCTTTGGCAGCCAGTTCCCCACAAAGGGCAGGCCGCAGGCAATGCCGATGTAAACAAGGGTTGAGTACAGCGAGATGCTGGCATAGTCCGACCCGAGCGCCTCGGAAGCGGGCACGAAGAAGTTGCCGATGACCACGGTATAGAAGGTGACCGAGCCTGCGATGAGCATGCCGCAGCCCAGCACGTTGAGCCACGCATGACGATTATTTTTTTTGGTATCCATCGAGGGATCCTTTCCGAAAGGGAGGGGCGATTTACCGACTATCGCGTCGGCAAACCTGAACCCCTCCGGACAAGAGGACGGGGTGCTAGATACCCAAAGTGGCGGCCAGCACGGCCTTGATTGTGTGCTGTCGATTTCCGGCCTCGCGGAAAATCTCGCTGGAGTGCTTCTCGAACAACTCGTCGGAAATCTCCATGCCCTCGGTAATAATCTTCTTCGACTCCTCATCTGGCGCCTGAGCAAGTAGCTGCTGGCCCAAAGAGTGATCGGCGTTGTGCAGCGAGGGCAGCATGTGCAGCACAACCACGTTCGGGTTGTCGACGACCTCCATCAGCTCGCTCGTCAAACGATAGGGAATGAGGTCCTTGGCGTAGGACATCCAGGCGTCATAGCCGTGGTCGTCGCCGGTGGAAGAGGTGGTGTACTCCCACTCCTCGGTGGTGACGATGTCCATGCCCTTCAACAGATTCAC
>ERZ824473.5417-NODE-5417-length-10317-cov-4.524264_pt1 | contig 10317 bp, 7 predicted proteins | sample MGYA00519874_ERZ824473 | MGnify/ENA primary metagenome ERZ824473 (study PRJEB31778, sample SAMEA3449151) | human gut metagenome | biome: human gut; feature: human-associated habitat; material: faeces | place: United Kingdom | collected 2010/2012 ... | reverse complement strand
TGCTTATGATGCTCTGACCGAGGAGCAGAAGGCTCAGGTGGGCAACTACCAGACCCTGCTGGACGCCGAGGCCAAGCTGGCTGACCTGCAGGCTGCCGACGCTGTGGAGAAGCTGATCGATGCCATCGGCACGGTGACCCTCGACAGCGAGGAGGCTATCAAGGCTGCCCGTGGTGCTTATGATGCTCTGACCGAGGAGCAGAAGGCTCAGGTGGGCAACTACCAGACCCTGCTGGACGCCGAGGCCAAGCTGGCTGACCTGCAGGCTGCCGACGCTGTGGAGAAGCTGATCGATGCCATCGGCACGGTGACCCTCGACAGCGAGGAGGCTATCAAGGCTGCCCGTGGTGCTTATGATGCTCTGACCGAGGAGCAGCAGGCTCAGGTGGGGAACTACCAGACCCTGCTGGACGCCGAGGCCAAGCTGGCCCAGCTGAAGAAGGATGCTGAAAAGCCCTCTCAGCCGGAGCAGCCTGAGAAGCCCGCTACCGGCGATGCCGGTGTGGCGCTGTGGCTGACGGTCATGTGCATGACCTCTCTGCTGGGCGCTGCTCTGGTGGGCAAGAAGCGCAAGGCGTAACCTAAAGCAGATAAGAAGTCCCCGGCCAATGGCCGGGGACTTCTTGCTGCATAGGTTGCAGCCAAAAGAGAATATAAAAAGAAGGCATCTGTATTTGGACAGATGCCTTCTTTTGGAGCTTGTGGCCGGACTCGAACCGGCGACCTGCTCATTACGAGTGAGCTGCTCTACCAACTGAGCCACACAAGCAAAATAGGAGGGTGGGCTGTATACTGCACCGCACGCAGGACACAGCCACGCATCGTATTGTGCCACATTTTCGGGGATTTGTCAACTAAAAATTCCGGGGTGAATAATACATAACGTAATCGGCACCAAAGTTTTGCGACAAAAGAAACCCCGGTGCGTACAGAATCCACAAAGCCCGGCCAAAACACCCCAAAAGCCCCTTTGGAAAATGGTGCGGAAAAGAGGAGAGAATCCATGAAAAACCGGACTTTTTTACACGGCGACAGGATGGGGGAGGATTCGCCTGAGTTTTACATAATTCATTTGTAAATAAACCTTTACAAAGAGTTATTCACATTATCCACAGACTTTTCCACACCGGGAAAAACCTTGTCGGAAAAAGGCTTTCCACATTATGCACCGGTTTTTCCACAGGGCGCAAACGCAGTTTTACACCGGAACAGAAAGGTGAATATAATTTACATAATGTAAAAATGTAAAGGCGTTTTTCCTGTGAGTAGACGGGGAGTTACCATAACTTGGAGAGAGCCGAAAAGAAGGGGAGCGGCCATACAGAGGTCGCTCCCTTTCGTGCAATTTTATCCACGATCCAGATCCCGTGTGGCGTAGGCGTTCAGGGAAAGATCCGCCGTATGTCCCGCCAGATACTCATAGTAGCCCTGTGCGCCGATCATAGCCCCGTTATCACCGCACAGCCGCAGAGGCGGCAGGTACAGCCGGCAGCCCGCCTGACGGCAGGCCCGCTCCAGATCGCCCCGGATGATGGAGTTGGCGGCCACGCCTCCGGCGGCCGCAATGGTGCGCCGTCCGGTACGGCGGGCGGCCTCCATGGCACGGGGGATCAGCTCGTCGCTGACGGCCTGTGTGAAGTCACGGGCCAGCGCCGCAGCATCCAGAGGCTCGCCCTTCTGCCGGGCATTGTGGGCCAGATTTACCACCGCCGTTTTCAGGCCCGAAAAGCTCATATCCAGTTCCGCTCCCTCCACATGGACACGAGGCAGGGTATACTTGCCGCCGGGGGAATGCTGGGCCAGAACGTCCATGGGCTTGCCGCCGGGGTAGGGCAGGCCCAGCACACGGGCCGCCTTGTCGAAGCACTCGCCGGCGGCGTCATCCCGTGTGGCTCCCAAGATCGTCATGTCCGTATAGTCCCGGACATCCACGATGAGGGTGTTGCCGCCGGAGATGGCCAACGCCAGAAAGGGCGGCTCCAGCTCCGGGAAGGCCAGATAGTTGGCGGCGATGTGGCCGCGGACGTGGTGGACCGGGATCAGCGGCACGTCCAGCGCATAGGCCACGGACTTGGCGAAGCTGACCCCCACCAGCACGGCGCCGATGAGGCCGGGGGCATAGGTGACGGCCACAGCGTCCACGTCGCTCTTGGTGAGCCCGGCATCGGCCAGCGCCTGATCCGTCAGGCCGGCAATGGCCTCCACGTGCTTGCGGGAGGCGATCTCCGGCACGACGCCGCCGTAGAGAGCGTGCATATCCGCCTGAGAGAGGATGGCGTCGGAGAGGACCGTGCGTCCGTCCCGCACCACGGCCACGGCAGTCTCGTCGCAGGAGGATTCAAAGGCCAGAATGTTCATTGCGCCGCCTCCCCGTCAAACCGTCGGGTGAGGATCAGGGCATCCTCCTTGGGCAGGTCATAGTAGTTCTTGCGGCGGCCAGCCTCCTGAAAGTCGAAGCCCTGATACAGGGCGATGGCGGCGGTGTTGGAGGGGCGTACCTCCAACGTCAGAAAGGCCAGATGGTTGGCCTCAGCGAAGTTGAGAAAGACCTGCAGCAGCTGCCCGGCGATGCCCCGGCGGCGCTGTTCCGGGAACACCGCCACGTTGGTGATATAGCCCTCGTCGGCAGCCACCAGCAGCCCGGCATAGCCCAGCACGTCGCCGGTGACGGCGTCCTCCGCCACCAGAAAGGCAGCGCACTGGTTTTCCAGCTCCTCCGCCAGCATCTTCCGGGACCAGGGGCGGGAGAAGCAGATGCGCTCCAGTTGCTCCAGCGACTCCAGATGGTCGGCGTTCATGGGTATGATCTTGATGTTGTTCATAGGATGACCTCGATATCTGTCAAATTGTTCAGCCCTTGGCGGAGAGCCAGTCGGGGCCGCTGTGGGCATCGGCGGGCAGGGGGACGGACAGCTGGGCCACACCCTGCATTTCCTCTTGTAAAAGGGCCTCGACACGGGGGGCCTCCTCTGCCGGACACTCCACGATGAGTTCATCGTGGACCTGCATGATGAGCCGGGCGGCCAGACCCTCGCCGGAGAGCCGCTGCTCTACCCGGATCATGGCCAGCTTCATGATGTCCGCTGCTGTCCCCTGAATGGGCATATTCAGCGCCACCCGCTCCCCGAAGGAGCGGAGGTTGAAGTTGGAGCTCTTCAGCTCCGGCAGCGCCCGCCGCCGCCCGAAGAGGGTGACGACGTAGCCCTGCTGCCGGGCCTGCTCCACCACCTCCGTCATATACCGGCGGACGCCGGTATAGGTGGCGAAGTAGCGCTCCATATACTCCTTGGCCTCGGCCACGGTGACGCCGATGTCCTGAGACAGGGAGAAGGGGGAAATGCCATAGACGATGCCGAAGTTCACGGCCTTGGCCCGTGAACGCATCTGGTGGGTCACCTCCTCCGGCGGTACGTGGAACACCTTGGAGGCGGTGAGGGTATGGAAGTCCTCCCCGGAACGGAAGGCCTGCTGCATCACCTCGTCGCCGGAGATATGGGCCAGCAGCCGCAGCTCGATCTGGGAGTAGTCGGCATCCACCAGCAGGTTCCCCGGCGCCGCCACGAACATCCGGCGCATCTGGCTGCCCAGCTCCGTGCGGGTGGGGATGTTCTGGAGATTAGGTTCTGTGGAGGAGAGACGGCCGGTGGCCGTTACCGTCATCTGGAAGCTGGTGCGGATGCGGCCGTCGGGGTCGATGACCTTCAGCAGGCCGTCGGCATAGGTGCTTTTCAGCTTGCTGTACTGCCGGTATTCCAATACGTCCGCCACGATGGGGTGTTGCCAGCGGAGCTTTTCCAGTACGTCGGCGTTGGTGGACCAGCCGGTTTTGGTTTTCTTGCCGTGGGGCAGCTGGAGATCCTCGAAGAGCACCTTGCCCAGCTGCTTGGGGGAGTTGATGTTGAAGGGAGCCCCGGCGGCGTCATAGATCCGCTGCTCCAGCCGGCGGATGGTGCCGGTAAGGCTCTCACCGAAGTCCGACAGCGCCTTGGCATCCACCAGAAAGCCCCGCTGCTCCATCCGGGCCAGTACCGGGCAGAGAGGCAATTCCACGGTGTGATACAGCTCCTTCATGCCCAGCTCCTCCAGCTTGGGGGGCAGGGTCTCATACAGGGCCTCCACGGCGGAGCAGTAGCTGTGGAGGGCCGCCCACGCCGAAGCGGTATCCGCCAGCGGGGCAAAGGCATCCGGCTCCAGATGCAGGGGCTTGGGCAGTTCTTCATTATAGTAGGTCACGAACAGCCGCTGGAGGTCGTAGCTTCCGGCGGTGGCATCCAGCAGGTAGGCGGCCAGCGCCGTGTCAAACAGGTAGCCGTCGGTGGGAAGCTCCTGTTCCAGTAGGGAGCGCATGGTATCCTTGATGTGGTGACCGACTTTTCGGATATCGGCGGAGAACAGGGCGGTCAGCAGGGCGTGCCAGTCGCCGGTATAGCGGTTCTGATCCAGCTCGGCTGCGGCGGAGGTGTGCGCTCCGGTATCCCACTGGACGGAGAGGACGGAGAGGTCCGGTAGGGCGTAGACGGTCACATAGTCCGCTTGACGCCACTGGGCCAGCAGGGCCTGGGCCTGCTGCTCCGTCTCCAGCGGCTCAACGGTGACGGTATACTCCGGGGCGGCCTCCGTGTCCCGGTGGGGGGTGAGGCCGTACCGGTCGATGAGCTTCTGAAACTCCAGCTTCAGCAGCAGGTCATAGAGCTCCGGGGCAAAGGGGCGGCGGAGGTTGCCCTCCGGGGTGAAGTTCAGCGGGGCATCGGTGACGATGGTGGCCAGATACCGGGAGTGCTCGGCGCTCTCCCTGCCCTCCTGCAGCTTTTTGATGACGCCGGGCTTGGCGTCGATCTCCGGCAGCAGGCGGTACAGCTCCGCCACGGAATGATACCTCTGCACCAGTGCCATGGCGGTCTTTTCCCCCACGCCGGGGACGCCGGGGATGTTGTCGGAGGCGTCGCCCATGAGGGCCTTCAGGTCGATCATGTGGATGGGGGTGAAGCCGTACTGCTCCCGGAAGGTCTCCTCCGTCATATCCTTGGTGGTGGTCTGGCCCATACGGGTGGACACCAGCTTCACCTTGGTGTGGGGGGTGATGAGCTGGAGACTGTCCTTATCGCCGGTGACGATGACGCAGTCCCAGCCGGATGCCTCGCAGCGGCGGCTGATGGTACCGATGAGGTCGTCGGCCTCGTAGCCGGTGAGGTCGTACTGGGGAATGTTCATGGCGGAGAGCACCTGCTTCAGATACGGCAGCTGCATGGCCAGCTCCTCCGGCATCCCCTTGCGCTGGGCCTTGTAGCGTTCATCCGCCTGATGGCGGAAGGTGGGCTCCCGGCGGTCGAAGGTGACGCACAGCGCCTCCGGCTGCTCCTCGTCCAGCAGCCGCTGGAGGGTGGTGAGAAAGCCATAGATCGCATGGGTATATAGCCCGTCCCGTGTGGACAGGGGGCGGATGCCATAATAGGCCCGGTTGACGATGCTGTTGCCGTCGATGACCATCAGTTTCATGGAGGGTCCTCCTTATACTTCCTAACATACTCCACTTCATTATACGCCAGTTTCGCCCATAAAACAACCTCCGCCGTGGAGCGGGACAGAGGTTTTCCGGTATTTTGCATGGAATGGGGCGGAAAAGAGGGAGAATTTGTTTTTCCTCTTTCTTTTTTCGGCGAAATACGCTATAATCTATATTTGACTGAAATTTGACCGGAAGGGGTATGTAGATATGTCCGCAGAGCTGTTACAGCTGCTCAACGGCGTTCAGACCATGTCCATCGTGGGAATGTGCAAGAATGCCGGAAAAACCACCATGCTCAACTGGATGCTGCACCACGACCGCCTGCAGGGGACGCTGGGCCTGACCTCCATCGGCCGGGACGGCGAGTCCACCGACGTGGTCACCGGCACGGAGAAGCCCGGCATCTTCGTACGGGAGGGGACTCTCATCGCCACCGCCAAGGATATGCTGCGGCTGGGGGACACCACGCTGGAGATCATGGAGACCACCGGCATCCCCACACCGCTGGGGGAGGTGGTGATCTTCCGGGCCCGCAGCGACGGCAATGTCCAGCTGGCAGGGCCGTCCATCACCACGCAGCTCAAGGAGGTCTCCCGGCTGTTCTTCGAGATGGGGGCCGACAAGTCCATCATCGACGGCGCTCTGGGCCGCAAGTCTCTGGGCGCACGGGCCGTGGCGGAGGGGGTCATCCTCTGCACCGGGGCCTCATACCACATGAGCATCGACAAGGTCGTGGCAGACACCGCCCATGTGTACCGGCTGATGAATCTGCCCAAGGCGGAGACCATGCCCCCGGAGATGGAGGAGAGTCTGGAGAAGTGCCTGAAGGATCACGGCGAGGCTCTGATCTCCGGGGCGCTGACGGATACCATGGTGATGCCCCTGCTGCGCTCCGGCGTGCTGCGGAATACCCGGCTGGTGGTGAAGGACCCCAGCAAGGTACTGCTGAGCAGCGATGCGCTGGATAAGCTCCAGACCCGTCAGGTGCGGCTGGAGACGGAGGAGGCCGCCCGGACCCTGTGCGTCACCATCAACCCGGTGTCCGCCTACGGCTGGAAGTTCGACAAGGATGAATTTATGACACGGATGCGGGAGGCGGTGGATGTCCCCGTCATCAATGTGAAGGAGGAGCTGACATGATCAATATTCGCTTTGAAGAGAGGGAAAAAATCGGCTTGCAGTATGCGCTGGAGACTCTCCACGGGTGCAGCCCCTTCGGTCAGGAGAAGATCCGCAAGCTGCGCTACTACTCCCCCGACGAGCGGGAGGAGCTGGAGACGGAGCTGTATAACGTGGAGCAGGCCGCCAAGGCGGCAGATGCTCTGAAGCCACTGTATGACAGGATCGGGCTGATGCTGTGCCAGATGAAGGACATCCGTGGCTCTCTGCGCCGGTGCCAGGCGCTGGAGATCCCGGATCATGTGGAGCTGTTTGAAATCAAGGTATATCTTCAGCGGCTGGAGAGCCTGATCCCCCTGTTCCAGCAGGTGTGCCAGACCACCCACTTTAAGGCGCTGGCTTTCCATGATCCGGCGCAGGCGCTGGAGATCCTGGATCCGGACAAGACCCGCAGCCGTGGCTTCTACATCCCCGACAATGCAACACCCAAGCTGAGGGAGATCCGTGCGGCCAAGAAGCAGATCGAGGAGCAGCTGCACCATGCACAGACCGATGCCGAGAAGGAGGAGCTGCGCTCCCGCCGGACCCGTGTCTGTGCCGAGGAGGACAGCGAGGAGACCAAGGTGCGCCGCAGCATGGGGCAGGCGCTGGCTCCGCTGGCAGGAGATCTGCTGGAGGACGCCGACACGGCGGGCCGGCTGGACTTCATCATCCAGAAGGCGCTGTTTGCCGTGCGCTACGGCGGCGTGCGGCCGGAGATCACGGAGACGGAGCTGGAGCTGACGGACATGATCAACCCCGAGCTGTGCGACCTGCTGGAGCAGAAGGGGCGGTCCTTCGTGCCGGTGTCCATCCGGCTGGAGCAGGGGGCCACCGTCATCACCGGCGCCAACATGGGCGGTAAGTCCGTGGTGATGAAAACCGTGGCTCTGAACGTGCTGCTTTTACAGGCGGGCTTTCTGGTCTGCGCCAAGAAGGCCCGGATGCCGCTGTTTTACAGCGTGAAGATGCTCTTTGACGACTTGCAGTCCATCCAGTCGGGCCTGTCCGGCTTCGGCTCGGAGATCGTGCAGTTCCAGAAGGCGCTGGAGGAGGTGGAGCAGGGCTATTCCCTGTTCCTGCTGGATGAGTTCGCACGGGGCACCAACCCCGACGAAGGCGCCGTCATCGTGCAGGCAGTGACCAAATACCTCAACGAGGTGAATGCCATTTCCCTGCTGACCACCCATTACGACAAGGTGGCAGAGAACGCCCGGCTGCACTATCAGATCATCGGACTGCGGGACGTGGATCCGGAGCAGATCCGGCAGGAGCTGGCGGCTACCGGAGATGACGGCATTCAGGTCATCGCACGGCACATGAACTACGGCCTGTACCGGGTGGAGGGGAAGTCCGACTGCCCCAGAGACGCCCTGAACATCTGCCGGATGCTGTCACTGAAGCCGGAGATCCTGGAGAAGATCGAGCAGGCGTATTAAGATGCCGGAGGCTCTCTGCGGTGGTTGGCCGCTGCTGCGTGCGGCGTCTGTGGGGCGGTATGCGCCGCCGGAGGGCGGCAGAATTGGAAGAATGACCGGCGAAGGCGGGGGAGCGGATACGCCCCCCCGCTTTCGCTGTATTCGTGGGATATCGCTTTGTGCATAACCCATAGAAAACGATGCAGAAATTTTATCTCATGCACAAAAAATCTCTGTCTTTTTTGTCACAATGCCACCTTGACAAAGCCCCGGCGGAGACGATATAATGAGGACCGTAGAAGTTCATACCGCAATCAATAGAGGTGCGGGGGACAGGGTACTGCTTCGTGAGGACAGACACTCGCAGAGCGGGGCAGGAAGGGGTCCTTCGCCGAAAGGGCATGACGGGTCTGATGTCATGGCCTTGGGGTCGGGGTGTAAGCGCCGGCACTGTCATGTCGAAAGACGTGGAGCGCTATTGGTCAGCCTTGACCAATAGCGTTCTTTTTATGCCCGAAAGAGCGGTATGGCCACAGCGGCGGAACTTCATGAAAACGACCCAAATTTATGAAGGAGGAAAAACTTATGGAAAAGATCACTTCTACCCTGCGGCTGCGTATGAGCGCAAAGGATGCTCACTACGGCGGAAATCTGGTGGACGGCGCACACATGGTGCATCTGTTCGGTGACGTGGCCACTGAGCTGCTCATCAAGTGCGACGGCGATGAGGGCCTGTTCTGCGCTTACGACATGGTGGAGTTCAAGGCTCCCGTGTACGCCGGCGACTACATTGAGGCCTATGGCGAGATCGAGAAGATCGGCAACACCTCCCGCACCATGCGCTTCGAGGCCCGCAAGGTCGTCGTTGCCCGCACCGATATCAGCGCTTCCGCTGCTGACGAGCTGGACGAGCCCATCGTTGTCTGCGTGGCTCACGGCACCTGCGTGACCCCCAAGGACTGCCAGCGCAAGAAGATCGAGAAGTAAGGGAGCGGCAAGATGGAGAAGCTGATTATTACTGCTGCTATCTGCGGCGCTGAGGTCACCAAGGAGCAGAACCTCGCTGTGCCCTACACTGTGGAGGAGATGGTCCGTGAGGCCAAGTCCGCCTACGAGGCCGGTGCAGCCATCCTGCACATCCATGTCCGTGAGGACGACGGCACGCCCACCCAGGGCCGTGAGCGCTTCCGTGTGGTGATGGATGCCATCCGCAAGGAACTGCCCGATGTCATCATGATCCCTTCCACCGGCGGCGCTGCCGGTATGACCCCGGAGGAGCGTCTGCAGCCCACCGAGCTGTTCCCCGAGATGGCCACTCTGGACTGCGGCACCTGCAACTTCGGCGACGAGATCTTCGACAACACCATGCCCACCATGCGTGCCTTCGGCAAGCGTATGCTGGAGAACAACATCAAGCCCGAGTATGAGTGCTTCGAGCTGGGCCACATTGACACCATCCTTGGCATGGCCAAGAAGGGTGAGGTGCCTGCCCATCCCATGCAGTTCAACTTCGTGCTGGGCGTCCACGGCTGCACTCCCGCAACCGTGGAGAATCTGGCCTTCTTCGCCAGCAAGATCCCCGCTGGCTCCACCTGGACCGTGTCCGGTGTGGGCCGTTCCGCCTGGACCATGGCCGCTGCGGCCATCGCCATGGGCGGCAACGTCCGTGTGGGCTTCGAGGATAACATCTATCTGGGCAAGGGCCAGAAGGCTGCTTCCAATGGCGAACTGGTGGCCAAGGTCGTCCGCATCGCCAAGGAGCTGGGCCGTGAGATCGCCACTCCCGCTGAGGCTCGTGAGATCCTGAGCCTCAAGCCCCTGAAGTAAAAACAACTCTTTCATTTATACATTTATTTAGGAGGAAAAATATTATGGCAGAGCTGAAAGGCAACAAGTACGGTACTCATCGTGTTATCGAGCCCAAGGGCGTTCTGACCCAGGCTGCTTGGAAGGTCGATAACGATATGTCCAAGGTCTACTCCAACGAGATCGTCTGCGACGTGACCTCCCTGAACATCGACTCCGCTTCCTTCACTCAGATTGCTGAGGCTTGCGGCGGCGACGAGAAGAAGATCGGCGAGATGATCCTGGGCATCGTTGCTGAGCGTGGTAAGCAGCAGAACCCCGTGACCGGTTCCGGCGGTATGTTCAAGGGCGTTGTCTCCCACATCGGTGAGGATCTGAAGAAGAAGCCCGGCTTCGACCTGAAGGAAGGCGACAAGATCGTCTCCCTGG
>ERZ824473.5414-NODE-5414-length-10324-cov-3.423118_pt1 | contig 10324 bp, 7 predicted proteins | sample MGYA00519874_ERZ824473 | MGnify/ENA primary metagenome ERZ824473 (study PRJEB31778, sample SAMEA3449151) | human gut metagenome | biome: human gut; feature: human-associated habitat; material: faeces | place: United Kingdom | collected 2010/2012 ... | reverse complement strand
AAGATGCAAACATCCGGCTGGTTAGAAATGCCACATTTTTTGAACCGAATTTCCACCTGCATTTCCATCTGAAATCCCACGGTGCGGTCTTCTCATAATATTACTTATCACCCCAAAGAGGTCTATGCTTCGTGCGACAATTTTTATCCTATAAATTTGGGGTTACATAACAAGTGTCCAAAGAATTGGACATATCATGTGCGATACTGACACCATCAAAGCGGATGGGGAGGGAAGAACATGGAGAAAAAGATCGAGATCATTGCCGTCGATTTTGACGGAACATTGTGCAGTGAATGTTATCCTGCCATCGGGATGCCGAATCTGCCGCTCTTTGCATTGCTTAAGGGTGCGAGAAGGCAGGGCAAAAAAGTAATTTTGTGGACATGCCGTTGCGGAGATCTGCTGGAGGAGGCAGTGGCCTGGTGCAGAATGTTTGGACTGGAATTTGATGCGGTCAATGAAAATGTGGCGCAGACGCTGGAACAGTACGGAACGGAATCCAGAAAGATCTCCGCGGACGTCTATATCGACGACAAGGCGTGCTGGCCGTGGATGACGAAGCAGGAGTGGGAACGGTATCTGGCAGGTTAGAAAAGGAGGATAAGAAGATGAAAACAGTAGATATGGAATTGATACTTTTGTGTGCGCTTATGGCGGCGGTCGGAGCGTTCGGACTGGTGGCGGGTGTGGTGCTGCTGCTCGGAATCCAGTTTCAGGAGTGCAATGCGGCGCTGCTCACCGGAATTGTGTGCGGACTCTGGGGCATATTATGGGGAAGCCTGTTGATACAGAACCGGAACCTGGTGTCGAAAAACGTCTAAATATAGTACAGCGTGCAGGAAAATGGCTATATTTAGGTTGACGCGTGTGATAGAATCTCCTATAATGAGACTGAATTATTGGGCGCATGATTTTATGGACTTGTGCGGTACTCAGGGAGGAATTCGATGAACCACTTTATATATAGAAAGAAGAGAAAGATATTGCTGGCGGCAATCACCATGGGAGTGCTTACTGCCAGCATATCTGCTTTTCACGGACCCGAAACGGTATACGCGTATACCGCGACGGCGGGAACGATCAACGACGGACCGGTGAAGGTGCGCAACGCACCGGTGACCGGGGATAAGCTGACACTGCTTTATCCGGGAAATGCGGTGACAGTAACTGATGAGACGGCAGGATCGGACGGGTATACATGGTACCAGATTCAGATGTCAGATGGTGTAACCGGTTATATCCGCTCGGATTTTGTGACGCTTCAGGGTACGGATTCGTCCGCGGGACAGACGAATGCTGACAGCAGTGCAGGCGGGACGAACGGAGTGGTGCAGAACACGGAAAAAGGTGTTTATGTGCGCTCGGGAGCGGGAACGTCCTACTCTGTGGTGACAAAGGTATACAAAGGACAGGCTGTGAACGCAGGCGAGCTGGTCTCGGCGGGCGGAATGAATTGGTACAGTGTGACGCTTGTTGTTGGAGGTGCCACTTACTCTGGCTGGATCTGTGCGGATTATGTAGTGGTGAACGGTCAGACGTCGGACGGTCAGTCACAGGGAGATACGACCGGTGCCACTGACAGCGAGTATGAGGCGGCGCTTGCGGCAGCGGGTTTTACGGCAAGCTATTGCAGCGCACTGGCGTCATTGCATCAGAAGTATCCGAACTGGCAGTTTGTGCCGGTGCAGACGGGACTTGACTGGAATACGGTGGTATCGAATGAGAGTCTGGTCGGAAGAAACCTGATCCAGAATTCGGTGAATGACGCAAGAAAATCGACGGACAGCCAGGCTTATAACTGGGAGACCAACAAATGGTACGGGTTTGATGGGGCAAGCTGGGTGTCGGCGTCTCCAGAATATATCGCGTACTGCATCGATCCGAGAAATTTTCTCAACGAGAATCAGATCTTTCAGTTTGAGACGCTGGAATATGCAGGCTATCAGAACGCATCGGGTGTGCAGAGCGTTCTTTCCAATACATTTATGGCAGGCAATTATACCGATACGGACGGAGCCGTCCGAAGCTATGCGGATACGTTCGTGGAGATCGGCTCCAATGTGGGCGTGAGCCCTTACCACCTGGCATCCCGCTGCAAGCAGGAGCAGGGCGTAAAAGGAACAAGCAATCTGATTTCGGGACGGTATTCCAACTATGCAGGGTACTATAACTACTTTAATGTCCGTGCGTTTACGACAAGCAGCGCATCGGCGATTGTGAACGGACTCGAATATGCGAAGTCGCAGGGATGGAACTCCATCTACAAGTCGATTGCGGGCGGATCATCGGTTGTGGCTGATAATTATGTGAAAAAAGGGCAGAATACCATTTACTTTGAAAAATTTAATGTCGTGTATACCAGCCGTCTGTATGCGCATCAGTATATGACGAATGTGCAGGCGGCGATGAGTGAGGGCACCAATATGGGAAAAGCCTACACGGACAAGAACCAGGCGTTTGTTTTCCGTATTCCGGTCTATCAGAACATGCCGGAGAGCGCAGTGACGTTTGCGGACAAGGGGAATCCGAACAACTGGCTTTCCTCGATCACGGTGGACGGATATGCGCTGACACCGGCATTTTCCGGTGCGAATACCTCCTATTCCCTGGTCGTTCCGGACAGCGCGGCGTCGATCAATGTGGGGGCAACGGCGGTGGCAGGAACGTCAACTGTTTCCGGTACCGGAAATTATTCTCTGAATTATGGGGATAATACGATTCAGATTACCTGTATCTCGCAGAGCGGAGATTCGCGCACTTACACGCTGATCGTGGCAAGAGCGGGGGGCAGTGCCGGCGGAACCATTCAGGTGGCGGATGACGCGGCGATTACGCCGTTCTATCCGATCGGAACTTATGTGACGGGCATTGAGCCCGGAACAAGCGCATCCACAGTCGCATCGGGAATCGGAACGCAGAACTGCACCGTAAAGATTCTGAATGCGGACGGCAGTGAGAATACGCAGACAGTGGGAACGGGCAACAAGCTGGCAGTGTATGTCGGCGACACGCTCGTGCAGCAGTATGAGATTGTGGTATATGGAGATGTCAACGGCGACGGAAAGATTTCCAATCTGGATCTGGTATTGATGCAGAAGCAGATCCTTGGGATCGAAAGCCAGTCCGGCAGCCGGCTGGAAGCGGCAAACGTCAGCAAGGACGGCGGCATTTCAAATAAGGATCTGGTAATTTTACAAAAACACATACTGGGAATCTCGCAGATTGATCAGTGAGAGGAAGAATTGGGAGAACAGAAATGAAGAAAAAAATAGCAATGATGATGATGGCGCTTAGCCTGACGTTCGGGGCGGTCGGAGTGCCACAGACGGTATTCGCGGCGAGCGGATCAACATCTGTCTCGGTGTCGTCAGGAAGTGTCAATATCGGCGATACGGTTACAATTACAGTAAAAGCGAGCGGTCCGTCCGGCGAAAAGGCAAATGCGACCATGACGCTGTCTTATGATTCGAGCGTGCTGCAGTTTGTGAGCTGCAATACCACGTACGGCGGGGGCGGCGGAAGCGTGATGGCGACCGGAGAGAGTTACACGGTGACATTAAAGGCAGTGAGCGCGGGAAATTCGTCCCTCTCCGTCTCTGCTAACGACGGCGTGATCTTTGATTCCAACGAGGAACTGGATTCCATGTCGGGCAGCAGCGCTTCGGTCACGGTAAAAAATGCGGCGGGCTCAACGACAGGCTCCGACGGCAGTACCGCTTCCAACAGCAGCGGGACATCGACGGGCAGCAGCACGGATTCCGCTTCGGGTACCGGCGGAGCGGCAGCCAGTCAGTCAGCGGATAATTCCTTAAAAGAACTGAACATTTCTCCGGGAACACTTTCCCCGGCGTTTTCCGGAAAGACGACGACCTACAGTGCCACGGTAGGCAGCGACGTGACCAACATCGCTGTATCTGCCACGCCAGTCAATGAGAAGGCGGTTGTGGAGTCTGTGACGGGAAATACGAACCTGAAAAGCGGCAGCAATGCCATCAAGATTGTGGTCAGGGCGGAAAACGGCGTGACCGCAACCTATACCGTGAATGTCACAAAGCAAGGCGGCGCATCTGACGAAGCGGCAACGGCCGGCGAGGGAGAAGCGGAGACAACCGAGACGCCGGAAGTAAATGACGGGAATACCGTTACGGTGAACGGCACTGCCTATACGATTTCAGAAAATTTTGCAGCGGAGAATATTCCGGCAGATTTTTCGGAGACAACCGTCAATTATCAGGGGACGGATTACCGGGGCGTGAGCTATGACAAGGGATCTGTGGTCATGCTTTATCTGGTGCAGGACGGAACCGAAGAGAGCACGGGAAGCTTTTTTGTATATGACAGCACAAGAGATACCCTGTATCCGTTTGTAAAGATGGTCAATGGGGAACACTACGTGATAGCGCTTCTGGCACCGGTGGACTATACGATGCCGGATACGATGCAGCAGACACAGCTTACGCTGGCGGACGGAAGTTTTGTGGCGGCATATCAGGAGACCCAGGAGGAAGGGTCTGAGGTGGAATCGGAGTTCTATACCTTTTACGGGGTGAATTCTGACGGAACGGAAGGCTGGTATCAGTACGACTCCATGGAGGAGACCTATCAGCGCTTAAATACAGGGACAACGGTATCTTCCGACGGACTGCAGGACGAGGATACGGCCTATCTGCAGGAGGAATATCTGGCGCTGTCCGAGAAATATAAAAAAGAACGAGCGTTTTCCAGAACTGCTATCGGTGTATTGATTTTTCTTCTGGCGGTAATGGCAGTGGTACTGATCAATCTGCTGCTGCACAGAAGAGGAGGCGATGAGGAAGACCTGGAAGACGATGACGATATCATTGATGATACGGCAGATGAGAGCGACGAGATTGCAGGGATAGAGAGATCACCGGAAGAAACCACGGAAGATGCGGGAGAACCGGACGATTTTGACGTATACGAGGATGAGGACGACATTGAGGAGGAAGAGCCGCCGAAGAAGAGATTCGGTTTCTGGAAGCGGAAGTCTGACGATCTGGATGACGATCTGTTTGATGATGACGAGGATGCGTATGAGGATGAGGACGCGTACGGGGACGACAATGACACGTACGAGGACAGCGATGCGCCGGACGATGAAAAAGTTTCGGGCGGCGAAGAGAAGGCTGCCGCGCGCAAACCGGCGGGCGATGGCAGAACCGCAGGAAGAAAAGAGCGCAGGATCAGGGCAGCGGACGAAGATGCAGCGGACGAACCGGAGAATGAGCCACTGTATGAGGAAAAGCACCCGAAGAAGAAAAAGAGCGGCAAAGACCAGAAAAACAAGCAAGACGATGAACTGGATATCATAGATTTTAATGATCTGTAGAGATGAATGTGATATCGGACTGGAAATAGGAGGTAGCGATGCAGACACCATATACAGCAAAGGCAAAAAAGGCGATTGATATTGCAACGCGGATATCAAAGTCATTGCATCACAGTTATATCGGCACGGAGCACATACTGCTTGGTCTGTTAAAAGAGGGAACCGGTGTGGCAAGCCAGATACTTGCCGACAACGGTGTGGAGTATGATAAGGTGCTGGAACTGATCGAGGAGCTGATTGCACCGGGGAATACGGTTGCGGTTCTGGAGGACGGATTATCTCCGAGAGCGGCGCATGTACTTGAGGTATCCAGAGCGGAGGCGGCGCGCTTCCACTCGGAGAAGATTGGAACGGAACATCTTTTAATAGCGATGATTAAGGAGACGGAATGTGTGGCATCCAGACTGTTGAATACATTGTCTGTCAATGTGCAGAAAATGTATGTGGACACCCTGATCGCGATGGGCGAGGATGTAAGCCAGTATAAGGATGAATTCCAGAACGGAAAACCCGGAAAGCGGAGAAATGCGGAGGGAACGCCGGCGCTGGATCAGTTTTCCAGAGATCTGACAGAACTTGCGCGCGCCGGAAAGCTCGATCCGGTGGTCGGCAGAGAGACGGAGATCGACCGCGTCATCCAGATTTTAAGCCGGAGAAGCAAGAACAATCCGTGCCTGATCGGAGAACCCGGCGTAGGAAAAACGGCGATTGTAGAGGAAATCGCAGAGCGCATTGTGGGCGGAATGGTTCCAGATACGGTGCTTGGAAAAAGAGTGGTTTCCCTGGATCTTTCCGGGATTGTGGCAGGCTCAAAGTACAGAGGTGAATTTGAGGAGCGCATCAAGAAGGTGCTGGCAGAGGTGGCGAAAGCTGGAAACGTCCTGCTGTTCATTGATGAGATTCATACCATCATCGGGGCGGGCGGAGCGGAAGGCGCGATTGATGCATCCAACATTTTAAAACCTGCACTTGCGAGAGGCGAGGTGCAGGTGATCGGCGCGACGACCATCGAAGAGTACCGCAAATATATCGAAAAAGATGCAGCTTTGGAGCGGCGTTTCCAGCCAGTCGTTGTGGAGGAGCCGACGGAGGAAGAAGCCATTTCCATATTAAAGGGACTGCGTGGGCAGTATGAGAGCCACCACCATGTGACGATTACGGATGAGGCCGTGGAGGCGGCAGTGCGTCTTTCCGCGCGTTACATCAACGATCGATTCCTCCCGGACAAGGCGATTGACCTGATGGATGAGGCTGCGGCAAAAGTGCGCCTTCATGTGGGCGGAGACCCCAAGGAGGCTGCAGAACTCCGGCGGGAGATTGCGGAGTTGCAGGAGACATTGGAGGAAGCACTTTCAGGCGGAGACCTGGAAACGGCGAGGGAGTCGCAGGCAAAACGCCAGGAACTGGAAGAAAAGTTGGAAAAACTGAATACAAAGGCAAAACAAAGCGGCAGACGGCATCACCAGACCGTCGGAGAGGACGAGATTGCCGATGTGGTGTCGGGATGGACGAAAATCCCGGTGAAGAAGCTTACAGAGGGGGAGGCTGCCAGACTCAAAAAACTGGAGGCAACCCTTCACAAGCGCGTGATCGGACAGGAGGAAGCGGTATCAGCTGTGGCGAAAGCCGTGCGGAGAGGACGCGTCGGATTAAAAGATCCCAAGCGTCCGATCGGCTCGTTCCTTTTCCTGGGACCGACCGGCGTCGGCAAGACCGAGATATCCAAGGCACTGGCGGAAGCTGTCTTTGGACAGGAGCAGGCAATGATCCGCGTCGATATGTCTGAGTACATGGAGAAACACAGCGTGTCGAAAATGATCGGTTCGCCGCCTGGATATGTCGGACATGAGGACGGCGGACAGCTGAGTGAGAAAGTGCGGAGAAATCCATACGCCGTGATTCTGTTTGACGAGATAGAGAAGGCACATCCAGATGTGTTTAATATTCTGCTGCAGGTGCTTGACGACGGACATATCACAGATTCCCAGGGAAGAAAAGTGGACTTTAAGAATACCATCATCATTATGACCTCCAACGCGGGAGCGCAGGCGATTGTGGAGCCGAAGAAGCTTGGCTTTGCTTCCGGCAATGACGAGAAGCAGAACTATGAGCGGATGAAGGGCAGCGTGATGGAGGAGGTTCGCAGAATTTTCAAACCGGAATTCCTAAACCGTATTGACGAGACCATTGTATTCAGGGCGCTGAATAAGGACGACATGAAACAGATCGTAGGTCTGATGACAAAAGAACTGGCGAAGCGCTGTGAAACACAACTTGGCATTACGCTTGTCGTGCGCGATGCCGCAAAGCAGTACATTGTGGATAAGGCGTATGACCCGAAGTATGGAGCCAGACCGCTGCGGCGCAAGATTCAGGATGAGATTGAGGATCCGCTTGCGGAAAAACTTCTCGACGGAAGCATCCGGCGGGGTGACGAAGTGATCGTCACGACGAAGAAAAATGCAATTTTTCTGGAGTCCAAGAAAAAGTAAAAAATTACTTAAATGTCAGTGAAATCACTGGAAATCAAAGAACAGATATTATATAATATTTTTACAAATTTACGATAAAGCAGACCGGATGAAGGAGCTGCAATATCACAGGAGGATAAGATGGCCGTTATTAGTGAATTACTCCGTTCAGAGGAGGATGGAACGATCAGCTTTGGGGATTACACATTGAGCACCAAGGCAAAGCTTGACAATTTTGAGCACCAGGGAGATCTTTACAAAGTAAAGACCTGTCAGGAGATTACCAAGCTGGAGCGCAATGGCATGTTTGTATACGAGTCTGTTCCGGGGACTGCAGTGGAGCATTTAAAAGCGACAGACACAGGAATGGAGTTTAGCGTAGAGGGCGCAGAGGACGCACAGGTTACCGTAGAGCTTGAGGATGAGGCGGAGTACGACATCGTGATCGACGGCGCAGATGCCGGCAGGATGAAGACGAATCTCGGAGGAAAGTTAAGCCTGAGCGTAGAGCTCGGCGATGCTCCGGTAAAGGTAAGCGTCCAGAAGTGCTAGAGCAGCCGCTTTCGCATATGACAGTTACAAGATCAGTGAGACCTGTCCGTATGGACAGGTCTTTGTTACTCTAATAGGAAATGACGTGTTAGGTTAAAGGGCGAAAGCCGCGCGTTCTATAGAGGAAAAGCCCTGTCCGGGCAGCAGACGTGTCTGCGGGAAAGGAAGATAAGAACATGGCAAAAGGAAAAACAACAGTATACTTCTGTCAGGAATGTGGATACGAGTCGGCAAAATGGATGGGACAGTGTCCGGCATGCCATGAGTGGAATACGTTTGTGGAGGAGACGGTTGAGAAAAAGACCGCGCGTGGGAACCGCAATACGGATGGTAGCCGTGAGGCAAAGGCAGTTCCCCTGTCACAGATTGAGATGACACAGGAACAGCGGGTGTCCACCGGCATGAAGGAGCTTGACCGGGTGCTTGGCGGCGGGATTGTGCAGGGATCTCTGGTGCTTGTGGGCGGAGATCCGGGAATCGGAAAATCAACGCTGCTTTTGCAGGTATGCAGGAATCTTGCGGAACATGAGGTGAAGGTGCTCTATATTTCCGGTGAGGAATCCTTGCAGCAGATCAAAATCCGGGCAGAACGCATCGGGACCTTTGGGGACAGCTTAAGTCTGCTCTGTGAGACCAATCTTGATACCATACGGCGCGTGATTGACCGGGAGAAGCCCGAGATCGTCGTGATTGACTCCATTCAGACGATGTATAATGAAGACGTCTCGTCTGCGCCGGGAAGCGTCTCACAGGTGCGGGAATCGACCGGCACCCTGATGCAGATCGCCAAGGGACTTGGGATTTCCATTTTTATCGTCGGACATGTGACAAAGGAAGGCGTGGTGGCTGGCCCGCGCGTGTTGGAACACATGGTGGATACGGTGCTCTATTTTGAGGGGGACCGCCATGCGGCGTATCGTATTCTGCGAGGTGTGAAGAACCGTTTTGGGTCGACGAACGAGATCGGTGTTTTTGAGATGCGCGGAGATGGTCTGACAGAGGTGGAGAACCCGTCGGAATTCATGCTGAGCGGAAAACCGGAGGGCGCCTCCGGGTCTGTTGTGGCATGCTCGATGGAAGGAACGAGACCGATCCTTCTGGAAATACAGGCGTTGGTCTGCCACAGCAATTTCGGTATGCCGAGGCGGACGGCGGCAGGAACGGATTTTAACCGGGTAAATCTTCTGATGGCGGTTCTGGAAAAACGTCTGGGACTTTCGCTGGGGAATTGTGATGCCTATATCAATATTGCAGGAGGCATCCGGATGAATGAGCCGGCGATCGATCTTGGTCTTGTGCTGGCGATCGTCTCCAGCTATAAAGACCGCCCGATTGACGAGAAGACCATCTGCTTCGGCGAGGTGGGACTCAGTGGTGAGGTGCGCGCGGTCAGCATGGCGGAGCAGCGTGTGCTCGAGGCGAAGAAGCTTGGATTTAAGACATGTATTCTGCCGGAGGTGTGCAGGGAGAGCTTAAAGGAGATCAAAGGAATCGGTCTTGTCGGCGTGCGCACGGTTAAGGATGCGATGGATTATGTGATGCGGTAGTCCGTGGAAGAAAAACGAATGGTTCTGAATTGTATACACAATTAGAACAATTCAGAACCGAAAACTTTCTTTTTTAAAACGGTGGAAATGTGGTTGACATTCTAAAATAATGATGATAATATAAACAAGCTGACCGCGAGAACAGCGGATAAGCAAAGCGCTTCTGAAAAAGAAGCAAAAGAAAATGAAAAAAGTTGTTGACAAACGGCTGACACTATGGTATAGTAAATAAGCTGTCGCCAAGAAATGACAACAGTGGGCGAGATTGAAAGATCTACAAAGTCAACGCGAAGCGTTGACGATGAACATTGATAACTGAACAGTGAATAAACCTTGAAAGATCCTAAAATTTCAAGCTGTCGATCAAGAGATTGAAAGACAGACGAACGTTCTTATAAAGA
>ERZ824473.5394-NODE-5394-length-10352-cov-4.227154_pt1 | contig 10352 bp, 6 predicted proteins | sample MGYA00519874_ERZ824473 | MGnify/ENA primary metagenome ERZ824473 (study PRJEB31778, sample SAMEA3449151) | human gut metagenome | biome: human gut; feature: human-associated habitat; material: faeces | place: United Kingdom | collected 2010/2012 ... | reverse complement strand
ATTAGCATAAAGGAATTTATAGACCCGTTTACGGGTAGTAAGAATCCCAAGGCATAGATAAAAACCCCTTAAGGGTTTCGTCCGCAATAGGCCCTTATAGGGCCCCAATTAACGGGCACGACAGTGGCCGGGAATCGGTTGGCACGACGGTGGGCGGCCGCCCCTTGTGAAATTCTATCGGTAAATGGTGTGTAGGGCGGGGTGCCCTCACCCCGCTGCCCGGCACCCCCCACTCCCGGCAGGGCACACGGGCCCTGCCCTACAAAATGTTGCGTTATCGCACTGGACGGACAGAGCCGTCCGCCCCTACAATATCCATCTCCCCATTCCATCTTGCAATCCCGCCTAAAATGCGGCGTAATAGTCCATGGAAAGGATGTACGCATTATGCTGCTTAAAAAATATACTGTCGGGTGTTTCAGGCCTGCTTCGGTCTGGAGGCCCGGGTACTGCCCTGACGCAGGCCGGAATGCATCACCGGAGCCGGGAGCCTGCAAAGGCTGCCGGAGCTGCTGGCGGACGCCGGGTGCAAAGAGCCCATGATCGTGGCAAGCCGCCGCCAATGCGCCGCACCGGAATTTATTACCATGGCGGAGAGGCTCCCGGCCCGGAGCAGCTTCCACGGCGTCACGGCGGAGACCGGCCTGGACGCCCTGACCCATGCGGTGGAGGCCTACATCGGCCGCTTTTATAACACCCGGGAGACCCGAAGCCTTGCCCGGCAGGCAGTAGAGGCCATTTACCGCATGAACCGGTCGCTGGGCATTCCGGAGTGCTTTCCCTGTATTCAGTCGGAGGACCTGCCTCAAATGGCCGCCTGGGCGGAGGCCAACCCCGTATACCCGGTGCCGGTGATTTTCAGCAAGGAGGACTTTATCCGCGTGGCCCGCCGGGTGATGCCGTAAGCCTTGGCAATTAAAAACGAAAAAAGGGAGGCGGCTTACGAGACGGTCCTGTTTCATAAGCGGCCTCCCTTTTTAATTCCGGGCGTGAAGAGCATCCTTTAATTTTTACGGTTTCGGTGCGCTTTATTCGGCGGCGGTTGGCACCGTATAAATATTGATGTGATTTCCCGCCGGATCCGCCATGCGGAACATATGCCAGCCGTAGGGGCGGAAGAAAGGCTCCTGGGTGACGGCACCGGCTGCCTGCGCCCGGGGATAGATGTCCTCCAGAGTCGGCACCTGCAGCTGGAAATGTACGGCGCCGGAGGTGGGGAACGGATTTTCCTGGGTCAGTAGCACCAGCTTTGTGCCGGCGAGATCGTACTTAACGCCACGGTCCTGCGGCCCCTCGTCCCAGCCATAGAACGGTTGTGTCGCAAATACCTGCTCGTAAAAGGTGCCCATCACGGATTTGGGGCAAATCGAGATCGGGTATATCTGTAACCCCTCTCGAGTACTGTCGGAATTGGCCCTGGAATATATTGAGTGGCTGAAGATAATCACCGTGTGACAGGCGCTATTCGCCCTATAGGCAAGCCGTATTTACCGCAAGGGTAAGAGCATACGGCCACTTTACTTCAAGCCCTCACCCATAGAGCAGAAATAGGCAAAGAAAAAGGTCCTGTTTTCGATAGAAAACAGGATCTTTTGGAGCTGCTGGGCGGATTCGAACCGCCGACCTCATCCTTACCAAGTGATAAAATGCCCTCCAGCCGTTGCGGCATAAGGCTTTGTGGGCATTTTTACCGCAAAAAGGATGCGGTCGGAAACTCTTTGTTCCATGTGTTCCACCCGTTCGTTTCCCCGTGTGGGTCAAGGTGTGGGTCAACGCCGCAAAGAGCAGCGGTGTGGGTCAACTTTTGGCGGGGCGAAAATCGTTTCATTTTGCGCTGCTGGAAACAATGAAAGGGTACCTTGCTAAAAGTGTAGAGCCACCGGGCGGAGAAAGGCTCTCCCGCCAGACGGCTCTTTATTTTCGCAGTCGTTTCCCGTATGGGTCAAGGTGCGGGTCAAGCGGAAACCTCTGCGTCAAAAAAACGCGGACAGGTTTCGCCGTCATAGTTTGCTTTGCTGTTTCTCGCTCATAATGTCTTGCCAGCTCAGGTGTTTTCGCATCCATGGCCACAAGTTCTCCGGCCCATGTTTTCAGGCCATAGATGTCAAATTTACTGTTTGAGATATACTCGCTGGTCCAATCCGTCTGCTACCGGGGTCCTTTTATCGTTGTGGCAGCATCCTGTGGTTCTATTGGTTTAATCGCTACAGGCACCTGCTGATTGGTAGCATCATAAACGAACGGTCGAAACTGCACGATCCTTACCTCTTAAATAGTATACCATAGTTTTTGCAAAATTTGAAGCAGAAAATTGAAATCAGTGTCGTCACTTTTTATTCCAATATCGCACCGCTGCAAACAAAAAATAAAACCCCCGGAGTCTCTTGTCATGCAAGAGGCCCCGGGGGTGCTGTTTTATTTTGCCGCTTAGGTTTTTCTTTTTGGCTTATGCCTCCCGCTCCTTACGCTTGAGGACGAAGGCTGCGGCGAGAAGTGCCGCGGGCAGGGCGATGGCCCACACCAGCACGCCTGTATCGCCGGTGGCCGGAGTGCCGCCGTTGTTGGTGCCGTTGCCGCTATTGTCGCCGCCGGAGGTGCCGCCGGTCTGAATGGTCACATCGCTCATGTCATAGAGCCGGGTCTGGCCGTTTGCGAAGCGGTAGTAGGCCGCCAGGGCGTAGTAGCCCTGCTCGGTGGCCATGTCGTTCCGCTCGCCGCCAGCGGTGTGCCGGAAGCCGCCGCCGGTGACATAGAACCCGGCCAGAGCATCCAGAACGGTGTGGCCGTTCTTCACGAAGCGGCTATCCGCAGTGGGATCGATGCCCAGGGCGGTGAGAGCTACGATGACCTGGGCGCAGGACTCGCTGTTCACGGTGCCCCAGCTGCCAAAGCCGCCGTCAGTGCGCTGCAGGGCGGAAAGGGCCTCCAGAGCCTTATCCACAGCAGCCTTTACGGTCTCGTTGGTCTTGTAGTAAGGTGCCAGGGCCTGGATGGCCATAGCGGTCATATCCGGGTCGGCGTTCTCGCCGCTGAGGTTCCAGCCGCCGTCGGGAAGCTGGGCATCCAGGATGACCTGAATCAGCTTCTCCCGGGTCACATCGCCCATAGTGGGGTAGTTGTGGCTATCCAGGGCAATGAGGGTGAAAATGGGGCCGTTAATGTCCTGGGTCTGCACATAATCCATGCTATCCAGACCCTTCAGCAGGTTGTGGCCGCCCACATTGGTGACATCCTTGCCGATGGCCGTCAGGGCCAGGATCACCCGGGCGTTGTCGGTGACTTTGGCCGGGTGCAGACGCTCATTGGCGTCAGCCTTGGCCTTCACATACTCCACCACATTGTCATAGTACCCGGCGGGTACGGTGCGGCCGCTGCGGGCCAGGCCGATGACCATCCACTCGCCGCCGGTGGAGTTCACCGTGGGGGTGCCCAAGGTGGCCATGAAGTCGCCGGTGGTCTTATAGATGGTATCCAGGTTTGCCATGAGGTCTGCGTGCTTGAGCCGGTTGAGCCTAATGATAGCGGCGGTGAGAGCGTCCACCTTATCGGCGTCCACCAGGGTCTTGTCCTCGTCGGAAAGGGCATCGTAGGCGGACTTGGCGGCGGTGATGGCGGCCTCACTATCCAGGGTGACATTGGCGCCGATGGCGTCAATAAGATCCTCCACGGTCTCGATGTCGCCCTTCAAAACGGTGATAGTCAGGTCGCTGATCTCCATCTGATAGAACTTCGCATAGACATCCAGCCATTCGTATCCACCGCTTCTGTGGGTAACATCCAGATACCCGCCGTGGATCTTATAGGCTCCTGCCGGGGTAGTTTTGGGTACGGTAAAGGTGATGCTCTTTAGGGCCACCTCGGGGCCGACGGGGGTAGTGCCCTCGCCCTCCCAGGAGTCGCCGCCCTTGGACCACTTGGAGAAAATGTACTCCGCACCGGGAATATTGGTGGAGTAGTTCAGCAGGCAGTACTGCAGCTTATAGTCCTGGGCCAGCTGCTCGATGGGCAGCGTGGGGATGGAGATGGTGAGCTTGTCCCCAGCCTTGACCTGCCCGCCGTTCTCGGCCACGGTCTCATACTTGGGCTCCAGTTTGAAGTTGGGGTTGTTCTCCACTTGCAGCGTAATATCCGCCAGCATGCCGAAGCCATAGCGGGTGGAATCGGCGATGCCGCCGGTGTTGCCCTGATCGCCCTCGCTGTCGGGTTTAGAGCCGTAGCCCCGGCTATCGGAGCTGCCCTTGGTGAGGGTGATCGTGCCGGATTCCGTCAGATAGGCCGCAATGCGGGGCTGACGAGCTACCTGTGTTTCCGCACCATTTTCATCAATACGGTTAATATCGTGCCCGTTGTCTGTATTTACTACGCTCTGCAGAGGCATATCCGTATAGAACACCGTCGTGGTCGCAGGGTTATAAATACGGAGGATCTTGTGAACATTGGTGGGCCGCCCGATGATCCAGATACCCGCCGTATCGCCGGTGCGCAGAGCCTCGCCGGGGCGGGAGATGTTCTCCTGCACATAGCGGGTGACCTTGCCCTTGAGGGAGTAGACCTGCGTGACGGTCTGTCCCTGGTAATCCGCCGTGACCTCGATGCCGTTGTAGCCGTCCTTGATGAGGATGGTCACATTGCCGCTTTCATCGGGGGTGTAGTCGGTCTTGACGGGGGTACCGTCGGTGTTGTACTGGAGATAATTATAGACGCTGACCTTGGCGTTGGTGCCGTTGACCTTGAAGGTAAAGGGCGCACCCTGGGTGTCGTAGTTGTAGGTCCAGTTGTCGTATTTGCTGGTGTTGCTGCGGGAGGTGAAGTTCGTCAGATTCTTGTTCAGATCCTGAATAGCCGTCTCCTCGGGGCTATTGACATGGACGGGGATCTCCGGGATCTGACCATAGAAATTGCCCGCCTTGTCCGTAAAGGTAACGGTGAAGGTGGTGGTGCCTGCCTTCTTGGGCACCAGGTAATACTTCATGGCCGGAGTATTGCCAAAGCTGCTCAGGCCGCCGTCCTTATAGACGTCCTCCACTTCCTTGATCTCGAAGATGCTGTCGTCCTTGATCTCGAACTTCAGAATACCGGGCAGCGTATAGGGCAGACCCCTTTCAGTTGAGTAAGACGGATACAAAGAGGTTGGGCGATTCGTCCAGATCTCCCGGAACACGGCGGGATAATAGGTGTCCTCGTGGCCCAGGTCCAGATTATAGTGGTTGGCCGACATCATGAAGTCGTCGTAATATTCCGTGGGCTTGCCGATGGAGCTGCCGTCCAGAATGGACTGCTCGTTGACGGTGCGGTACGCAGCCTTGTAGGCCGCCATGACTGCGGCGTTTTCCGCAGAGTAAATGTACGAAAACTCCGCACGCTGTGCGTCGGACAGCTCCAGATACTCCACCTGGGCCTTCTGCACGGCGTCGTAATACTGGGCATAGTTTTCTGCGGTCACTTTCCCGGCAAAGGTGTTCACCAGGTCGATCCATGCCTGAACGCCGCCCTCATGGCGCTTTTTCAGCTCCTCCACCCGGGCCACGGAATCCTGCAGCTTTTTCACCGTCTCCGCAGACAGCTGCTTCTTTTCCTCGTCGGTAAATCTGTCATAGGCGCGCTGATAGCTCATGACGATCTTGTAGTGCTCGGAATACGTCAGATTATCGGTGCTCGGCAGAGCGCTGATAAAACCGGTCAGCTCCGCCGGGGTGGTCTTGACCACAACTACTGTGACGGTAGTGTGGATCTCGATTTTCTCATCCTTACTGTTGGTGCCAATGAATTCGATTACCGTTTTATCCTTTGCCAAGGGAACAGGTTTTCTGGCAAACGCCTGCATGACAGGTACAAGCATCTTCCGCTCGGCAATATGAACCTCACCGTCCACTAAAATCTTCGATTTTAATGTTTTCAGGCCCGAATTGCCCATTACGTTCATAAAATACGAAACACCGAAGTGGCCCACCGCAGGGGAAACATACACGGTATAATTCCAGCAGCCCTTGGCATAGCCGGTCTCGCCTGTGGGATTGCCGTTTTCATCTGTCTGGAACAGAGTACCCTCGGGATAGCCGTAGAATACATTTTCCTTGTCGAAATCGGGGGTACCACTGAAAATAAATTTCCCCCAGTAGTAGTCGCCGGGCTTGGTGAGGGTCAGCTTGTAATTCTCCGTGCGGCCCTGGGCGGTGACGGCGATGTAGAAATAGGCCGAGCCGCTGCCGGTGAACTGGGTGGCGGCGGTGGAGGCTACGCCGTCCACAAAGTCCGCCAGGACCTTGCCGTCGATGCTCTTGAGCTGGGCGGTGGCCCCTGCGGGCAGGTCGGAGAGCGTCACGGTGAAGCCGCCGTCGTTATACTGCTTGAGATGGGTATAGTTTGCCAGCTTGCCGGTGAAGGCGGCGGTTTCCTTGTCAAAGGTCAGGGCCACTTTGGTACCGGCGGAGCCGTCCTGATGGATGGAGGTGAGGGATACATTGCCGCCGGAGAGGAGGTTGCCCGCCGCCTGGAGGGCGATGGTGTAGGTCTCCGGGGCGGCATCGCCGTCATTGCCCACCTTCAGGGTGATGACGGTGCCCACCTGAACGGGAATGGCATCCTTGCGGCCATACTCCGTGCCGCCCACATAGATGCGGACGCGATTCTGCTTGTTGCTGGCGGTGGGGGTGACGGTGAGGGCGGTGACGCCCTCGGGCAGAATCATGGTATAGTCATGCACGCCGGAGGAAAAGGCGGGGTTCAGTTCGCCTGCGCTGAGGGCGATGGCCTTCAGGGTTTTGTTGCTATCCCCAAAAGCACCGCCGATATCTGCACCCAGGTTGCAGGTGTGCTGCACGGCGATCTCGTCCCCGGCCTTCAGCTTGCCATGGCCACGGTGTAGGCGGCGAAGCCCTCACTGGTGAACCAGTCGTTGAGGGTGCCCATCCAGCCGGAGCCCTCGGCGGCGGCCTTCTCCTCGATGCCGTTGATTTCGCTGATGTAGCCGGTGTCCGCGCCGGTCTGGGAATAGCCCCCGGCCGTCAGTGCGTCCACGATGCAGCTCATCATGGTGGAGTCATCCTGGAGTGTGACCCACTCGTCCACCAGCATCCCCTCCCAGGGTGCGCCGTCGGCCTCGGCCCAGGTGGTGTTTTCCACCGTCACATGGACCTGACCTGTGTGGTCGTCCGCCGCCAGCACGCTCACGGGAAGCAGTGACAGCGCCATGATAAGCGCCAGCAGCAGAGAAATGATTCTTTTTTTCATTTCTTCTTCCTTTCGTTCTTTTTATTTATGTAAATGCCGAAGCAATCACACACTTTTTGTCATTGCGAGGGCGCACCGCACCCGTGGCGATCCGTAATACCCTATATCTCACGCCCCCTGTTTCCCTCCCCCCGGGCCGCACTCTTTGCAGCACGGCCCGGGGGGAGGGAACATGAAAGGAACGACAAATAGCGAAAAAAATTTCTGGAAAGCGGGACGGGAAAGGTCTGCCGTCCTCCCCCGCCCCGGCGGCTTGAAATGGCTATCATGCTTTCCATGGAAAGCATGAGGCACCATGGTGCCTGGCAGCAAAAAATCACCCGGCCGCCAAAAAGCAGCCGGGTGAAGCGTTCGCATAACAGCTTCGGCCCCGGTACTGGCAGCGGCCCGGGAGCAGCGCCTTGCGTATCTGACTTAGCCGAACAAATCGGCATCACAGTGACCGTCTCGCGGGGCCTCTCACCCCATTCCGCCGCCGGGATAAACCCGGCTCACGCTGCCCCGTTGTTTGGTTTTCTTTATTATATTACGCAATGCACAATATTTCAACAGGAAAAAACATCATTCCTCCCCATACCACCTCGGCCTGGCCGCCTGCGTGAAACCGTTGCTGCAAGAGAGCGTCACCCCGCCCGCACCGGATGCGCAATGCACCACTAGCAGGCGGCCCAGCCAGTCGCGCCCTGCGGCGATGCCGACGTGTACATTTACCTGCTGTGCCACGCCGACCGTCGAACGAATCGGTGCCATCCCAGCGAAGCGACTATGGCAAAAGCAAAGGAGCTGATGGAGAGCGGCCATACCAACCGCAAAAGCGGTCACGGCAATCCGGGACTCAGCAGCACCACGGTTCGGAGTTTGCACCTGATGCTCCACAATGCCCTGAACCGCGCCGTAAAAGAACGCCTGATCTTCCGTAACCCCACCGAGGACTGCATCGCACCGAAGGTGCAGAAATTCGAGATGCAGATCCTCCAACCGGAGCATATCAAAACTTACCTTGACGCCGCAGAGAAACGGGGACTGCTGCCCATGTTCTATCTGGAACTGGTCAGCGGGCTGCGCAAAGGCGAGTTGACCGCCTTCCTGTGGAGCGACCTCGACATTACAAACAGAACCATCTTCGTCAGCAAGCAGTATGTCAAAAATCCTAACGGAGAGCTGACACTCTCCCGCCCCAAGACAGAGACATCAGTCAGAAAGGTCAGTGTCCCACAGGAAGCCGTTGACCTGTTGGTCGCCGAGCATAAGAGACATCCCAATAACCCGTACATGTTCCCCTCACCCATCACAAGAGAGATGTATCACCCCGATTCTATCGTAAACCTGCACAAGAAAATTCTGAAAGATGCCGGGCTGCCGCACATACGCTTCCACGATCTCAGGCATACCTTTGCCACACTGGCCCTGCAAAACGGTGTGGATGTAAAAACCGTCAGCAGTATGCTGGGCCACTACGATGCGGGGTTCACTCTCCGCACCTACACCCACGCCACTCGCCAAAAACAGGATGAAGCCGCCCAGACCATGGGCAGCTTCATGGCGCAGGTAATGTAAGCCGATCTAAAAGAGATGAGCGGACGGATATTCCGTCCGCTCATCTTTCAACCTTTCCGAGCATTTCCGTGTGTGGGTCAGGCGGTTGCCCCACATTTTGATCCGGACATAAAAGTGCGTTTTTCCAACAAAAAAACACCGAAAACAAAAGTTTTCGGTGTTTTTTGGAGCTGCTGGGCGGATTCGAACCGCCGACCTCATCCTTACCAAGGATGCGCTCTACCGACTGAGCTACAGCAGCATATGGCGACCAAGATGGGGCTCGAACCCACGACCTCCAGCGTGACAGGCTGGCGTTCTAACCAACTGAACTACTTGGCCTGATCTCGCTCGTAGGAATCAAGCTTGTTTATTATAGCAAGCGCAGGCGGGTTTGTCAACACTCTTTTCCAAAAAAATTGCCGGGAACGGGAGAAAAGCAGGAGGGTTGTTCCCATGGGGAGCGGATTGGCGGCCAGAACATAAAAGTATACATTTTGCATAGAAAATTACATAATTATCATGAAAATAAACAGTTATTGCCATAGAAATTTGCTATAAAGCGGATAAAATTTCTTGACAGAGGGAGGGGCGTGTGATACTCTATGGGCGTAGACCGCTCTAAAAGCGGAAAACCGAAGGGAACAAAGGAGCGTGACCGCCTATGCAAAGAAAGTCTAAGTATCTCTGGGCTGCATTGGCAGCCTCTCTGTGCCTGATCGTGGCTCTGCTGGTGATGCTGGGCATGAGCCTGCGGCGCCAGCCGCTGACGGGCACCTACCTCTGCGAGGGGCTGAGCCCCGGAGCCGGTACCTATCTGGTGTTTGACGAGAAGGGAGACTACACCCTGTACCGGCAGTCCGGCGTGCTGTCCGCCGGGGCGTATGCCGAGGATGCCAACGGCGTCTATGTGCTGAAGGGGGAGGGACTGACGGTCCCGTATGTGACCTACGACGGGAAGGACAGCGTGCATTTCTTCTCCGTGCCGGACACCTACACCTATCAGCGTATCAGCGATATCCCCACATATATCAACGTGGAAAAGCCGTAAAATGAATGATTGGAGGCCTTCCGTAAGGAGGGCCTCCGGTTTTTGCGGGACGAGGAAGGAGCGCCTGAAGCCCTGCGGCCTCAGGCGCTCCTGAAAGCTTGCGGTGCGGGTCAGCACTCCAGCCGGTCAGCAGCGGCGGAGAGCCAGGAGCCTTGGAAGTCCTCGATGCGCCCGGCGTCCACCAGAGCCGCCAGCGCCGGGTCGATGGGCATCTGAGCCAGCAGGGGCAGGCCATAGCGGTCGGCGGCCTCCTGCGTCTTGCCCTCACCGAAGAGGTAGATCTTCCTGCCGCAGTCGGGACAGGCCAGATAGCTCATATTCTCCACCAGACCGACGATGGGGATGTTCATCATCTGAGCCATCTTCACGGCCTTTTCCACCACCATACCCACCAAATCCTGCGGGCTGGTGACGATGATGACGCCGTCCACCGGCAGGGTCTGGAACACGTTCAGAGCCACGTCGCCGGTTCCGGGAGGCATATCCACGAACATATAGTCCACGTCCTGCCACAGCACGTCGCCCCAAAACTGCT
>ERZ824473.5389-NODE-5389-length-10362-cov-4.151256_pt1 | contig 10362 bp, 6 predicted proteins | sample MGYA00519874_ERZ824473 | MGnify/ENA primary metagenome ERZ824473 (study PRJEB31778, sample SAMEA3449151) | human gut metagenome | biome: human gut; feature: human-associated habitat; material: faeces | place: United Kingdom | collected 2010/2012 ... | reverse complement strand
AGACCTCCTCACGGGTGATGGTGCCCTTGCCGATGCCGGTGAGCATGGTGTTGGAGAGATTCAGGCTGACATAGACCTCCTGGCCGGTTTTGGGATAGCTCATACAGGTACCTCCTATGTTGCATACGTCCTCGATTTTGCCGTCCGGGACGGCACTTTTTGTTCCGTCTCTACCGTACCACATTCCTGCGCAAATTGCAACAAAAAGTTGTCCTAAGTACATTCTATTTATACGAAAAAACCGGTGATTTGCAGAAAATCACCGGTTTCGTCATTCTAAATGTACCAAACAATTCATACGACCCGACGACACTATACCCCGGTCAGGTCGAAGGCCGGGGTATACTCCTCACGGGCGGAGGTACGCTCCTGCACGAAGCCGTCCACGATGCCGCAGTTTTCCATGTATTCCGCCGCCGCACGGTACTCAGCCGCCGTCACATGGCGGCGCAGGGGACCCTCCGCTCCGGGCTGGGGGGTATACTGACTCATGAGGGAGAACAGCACCTCCCCCGGACGGAAGGTCCGGGCCACCCAGTCGATGACCCGCCGGGTGCTTTCCAGCTGTCCCGGCAGCACCAGATGCCGGATGACCACCCCCTGCCGCAGCAGGCCATCCTCCATGCGGCAGGGACCCACCTGACGGAACATCTCCCGGATGGCCTCCGTGGACACGGGGAAGTAGTCCGGGGCGTGGGAATAGCGCCGGGCCGGCTCCTCCAGCCCGTATTTCAGGTCCGGCAGCCAGATCTGCACTTTTCCTTCCAGCAGACGCAGCGTCTCCACCCGCTCGTAGCCGCCGCAGTTGAACACCACCGGCACCGGCAGAGGCTCCTCCAGCGCCGGCAGCAGGAAGGGGACGAAGTGGCTGGCGGTGATGAGGTCGATGTTGTGGGCGCCCTGAGCGATAAGCTCACGGAAGATCTCCCGCAGCCGCTCCGTGGTGACGGCCTTGCCCACCCCCTCGGCGGAGATGGTGTGGTTCTGGCAGTAGACGCAGCCCAGCGAGCAGCCGGAGAAGAACACCGCTCCGCTGCCTCGTGTGCCGGAGAGCACCGGCTCCTCCCACAGGTGCAGCCCGGCCCGTGCGATGACCGGCACGGCGGGCATCCGGCAGAAGCCGCCGCCGTAGGTCTCGGTGCGCTCCGCCCCGCACCGACGGGGACAGATGTTACAGATCATACCCGGTTGATGTCGAAGTCCGGCCCCAGATCCCCAGCCATCCAGTGGCGGCGGCAGAGGCCGATGTACTTATCGTTGGCTCCCAGCACCACCTGAGCGCCCTCCTTCACCACATGGCCGTGCTGATCGAAGCGGGCGTTGAAGGCGGCCTTCTTGCCGCACCAGCAGATGGTCTTGACCTCCTCCAGCTTGTCTGCCATCACCAGCAGATGATAGCTGCCGGGGAACAGCTCCCCTTTGAAGTCCGCCCGCAGGCCGTAGCACATGACGGGGATGTTGCAGTCGTCCACCAGATGCACCAGATAGTAGATATCGGCCTTTTGCAGGAACTGGGCCTCGTCCACGATGATGCAGGCATACTGCTGCAGCTGCTCATCCGTCATCTGCTGCATCTCGTCGAAGTAGATGCAGGGGTGGGTCAGACCGATGCGGGAGGATACCATGTGGTCGCCGTCCCGTGTATCCAGCCGGGGCTTCACCAGCAGGGTGGCCTGTCCCCGCTCCTCGTAGTTGAACCGTGCCATCAGGGCGTTGGCGGTTTTGCTGGAGCCCATCGCCCCGTATTTGAAGTATAGCTGTGCCATGTCATTCTCCCTCTTTCAGCTCTGCGGTAAATTTTTCGAAGGCGGAGGGGATGGCCAGCCGCTCCCGCTGCTGTGCCTCCGCCCAGAGCCAGTCTCCCGGTCCAAGGCCGTCCACCTCCACCACATAGCCCGTCATTTCCCAGCGAACGTGAGTGAATATATGCCGGGCTGACAGCTTTTTTGTCCACTTGGTGGGGTTTACCCCCCACATTTGCAGCTGCCGGGCGGCCTCCGCCTCCGTCAGCGTACCCGGTACATGGGGGTACTCCCACAGCCCCGCCAGCAGGCCCGTTTCCGGACGCTGCCGCAGCGCCGCCGCAGCTCCCCGCCGCAGCAGGAACACCGTCAGGTGCTCCGTCCGCTTCTCCCGCTTGGGGGAGCGCACCGGCAGCTGGGCCTGACAGCCCTCCTGCCGGGCTATGCAGAAATCCCCGGCGGGGCAGTCCCCGCACAGAGGCGCTCCCGACGGCAGGCACACCGTGGCCCCCAGATCCATCAGCGCCTGATTGTAGGCGCCGGGCCGCTCCTGAGACATGGCCGCCGCCATCCAGCTGCGGAAGGTCTTGCGGTTTTTGGCATCCAGTACATCCAGACGGCTGCCGGTGATCCGTGCCGCCAGACGCAGCACGTTGCCGTCCACCGCCGGAACGGCCTGTCCGAAGGCGATGGAGAGGATAGCCCCCGCCGTATAGTCTCCGATGCCCGGAAGGGCCGTCAGCTCCCGGTATGTCTCCGGGAAGCGTCCACCGTATTGTTCCGTGAGGATGCAGGCCGCCTTTTGCAGATTTCTGGCCCGGCTGTAATAGCCCAGCCCCTCCCACAGCTTCATGAGCCGCTCCGTGTCGGCCTGGGCCAGGGCCTCCACCGTGGGGAAGGCCTCCATGAACCGCTGAAAATACGGCAGCACCGCCGCCACACGGGTCTGCTGGAGCATGATCTCCGACACCCATGTTCGGTAGGGGGATACCTCTTCCCGCCACGGCAGGATGCGCCGGTGGATATCATACCATGCCAGCAGCGGTTGGGCCAGCTGCTTTAGTATCTGTTCTTCCATATCGCTCCTATCATCCGTCCGATGCCCCTCATCGGCTGAACCGTGCAGCGTAGCCGCAGCGGCGGCACAGCTCCTCCGACGGCTGCCGCCGGGAAAAGCCCGCCGCCATGGCTGTGACCCGTGGGGAGACCAGTATCTCCGCCAGCTCCTGCCGGTGCAGGTTTCCCAGTGCCAGCCGCCCCTCGCTGTCCAGACAGCAGGGAACCACTGTGCCGTCGCACAGCACGGCGATCTGACTCCGCAGGCCGTGGCAGAACTCCGTGCCGCTGTCCGGAGCCGCCGGATCCGGCCAGTCAAACCGCTCCCCCGGCTCCAGAAACAGCCCCTCCCCCAGCCGCCGGTTGCCCAGACGGTCCGTAGGCAGGGCCGTTACGTCCCGGCCCAGCTTTTCCGAGAGAAAGGACAGGATCTCTCCGTTGCGCCGGTCCAGTCCGCCGCCGTTCCACAGCCGCAGGGCGCACAGGACGCCCCGGCTGCTGAGCCGCTGCGCCGCCTGCCAGACACCCTCCAGATATGGGGCTGCGGCATCCTGCCGTCCGTTTCCCTCGAAGCTGTGGAGGGAGACGCTGAGCTTGTGCAGGGCCGGGGAACTCTCCAGTGTGGGCAGCTGCCGGGGAAGCAGCGTGCCGTTGGTCACAAGGCACACCCGGAAGCCCAGCTCCCCGGCGATATCCAGCAGCTCCGCCAGTCGGGGATGCAGCAGCGGCTCCCCCATGACGTGGAGCATGAGATACGTCCCGTGGGGCCGCAGCCGGGCCGCCAGCTGTCGGAATTCCTCCGGCGTCATGAACCGCCGGGGCCGCTGGGTGCCGGGGCAGAAGGCGCACCGCAGATTGCACACGTTGGTGATCTCCAGATACATCCGCTTGAACATTCCAGCCCTCCCCTGCCGCCCGCAGCGGCCTGTTGCTCCCTGCATTATAGCAAAATCTCCGTTCCGGCGCAAGGGAAAACGGCCTTGTCTCCCCGGTGGGCAAAAACCGCCGGCCTTCCGCATTGACAGACCTGCCCCCGACGGGGTACAATAACGATATATCGCTCATGCCATCAAGGGGATGGACCCCTGATATTGATTTGATCGGAAAGGAGCTGCCTGCCATGCCACAGATCCTCCTGTGCTGCGTTCTGGCGCTGCTGCTGGCGGCGCTGGGGCTGCTGTTGCGCTCCCTGCGCCGCAGGTCCCGCCCCTCCGGCGGCAATGAGACCCTGAAGGTGCTGCTGGTCTGCTTTTTCACCTGCGGCATTCTGCTGCACCTGCCCATGTACGCCGCCGCCTACGCCGGAGAGCATCTGTCGTGGCTGAAGGCGCTGCTGGGAGCCGTACACCACACCCTGCGGATGTTCGTGCTGGACGGTGAGCTGGATCCTATCCACGAGTTCGCCATGAGCCGGCCGGCGGTGTGGAGCGACCTCTATTTCGGCGCCGCCATTGTGGTGTATCTGGTGAGCCCACTGCTGACCTTCAGTGTGGTGCTGTCCTTTTTCAAGAATCTGTCCGCCCTGTGGCGCTATGCTTTCCGCCGCTGCACGGAGCTGTATGTCTTTTCCGAGCTCAACGAGGACTCCCTGTATCTGGCGGGCAGCATCAAGGCGGCCCATCCCAAGGGACTCGTTGTCTTTACGGACGTCTATGAAAACGAGAGCGAGGAGTTCGGGGAGCAGATGGCCGCCGCCCACCGGCTGGGGGCCGCCTGCTTCAAGACGGACATCGCCCTGCTGCGGCTGCGGCGCTCTGACCGCTCCCGCCCGGTCTACTTCTTCCTGCTGGGCCGGGACAAGGCGGAGAACATCCATCAGGCGGTGCTGCTGACCCGCCGGTGGGGGACCCGCTCCAATATGCACCTCTATCTCTTTGCCACCGGCGCCGAGAGTGAGCTGCTGTTCCAGTCCGCCGATCCCCACGGGATGCGGATCCGCCGGGTCAACGAGGTGCGCTCACTGGTGCAGCTGCTGCTGTATCAGCAGGGGGAGAAGCTCTTCGAGACGGCAGCTCCTCTGCCGGAGGGCAGGCATCAGATCTCGGCGCTGCTGCTGGGCTTGGGCCAGTACGGCACGGAGATGCTGAAGGCGCTGGCGTGGTTTGGCCAGATGGACGGCTACGACCTGCGGCTCACCGCCGTGGACGCCCGGCCTAACGCACGGGAGCTGTTCACCTATCGCTGTCCGGAGCTGATGGACCGCCGGCACAACGGACAGAGCATCCCCGGCGAGGCCCAGTACGATATCCGCATACACGCCGGGATGCGGCTGGAGAGCCGGGAATTTCTGGAGCTGGTGCAGACGCTGCCGCAGCTGACGTATGTGTTTGTGGCGCTGGGCAGCGACACCCGGAACATCGAGGCGGCGGTGCGGCTGCGGGAGCTGTGCCAGCGCCGGGGTCTCCACCCCTATATTCTGGCGGTGGTGCAGGACCCCTTCAAGACGGTGGCTCTCACCTCCGTCACCGACTACCGGGGTACCCCATACGACCTTCATTTTCTGGGCGCACGGGATATGCTGTACTCCGAGAGCAACATCCTCCACTCCCGGCTGGAAGCGGAGGCGCTGACCCGGCACCTGAAATGGGGAGACGAGGACGTGTTCTGGCGCTATGAGTTCAACTATCGCTCCTCCATCGCCTCGGTCATCCACCATCGGCTGAAGCTGCGGCTGGGTGTACCCGGTGCAGATAAGCCTCCGGCGGAGCGGACGGAGGAGGAAAAGCAGCTGCTGCGTGTCATCGAGCACCGCCGCTGGAATGCCTATATGCGGACCGAGGGCTACTGTTACAGCGGCTCCACGGACCCGGCCAGCCGCAACGATCTGGGGAAGCTCCACAACTGTCTGGTACCCTTTGACGAGCTATCCGAAAAGGAGAAGGGCAAGGACGACGATTAAGGCTGAAAAGCACAGCGCTCCACCGTCATAAATGACGGTGGAGCGCTGTTATGTTTGGAGGAAGCGATCACTCTGCCACTCCGGCAGGGGCGGTGGCTGCAGCGGCAGACTCCTGCGGTGCGGGGGTCAGCACCTTCACAAAGCAGCGGCGACGCTTGTGCTGCTCCAGCGGGAAGTCCTGCCACTGGGTCTGGACCTTCTCGTTGGTCTCCAGCATGGGGCCGGTCTCCGCCTGCTTTACGCCGATCTTGAAGCAGCCGTGCATGACCTTGCTGATGATGACGGCGTTGACGCCCTTTTTCTGGAGGTCGGGACGCACGGCGATCAGCAGCAGATCGATGGTGTCGTTGCGGTGGAAGGCCTTCAGAACGTCCGCCCAGCCGGTGGGGAACAGGCGGCCGTCGTGCTTTTTCAGGGCGGCGGCGATGCTGGGGGCCGCCACGCCGAAGGCCACCAGATCGTCATTTTCGTCCATGACGAAGCAGGTGAGCTCGGGCTTGACGAGGGGGGCAAACTTCCCGGCGTACTTGCGGATCTGGTCGTCCGACAGCTCCACGGTGCCGTACAGGGGGGCATAGGCCACGTTCACCAGCTCGAATACCTTCCGAATCAGGGGCGGGTACTCCAGACGGCTGCGCACCTGATGGATGTGCAGGCGCTGCCGCTTCAGAACATAGGCGGCGATCTTCTCCCAGCGCTGGATGATCCGCTGGTCCGTGGGGACGGAGATGAGATTCTCGGTCCAGTCCACGTCCTTGCCGTAGCCCAGAGCCGTCAGGTGGTCAATATAGTAGGGGTGGTTATAATAGGTAAAGAAGCAGCTGGTGCGGTCAAAGCCCTCCACCAGCATCCCCTCCCGGTCCATGTCGGTGAAGCCCAGAGGGCCGTGGATCTCCGTGCAGCCCAGCTGACGGGCCCAGTCCTCCACCGTCTGGAACAGGGCGGCGGATACCTCCCGGTCGTCGATGAAGTCCACCTGCGTGAAACGCAGGCGGTGGGTGCCCCACTTGTCATTGGACTTACGGCTGAGGATGGCACCGATGCGGCCCACCAGCGTGCCGTCATCCCGGCTGGCCAGCCAGCAACGGGCCTCGCAGTAGCTGAAGGCGGGGTTTTTCTCACGGTCCCAGTCTGCCAGATCGTCGCTGTATGTACCGGGGATGTACTGGGGAACGTCTCTATATAAGTCGATGGGGAAGTTCACGAACTGGCGCAGCTGTGCCTTGGTCGTGACCTCGGTGATATGGATCATGGTTCTTTCCTCCTGAGTGATACGCAGAACATACACAATAAGTTTAGACCCTTTCTCCGCAAAATGCAAGCCCTGTGTTGACTTTCTCATGAAAGGGGGCAAAATGCCCTTTGGGGGAAAAGGTGACGCTGACCCTTGCCAGAAAGGGAAAAATGCGATAAAATATTTCTGTTGCCCACCGAAAAAGTTCTGTGGGCCTGCAAGGAACGATACCGGGAGCTATCCCGGCAGGAGGCATATATGACCAAGAAGAAAACCTATGACAACGACAGTATCTCCAGTCTGAAGGGGGCAGACCGGGTCCGCAAGCGGCCCGGCGTCATCTTCGGCTCCGACGGGCTGGAGGGCTGCGAGCACGCCATGTTCGAGATCCTCTCCAACGCCATCGACGAGGCCCGTGCAGGCTATGGCCGGCTCATCACCGTGACCCGCTTTGCCGATCTCTCCATTCAGGTGGAGGATCAGGGCCGTGGCTGTCCCGTGGACTGGAACGAGAAGGAGGGGCGCTACAACTGGGAGCTGGTGTTCTGCGAGCTGTACGCCGGAGGCAAGTACGACAACGAAAACAGCGACAACTACGAGTACTCGCTGGGGCTCAACGGTCTGGGCTCCTGTGCCACCCAGTACGCCAGCCGCTATATGGACGTCACTGTCTGCCGGGACGGCAAGGAGTACCGCCTGCACTTTGAACGGGGCGAGATCGCCGGGGAGATGCGGGTGACGGAGCTCAAGCGCTGCCATACCGGCTCCACCATCCGCTGGCTGCCGGATCTGGAGGTGTTCACCGACATCGACATCCCGGCGGACTACTACCGGGAGGTGCTGCGGCGGCAGGCCGTGGTCAACGCCGGGGTCACCTTCCGCCTGCGGTGCGAGGTAGCGCCGGGAAAGTTTGAGACGGAGGATTTCCTCTATGAGCACGGCATCCGGGACTATCTGGCGGAGCTGGCAGGGGAGGATCCCCTGACGGAGCCGGTGTGCTGGGAGACGGAGCGCCGGGGCCGTGACCGGGCGGACAAGCCGGAGTACAAGGTGAAGCTGAACATCGCATGGTGCTTCTCCAACCGGGTCCACCTCATCGAGCACTACCACAACTCCAGCTTTCTGGAGTACGGCGGAAGCCCCGATAAGGCCACCCGTCTGGCCTTCGTCTACGCCATTGACAAGTACCTCAAGGAGAACAACAAATACACCAAGGGGGAGAGCAAGATCACCTTCCCCGATGTGCAGGACTGTCTGGTGCTGGTGAGCAGCAACTTCTCTACCCAGACCAGCTACGAAAACCAGACCAAGAAGGCCATCACCAACAAGTTCGTGCAGGACGCCATGTCGGAGTTCCTGCGGGAGCAGCTGCAGGTGTACTTCATCGAGAACCGGGAGGCGGCGGAGAGGATCGCCAATCAGGTGCTGGTGAATAAGCGCAGCCGGGAGACGGCGGAGCGCACCCGTCTCAACACCCGGAAGAAGCTGACGGAGAAGATCGACATCGCCAACCGGGTGCAGAAATTCGTGGACTGTCGTACCAAGGATGTGTCCCGGCGGGAAATTTATATCGTGGAGGGCGACTCGGCTCTGGGCGCCTGCAAGCAATCCCGTGACGCAGAGTTTCAGGGGCTGATGCCTGTCCGGGGCAAGATCCTCAACTGCCTGAAGGCGGACTATCCCCGCATTTTTAAGAGCGACGTCATCACGGATCTGATGAAGGTGCTGGGCTGCGGCGTGGAGGTGCAGGGAAAGGCCGCCAAGGAGCTGAATCAGTTCGATTTGAACAACCTCCGCTGGAGCAAGGTGGTCATCTGCACCGATGGCGACGTGGACGGCTTCCAGATCCGTACCCTGATCCTCACCATGCTCTACCGGCTCTGCCCCACCCTCATCAAGGAGGGCTACGTCTACATTGCCGAGACGCCGCTGTTCGAGATCACCTGCAAGGAAAAGACGTGGTTTGCCTACTCCGAAAAGGAGAAGGCGGAGGTGGTGCGCCAGCTGGAGGGCAAGAAGTACAAGGTGGACCGCTCCAAGGGACTGGGCGAGAACGACCCGGAGATGATGTGGCTGACCACCATGAATCCGGAGACCCGGAGGCTGGTGAAGGTACTGCCGGACGACGCCGAGGAGACGGCCCGTGTCTTTGACCTGCTGCTGGGGGACAACCTCTCCGGCCGGAAGGACTATATCGCTGAAAACGGCTGCCGCTATCTGGATATGATCGACGTGAGCTGAGGGAGCGTATGGGCCGGGCGGGACGATGTGGGCATCGGCCCCTACATGCGCCTGCTGCTAGACGCTCCGTAAGGGACGATATCTGCGTCGGCCCGGCTGCGCCAGTTCCCAAGCGTTTTTTGACGGGGTCATCTTTCTCCCGCCAGTTTGAATACGAAAGGAATCATCTTTCATGGCAAAGAAGAAAACAGAAGAGAAAACCGTCCATCGTCCCGCCGATCCCAATGTCATGGGGCTGCGGGGGACGGTGGTGGAGCAGCCCATCACCCGCACACTGGACGAGAACTATATGCCCTACGCCATGAGCGTCATCGTCTCCCGGGCCATTCCGGAGATCGACGGCTTCAAGCCCTCCCACCGGAAGCTGCTGTACACCATGTACAAGATGGGATTGCTGACCGGAGCACGGACCAAATCCGCCAACATCGTGGGCGCTACCATGAAGCTGAATCCTCACGGCGACGCGGCGATTTATGAGACCATGGTGCGTCTGGCCAAGGGAAACGAGTCGCTGCTGCACCCCTTTGTGGACAGCAAGGGCAACTTCGGCAAGGTCTATTCCCGTGACATGGCCTATGCCGCCAGCCGCTACACCGAGGCAAAGCTGGCCCCCATCTGTGCCGAGCTGTTCCGGGATCTGGACTGTGACGCCGTGGACTTCGTGGACAACTACGACAACACCACCAAGGAGCCTACCCTGTTGCCCACCACCTATCCCAACGTGCTGGTGTCGGCCAATCAGGGCATCGCCGTGGGCATGGCCTCCCAGATCTGCGGCTTTAATCTGGCGGAGGTGTGCGACACCACCATCGCCCTGCTGAAAAATCCCGACCACGACATCGCCTCCACCCTGCTGGCGCCGGATTTTCCCACCGGCGGACAGCTGGTGTGCGACCCGGCGGAGCTGGCGGAAATTTACCGCACCGGCCGGGGCGGCGTCAAGGTTCGGGCCCGCTGGCGCTACGACAAGAAGGAGAATCTCATCGAGATCTTCGAGATCCCCTACTCCACCTCCATCGAGGTGATCCTGGACAAGGTGGCGGAGCTGGTGAAGGCCGGCAAGGTCAAGGAGATCAGCGATATGCGGGACGAGTCGGACCTCAGCGGCCTGAAGCTCACCATCGACCTCAAGCGGGGGGTGGACCCGGAGAAGCTGATGCAGAAGCTGTATAAGCTGACGCCTCTGCAGG
>ERZ824473.5382-NODE-5382-length-10376-cov-2.314214_pt1 | contig 10376 bp, 9 predicted proteins | sample MGYA00519874_ERZ824473 | MGnify/ENA primary metagenome ERZ824473 (study PRJEB31778, sample SAMEA3449151) | human gut metagenome | biome: human gut; feature: human-associated habitat; material: faeces | place: United Kingdom | collected 2010/2012 ... | reverse complement strand
AATGAGCAGGTTGTACAGGATATGGAATCAAAGGGTGTAAAGGTTATAGATGATTTAGAAGGACTAAAGATAATTACAGAAGGAACAGTAATTATCCGCTCCCATGGAGTAGAAAAAAGTATTTATGATTTATTGGAAAATAAAAAAATACGAATAGTCGATGCAACATGTCCTTTTGTTAAAAAAATTCACAAGATTGTATCAAACACAAACCCTGAAAATGATGTTGTTTTGATTGCAGGAAATAAAAATCATCCCGAGGTTTGCGGCATAATAGGTCATTGTGCAAGTGATTGTTACACATTTAATAACGAGGCAGAACTTGATGATTTATTGCCAAATATTCTAAAAGAGAATAATAAACAGGTACAAATTGTCGCACAGACAACATTTGACACACAAGAATGGAAAAAATGTGTAAAAAAGATAAAAAAGCTATGTACAAATGCAAAAATATTTGATACAATATGTAATGCTACGCAAGTTAGGCAAACCGAAGCTTCTCAGATTGCCGCCGAATCCGACTTTATGGTTGTAATCGGTGACAGGCACAGCTCTAATACGGGAAAGCTTTTTGATATATGCAAAAGACAGTGTGAGAACACGGTTCTCATTGAAACCGCTGCCGAGCTTGATTTAAACAAGGTTTCGGTTGCCGAATCAATCGGCGTAACTGCGGGTGCTTCAACGCCTGCAAGGATAATAAAGGAGGTACTGGATACAATGAGTGAAGTAAAATCCGGTGAAACAAATTTGGAACCATCTTTTGAGGAGATGCTTGAGGAGTCCCTCAAAAACTTTAATACAAACGAGAGGGTAATGGGCACAGTTCTGAGCATAGCTCCCAACGAAGTTCAGGTAGATGTCGGCAGAAAGCAGACAGGCTTTATTCCTGCTTCAGAGCTTTCAAACGATCCTAACGCAAGACCCGAAGATGTAGTTAAAGTAGGCGATGTTATTGAGCTTCTTATTATGAAGACCAATGATCAGGAAGGCACTATCATGCTTTCAAAGCGCAGAGTAGATGCACAGAAGGGTTGGGAAGAGCTCAAAGAAAAGGCAGAGTCACAGGAGGTTCTCTCCGGCAAGGTTACTGAGGCAGTTAAGGGCGGCGTAATCGTTCTTTACAACGGCTCAAGAATCTTTATCCCTGCATCACAGGCAACAGCAACTCGTGAAGAGAGCCTTGAAGACCTCGTAGGTCAGGATGTTGATTTCAGACTTATCGAAGTTTCACAGAACGGCAGACGCAGAAGAGCTATCGGTTCAATCCGCAGCGTACTCAAGGAGCAGAGAGCTGCTCAGCGTGAAGAATTCTGGAAAACCTGCGAAGTTGGCAAGCGTTACAAGGGCGTTGTTAAGTCACTTACAAGCTACGGCGCATTTGTTGACCTCGGCGGCGTGTTCGGCATGATTCACATTTCAGAGCTTTCATGGACACACATTAAGCATCCGAGCGAGGTTGTTAATGTAGGCGATACAGTTGATGTTTACATAAAGGATATCAATGAGGAAACAAAGAAGATTTCTCTTGGCTTCAAGAATGCTGAAGACAATCCGTGGGAAATCCTCAAGAAAAACTATCCTGAGGGAACAGTTGTTAAGGCTACAATCGTCGGTCTTACAACATTCGGTGCATTCGCAAACATCATCCCCGGCATTGACGGTCTTATCCATATTTCTCAGATTGCAAACAAGAGAATTGAAAAGCCCGCTGATGTACTCAAGGTTGGCGATGTTGTTGAAGCTAAGATTACTGCAATCGACTTCGACAAGAAGCGTGTAAGCCTTTCAATGCGTGCACTTCTTCCTGAAGACGAGCAGGCACCTGCTAAGTCTGAAGAAGCTGCTGAATAATCAGAACTTTTGTGGGCATCCGAAAGGATGCCCTTTTGTTTTAAATTAATTTAATCGGGTACAGGCTATGAAACGACTGATTTCCCTTACTGTGGCTGTTATGCTTATCACACTCCTCGGTGTGTGCAGAAGCCGTGCGTATGATGAATACAATCTGACTGACCTTGCCGCTTGTTCATCTGTAAAAAGTGACAGCAACGGCAAGGGAGGATTTGTGTGCGCATTTTCGGGAAATACAGTGTTTTCAGCAAGGCTTGTGCCCGATTTTTCTGCATACAGTTTTTCTGTCGGCGGTCGGATAAGGAGTGTGTCACAGAGCGGAAACTACACTTATGCACTTGTTTTTGACGATGCTTTCACTAACAAATATTCAGTGTATTCTCTTAATCTTGATAACGGAAATGTTTCACAGAACACTTTTGTTGACGAAAATTTTATGACCGATTCCTTTTCGGTAACCGATAATCGCATTTACTATATCAAGACCGACAGCCTGAAATCTTATGTTGCGTGTAGGGATTTTTCATCTGATAAAAAGTCGAAAATAACTTTTTCAGACAATGTAAACGAGGTTTTTAATAATAACGGAAAGTCATACGCAAGACTTTGTGACGGTTCAATTTACAAGCTCTCGCAATCGTCATCAACCTATGTTGCCGATACAGGTGAACTTAAAAATATTTATAACGCAGGAATAAACAGAGTTATAAACGAAGACGGGTTTATTGTTTCGCTGTCAGATAATTCAAGGAATTATGTTTCAAATGTCGCAGCCGAAAATGTTTCGGTATCTGACGGAAAAGTATATTCTGCCGTGAATTATCGACTTAATCTGAAAATATCCGAAAAAACAAAAAGCGTGTCAATTCCCGACAGAGCAACTGCTGTTGTATCTTACAAAAATCAATGTGCTGTTTTGCTTGATAACGGAACGGTTCAGGTATTTGGCTCGGGTGATTTTGAAGAAAAGAAAACAAATGGCAATGACGGCAGTAATGACGATCGCAATTCTTCTAAATCAGATATTCAACCGAATAATTCCGAATACCTGTTTTCTGACGGGAAAGTTTACGGGATTTACAGCGGAGAAACCGTTGCCGATTTCAAAAACAAAACTTCTGCCGAAAATGTATATAAGGCGGACGGTACGATTGCAAAGAGCGGAAAGCTGAAAACGGGATTTACTGCCCTTATAGATTCAAAGACTTATGTCATTGCAGTTCGCGGAGATGTGACGGGCGAGGGCAATGTAAATTCAAAGGATGTCACGCTTTTGCAAAAATATCTCTGTGATAATGCAGAATTAGACGGTGCATATCTCAAAGCCGCCGATTTTAACCTTGACGGCGAAGCAGATAATCGTGACCTTGTCTTAATTTCAAGACAAAAAAATTGACAAAACAAAAACCGCCCCAATCGGAGCGGTTTAATTTTTTTCAGAAATAAACTTTATCAGTCCATTTCCCAGTTGTGCCATACATTCTGGATATCATCGTTATCCTCGAACATATCAAGCATCTTCTGCATCTTAGTTGCAGTTTCTTCGTCCTCAAGCTTTGTATATGTGCTTGGAACCATTTCAATTTCAGCAGAAACGAATGTGTAGCCGAGCTTTTCAAGCTCATCTCTTACAGCGCCGAAATCATCTGTTTCTGTGTAAATTGTAAATACATCATCGTCAGCCTCAAAGTCTGATGCACCGCACTCAAGAGCATCGCTCATCACGGTATCCTCATCCTTTTCAAGGTCCTCACGCTCAATAACGAGAACGCCCTTCTTTGAGAACATAAAGCTTACACAGCCCTGTGTACCCATATTGCCGCCGAATTTATCAAAGTAATGTCTTACTTCGCCTGCTGTTCTGTTTCTGTTGTCTGTAAGTGCCTCAACAATTACGGCAACGCCGTTTGGACCGTAGCCCTCATATGTAACAGCCTCGTAGTTTGTTGAATCTGCATCGCTTGACGCTTTCTTGATGATTCTTTCAATGTTGTCGTTAGGTACATTTGCAGCCTTTGCTTTTGCAATACAATCCTTGAGTTTTGAGTTAACGGAAGGATCGGCACTTCCGCCATCCTTGATTGCAACAATAAGTTCTCTGCCGATTTTTGTAAATACTTTAGCTCTTGCGGCATCGTTCTTACCTTTTTTCTGCTTGATTGTACTCCATTTGTTATGTCCTGACATTAATATCATTCCTTTGTCAATAAAGTATAATTATCTTATTAAGTATATCACACACACCTTTATGATGTAAATAAAAAAAGTTATTACAGTTTTGTAATAACTCCATTGTCAAATATCGCCTGTGGTGCTATAATCTATGTTGTAGAAAATAAATGCCGATAAATTTGATGTAAATATAAAAAATAAAGCTTAAATGCCGAAAATATAATTTTACGAAGGGAGTTTTTGAAATGATCAGATCTATGACGGGTTTCGGAAGATGTGAAACCGTTATCAACGGTCGGGAGATTACCGTTGAAATCAAAAGCGTGAATCACCGCTATTTTGAATTTTCCTGCAGAACCCCAAGAAGTTACGGATTTCTTGACGACAAACTTAAAAACTATGTAAATTCAAGGGTTTCACGAGGCAAGATTGATATGTTCGTATCAATCGGTGCGTCCGATGAAGAACCCTGTGATGTAACTGTTAATCATCAGCTTGTTTCGGGATATATCAACGCTTTTAAGGAAATCAGTGAAAAGTACGATATTCCGAATGATGTCTCAACAGTTTCACTTTCACGCTTTCCCGATGTTTTTACGGTTCACAAAGCGCCTGAGGACGAGGATCAAATTACTGCCGATGTTCTTTCAGCCGCAAAGATAGCAGTTGATGCTTTTGTTGCAATGCGTGAAACAGAGGGCGAGAAGATGAAAGAGGACATTCTTTCAAGAGCCAACACAATTCTTTCTGTTGTAGGTGAAATTGAGGAGCGTTCTCCGCAGACTGTTGCCGAGTATGAACAAAGACTTATGGAACGCATCAAGCAGACGCTTGCTGAAAATGATGTCAAGGTTGATGAGCAGAGGGTTCTCACAGAGGTTGCCGTATTTGCGGATAAGGTAGCCGTTGCGGAGGAAACCGTAAGACTTCGCAGCCACTTTGACCAGCTTTCAAAGTTCCTTGAATATGACGAGCCTGTCGGCAGAAAAATTGACTTTATCATTCAGGAAATGAACCGTGAGTCAAATACAATCGGTTCAAAGGTTCAGGATGCAATTCTTGCACATAAGGTTGTTGACATCAAGAGTGAGATTGAAAAAATCCGTGAACAGGTTCAGAATATCGAATAAGGTGAACAGATGAAGCTTATTAATATCGGTTTTGGTAATCTTGTCAGCTCCGACAAGATTGTTGCAGTAGTTGCTCCGGAATCTGCTCCCGTAAAGCGAATTGTTCAGGATGCAAAACAGAACAATCTGCTTATTGATGCAACCTGCGGACGAAAATGCAAATCGGTGATTGTTGCCGAGAATAATCATGTTATTCTCTCGGCAATTTCATGTGAGGCAATTCAGAACAGAACGGACGAAAGTGAGGAAAACAAGGATGAGCATTAACAGAAAAGGAAATCTTATTTTGTTTACCGGTTCATCGGGTGTAGGCAAGGGTACAATAATCAAGGAACTTCTTGACCGTGACAAAAATATCCGTCTTTCGGTTTCAAACACAACAAGAGAACCGAGAGAGGGAGAGATTGACGGGGTTCATTATAACTTTTTGACAACGATGTTCTGAAAAAAGACGGCTATCTTGAACATGCAGAGTTTTGCGGTAATCTCTACGGTACACCTAAAAAGCAGGTTGAAGATATGCTCAATCAGGGTTATGATGTTCTGCTTGAGATTGAGGTCAAGGGCGGACTTCAGATTCTTGATAAATATCCCGACATTCTCAGTATATTCATTCTTCCGCCTTCAATGGAGTCGCTTGAAAGACGACTTCGCAGAAGAGGTACAGAGGATGAAGAAACTATTCGGAAAAGGCTTGCACAGGCTGCCGAGGAAATCAGCTACAAGGACAGATATAAGTACAATGTGGTAAACGGCGACCTTGAAACAGCAATAAATGAGGTTCTCGATATTCTTCATAAAGAGGATGAAAACCTCATTAAATAATATACAAAGAAAATTAACATAAAATATTTTAAGAGGAGAATTATTATGCATAAAGTTGATGTGGATTCATTATTACAGGGTAAGCAGAGTAAGTACGCACTTGTTGTAGGTGTTGCAAAAAGAGCAAGAGAAATTACTCAGACTTTTGAAGAGGAACAGATTGTAACAGAGGATAAGCCTGTTCTTATCGCAATCAAGGAAATCGAAGGTCATGAAATCAACATTCTTGAGCCTGACGAAGATGAACTCTGATTTAACAGTCAAAGTTGCCGTTGAAAACACAACATATGTTTTCGACAAATTATTTGACTACCTTGTACCGTCTGCCTTTACCGATTTGGTTCAGGTCGGCAAAAGGGTTCTCGTTCCGTTCGGCAGAGGCAACAAAAAGAAACAGGGAATAATTTTTGAGCTTTCTCCCGTGAGTAATGACATTTCGGTTGAAAAGCTCAAAAGCATTTGTTCCGTTCTTGATGACGAACCTGTCCTGTCAAAAGAACTTTTGAAGCTTGCCGAGTTTATGAAAGAGCATTATTTCTGCACCTATTATGATGCGGTAAAAACAATGCTCCCTGCGGGTATAAATTACAAAATCACAACGCTTTACGGTGTTCGTGAGGGTGTAGATGAAGAAGAGCTTTCCGAGGAACAGCAAAGAATTTTTGCTTACCTTCATTCAAAAAGAAAAGCCGTAAAGTCCGATAAAATTCTTGACGATTTCGGATTAGATAACACGGTTATTCTTGAAGATATGGTAAAGTCGGGATATCTTTACAAATCAGATGAGGCTTTCAGAAAGGTTTCGGATGCGGTTATGAAAATGGCTGCTCCGACCGAACTTGCCGACAGCGACAATATCAAGCTTACCGAAAAGCAGAAAGCCGTTCTCGACCTTATCAAAATGACAGGCGGAACTTCCGTTAAAGAGGTTTGTTACTTCACGGGTGTCACAACAGGCGTTACGGACGCACTTTATAAAAAAGGTCTTATCTACTACTATGACGAAGAAGTGTTCCGTATTGAGGACAGGACGAAGGACGAAAGTCTTGCCCCTGTTGCGTTGTCAAAACAACAGCAGACAGCCTGCGATAACCTCTATGACGAATATGCCGATTCAAAACCGCATACAAGCCTTTTGTTCGGTGTTACAGGTTCGGGAAAAACAAGCGTTTTTATGAAACTGATTGAGCGTGTAATAAACGATAACAAGGGAATCATCGTTATGGTGCCTGAAATTTCGCTTACACCGCAGTTTGTTTCAACCTTTTCAAAGCGTTTCGGAGAGCAGATTGCCGTATTTCACAGCGCACTTTCACTCGGTGAAAGGCTTGATGAATACAAGCGTGTAAAAAAAGGTCTTGCAAAAATCGTTATAGGAACACGAAGTGCCGTGTTTGCTCCGTTTGAAAAAGTCGGTCTTATCATAATGGACGAGGAACAGGAGTACAGCTATAAGTCTGAAAGCTCCCCCAGATATCATGCAAGAGAAATCGCAAAATTCAGATGCAGCTACGATAATGCCTTGCTTGTTTTAAGCTCGGCAACTCCGTCGGTTGAATCCTACTACTACGCAAAAAACGGAAGATATTCGCTTAACACGCTCACCGAGAGATACGGCGATGCGGTTTTGCCGAAGGTTGTTGTCGCAGACATGAATGTTGAACAGCAAAACGGCAATGTAACGGGATTTTCCGAAACCTTGCTTGAAAATCTGCGCTATAATCTTGAAAATAACAAGCAGTCAATTCTGCTTTTAAACAGACGGGGATACAACACCTTTGTAACCTGCCGAATGTGCGGTGAACCTGTTGTGTGTCCCAACTGTTCAATATCGCTCACATATCACAGCGCCAACCGCAGAATGATGTGTCACTACTGCGGATATTCCGTGCCTTATACGGAAGAATGTCCGTCCTGCCACAGCAAATCTTTAAGATTTGGCGGAACCGGCACTCAAAAGGCTGAAAGTGAAATTTCAGAGCTTTTTCCCGATGCAAGAATATTGCGTATGGATACCGACGCAACATCTTCAAAATCATCCTATGAAAAGATGATAACGGCATTTGCAGACGGTAAGTACGATATTCTTGTGGGAACACAAATGGTTGCAAAGGGACTCAATTTTCCCAATGTGACGCTTGTGGGTGTCCTCAACACTGACTATATGCTGTATGCCGATGATTACAGAAGCTACGAAAGAACATTTTCTCTTTTAACTCAGGTAGTCGGCAGAAGCGGCAGAGGTGCGTCAAAGGGTATGGCTGTTATTCAGTCCTACACTCCCGACAACCTCATAATCTCTATGGCGGCAAGGCAGGATTATCTTGCCTTTTACAGCACCGAAATTCAGGTCAGAAAAGCAATGCTTTATCCGCCTTTTGCGGATATCTGTCTTATCGGCTTTTCGGGTGAAAAACAGCAGCTTACAATGAAAGCGGCTAACAGCTTTTTGCAGTGCTTTGTCAGTCACGCAAGAAGCGAATACCCTGCCATGCCTTTGAGAATACTCGGTCCGTCACCTGCAAATGTTGTGAAAGTGAGCAACAAATTCAGATATAAACTTATAATAAAATGTAAAAATAACCGTGATTTCAGAGGACTGCTCTCAGCGGTTATGACAGAATTCGGAAAGAATAAGGAATTTGGAAAGGTCAGTACATATGCGGATATGAACGCTCTGACCTTTTAGTGAAAGGATATAATTTATGGCTTTAAGACAAATTGTAAAAGAGGGCGACAGCGTTCTCACAAAAAAATGCAGACCTGTCGTAAAGTTTGATGACCGCCTTGCAGATCTTATTGACGATATGATTGAAACTTTGCACAAGGCTGAGGGAGTGGGACTTGCCGCTCCTCAGGTCGGAATTTTAAGAAGAGTTGTGGTTATTGATGTTGGCGAAGGTCCGATTGAGCTTGTAAACCCGAAAATCATCGCTTACAGCGGCAAGCAGGAAACTCTTGAGGGTTGTCTTTCAATCCCCGGCAAGTGGGGTTACACAGTAAGACCTGATTATGTAAAGGTAAAGGCATTAAATGAGCGCGGAGAGGAATACGTCTTAGAGGGCGAAGGTCTTCTGGCAAGATGCATTTGTCATGAGTGCGATCATCTTGATGGTATTTTGTACAGTGATAAGGCAGAGGGAGGTCTGATCAATAATGAAGATTTGCCGGAGGATGAGGAAGAAGAACTGTACGAGGATGCTTATGAGGAATTTACTGAAGAAGAAATTCACAAATAAGAAAATCAAGACAAAGGAGTGGTTGGTTTGAGAATTATTTTTATGGGAACACCAGATTTTGCAGTTCCGGTATTACAAAGTCTTATTAATAGCAGACATGAGGTTGTTGCGGTTGTCACACAGCCAGACAGACCAAAGGGCAGAGGAAAAAATATGCAGTTTTCACCGGTAAAGGAGTGTGCACTTGCACATAATATTCCTGTGATGCAGCCAGTAAATGTGAGTGTGCCAGAAGTTATAGATGAGCTTCGTGCCTATGAGCCAGAGTTAATTGTAGTTGTCGCATTTGGCCAGTTTGTTACAAAGAAGATTCGTGAAATGCCAAAGTATGGCTGTATCAATGTGCATGCATCTCTGCTTCCAAAGTATCGCGGTGCAGGTCCGATTCAGTGGGCTGTTATAAATGGCGAAAAGGAAAGCGGTGTTACGACAATGTATATGTGTCGTGAGATCGATAAGGGTGATATGCTGCTTAAGGACACAGTCACACTTGATCCTAAGGAGACAGGAGACAGCCTGCACGATAAGCTTAGCATGATGGGCGGTCCGCTTCTTTTGAAGACAATTGATCAGTTAGAGGATGGAAGTGCAGTTCGTATTCCGCAGTGCGAGGAAGAAAGCACATATGCACCTAAGCTTGAAAAAACAATGGGAAATATTGACTGGACAATGGATGCTGATCGTATTGAGCGATTAGTTCGAGGCTTAAATTCATGGCCAGGTACCTTTACAAAGATACATGGAAAAACAGTTAAGATTTGGGATTGTGATGTAGTTTGTCAGGAAACGCTTACAGAAAGTCAGGCGGCAGCTACGCCAGGAACTGTTATTGTCAGTGAAAAAGATCAGCTGATTGTTAAGGCTGGTAATGGTGCATTGTCACTTCGTATGCTTCAGCCGGAGGGAAAAAAGAACATGACAGTTGATGCTTACCTGAGAGGTTATCCAATTGCACAGGGAGAGTTATTTACACAGGTGTGAAAGGCATAAAAATATAACATCACGGAGGTGAAGTGTATGCCATATTATTACTGGGATCCTACTTATATACTTGTTTTAATTGGTGCACTGCTTTCAGTAGGTGCATCAGCATTAGTAAACAGAACATTTAATCGTTATTCATCTGTCTATGCAAGAAGTGGTCTGACAGGTG
>ERZ824473.5380-NODE-5380-length-10377-cov-3.379965_pt1 | contig 10377 bp, 8 predicted proteins | sample MGYA00519874_ERZ824473 | MGnify/ENA primary metagenome ERZ824473 (study PRJEB31778, sample SAMEA3449151) | human gut metagenome | biome: human gut; feature: human-associated habitat; material: faeces | place: United Kingdom | collected 2010/2012 ... | reverse complement strand
GATGAAGACTTTGAAGAAGCTGATTTTGAAGAGGAAGACTTTGATGATGAAGACTTTGAAGAAGCCGATTTTGAAGAAGAAGACTTCGATGCTGATTTTGCGGATGTAGAGGACGAAGAAGAAGACTTCGACGATGATTTTGCAGATGTAGACGATGAAGAGACAGATTTTGATGACGAAGACTTAGAGATTGAAGACGACGAAGAAGCGGATGAAGAGTTAGAAATCGAAGAGCCATCAGAGGAAGAGATTCAAGCAAGAATCAAGAAATCTAAAGGCGGTGTTCCGTTCGATACAGGATTTGTTGTAACCGGAAGATATGATCTGAGTGCTACGAGTGAGATCGGTCTGAAAGCCGGACTTACAGAAGAACAGAAGAAGCTGTTCTCATATTTTGTACCGGTGAGAGGAATGAGCGAACAGATCGTTGAAGTACTTGATAACGACAGAAGGGCACAGAGAGAAGGAACATCCAAGACAGGTAACCTTCTTGTGATTGGTAGAAAAGGATCTGGTAAGACAGTCCTTGCGGTTGATATTGTAAAAGCAATTCAGAAACAGAGAAGTCTGAAACAGGGTAAAGTAGCAATCGTTACAGGTGAATCTCTTAATAAGAAAGAGCTTACGAATATTATTCAGAAGCTGCGCGGCGGAGCGATCATCATCGAGCATGCAGGAAAATTGAATGCGAGAACTGTAAAAGAGTTAAATTATCTGATGGAGAAGAAGACAGGAGAATTGCTCTTTGTACTGGAAGATCAGAGAAAACCTCTGGAGCGTCTGATGACAGCAAACCCGGAATTCAAGAAGAAGTTCAGTTCTAAGCTGGAGCTTCCGGTATTCATCAATGATGAGCTGGTAACATTCGGTCAGACATATGCGAAAGAGAATGGATACAAATTGGATGAGATGGGAATCCTTGCACTGTACAGCCGTATCGATGTAATGCAGAGAGAAGATCATGCAGTATCAGTTGCTGAAGTAAAAGAAATCATGGATGAAGCAATCTCACATTCACAGAAAGCAAATGTAAAACATCTTGCACGAAGAGTATTCGGCAAGGGAACCGACGATTCTGACAGAATTATTCTGAAAGAAGAAGATTTTAAAATTTAAGTCAGATTTTGGAAGAGTTTTGACAAACTAAACTGTCAAAACTCTTTCTTTTTGCCCTTTTGTAAAGTATAATGTTCTTATAAATATGCAGCAGAATGCGAGGGGTAATTATGGCTGAAAAAAAGAAAAAACCATATGAAATAGGTGAATTGGATCAATACCTTTTCGGACAGGGCAATCATTATGAGATTTATGAGAAGCTGGGCGCACATCTGGTACAGAACGGAAAACAAAAAGGTGTGTATTTTGCAGTGTGGGCACCGCATGCGCAGGCGGTATCGGTAGTCGGAGAGTTCAATGAATGGGACACAGAGGCAAATCCGATGAAGAGGGAAGAGCCGCTCGGGATCTATACCTGTTTTATACCAGGTGTGAAGAAGGATCAGATGTATAAATATTGTATCGAGACTTATTCGGGAGAACAGATATTTAAGGCAGATCCATATGCCAATTATGCGGAGTTAAGACCGGGAACAGCATCCAGGGTCACAGATATTGAGAATATCAAATGGACAGATACAGAGTGGATGACACGTAGAAAGACCTGGAATCATAAGCACGAGCCAATGTCTGTCTATGAGGCACATATTGGTTCCTGGATGCGTCACCCGGGAAGGGAAGATGAAGGATTCTATACATATAGAGAATTTGCCAGGGCAATTACCAAATACATAAAAGAAATGGGTTACACACATGTGGAACTGATGGGAATTGCAGAGCATCCGTTTGACGGATCCTGGGGATATCAGGTGACCGGATACTATGCACCGACATCCAGATATGGGTCGCCGGAAGATTTTGCATGGATGATCAATTATCTGCATAGAAATAAAATCGGGATCATTCTCGATTGGGCACCGGCACATTTCCCGAAGGATGCACACGGACTGGCAGATTTTGACGGAACACCGACGTACGAATATGCAGATCCAAGATTGGGAGAACATCCGGACTGGGGAACGAAAGTATTTGATTTTGGAAAGAATGAAGTAAGGAACTTCCTGATCTCAAATGCGTTATTCTGGGTTGAGAAGTTCCATATAGACGGATTGCGTGTGGATGCGGTTGCTTCGATGCTGTATCTGGATTACGGACGGAAGGACGGAGAATGGGTTGCAAACAAATATGGCGAGAATAAGAATCTGGAGGCGATCGATTTCTTCAGACATCTGAATTCTGTTGTACTTGGAAGAAACCCGGGAGCACTTATGATCGCAGAGGAATCTACGGCATGGCCGCAGGTTACCGGAGATGTAGAAGAAGGTGGACTGGGATTCAGTCTGAAGTGGAATATGGGATGGATGCATGACTTCACAGAATATATGAAACTGGATCCATATTTCCGAAAGGATAACCATCATCTGATGACATTTGCCATGAGTTATGCATACAGTGAGAATTATATTCTGGTATTGTCGCATGATGAGGTGGTACATCTCAAGTGTTCGATGTTGAATAAGATGCCGGGACTTGGATTTGATAAATATGCGAATCTGAAAGCCGGATATGCATTTATGATGGGACACGCAGGAAAGAAACTTCTATTTATGGGACAGGAATTTGCACAGCTTCGTGAATGGAGTGAAGAACGGGAACTGGACTGGTTCCTGCTGGCCGAACCGGAACATCAGCAGATGAAGATGTGGGTAAAAGACCTCTTACACCTGTATAAGAGGCATAAGGCAATGTATGAGATGGATCAGAGCTGGGAAGGATTCGAATGGATCAATGCGGATGACGGATACAGAAGTATCTACAGTTTTATGAGACATTCGAAAGGTGCAAAGAAGAATCTGTTGTTCGTCTGCAACTTTACGCCGATGGCAAGAGATGATTACAGAGTCGGAGTGCCGAGAAAGAAACAGTATAAACTGATCCTGAACAGTGATGAGGAGAAATACGGCGGAACCGGAGCAGATCGTAAGAAGATATACAAAGCGGAGAAGAAAGAATGTGATGGAAGACCGTATTCATTCGCATACAAATTGCCGCCTTATGGAGTTGCTGTATTCGAGTTTTAATTATATGAAGTCAGTGGCAAAAAACTTTGATGCCTGCGGATAAAAATGCCGGGAAGTGTTGAAACTTCCCGGCATTTTTCGTTTTACTATACATCTTTATTAATGACTGTATTTAGTTGGAAGAACTGTCGGCTGAGGAATCAGAAGTATCGGAACCAGAGGCATCGGATTCACTGCTGTTTTGTGTGTTGCTCTGGTTATCAGACTGGTTATCAGACTGGTTATCTGTACTGTCATTCAATGAAGAATCATCAGCAGAGTTGTCTGTTGTGCCGTCATCTGAAGAATCAGCATCGTTGTTCAGAGAATCGTTCTGTGTGTCGCCAGACGGCTCATCAGTGTTATCAGAGTTATCTTCTGTAATGGCATCATCGTTACTCTTGTCTGTGTCGTCTTTCTTAGAATTGCTTCCACCGAACAGATCTTTGAAGAACTTCTTGATCTTGCCCCAGAATCCGCTGTCATCACTGTTGTCATCCGAAGTATCATCCGAAGCGGCATCTGAACTGTCTGTGCTGTTGGAAGAATTGTCGGAAGAATCCAGTGTACTGTTAGTTACGACATCATCACCGAGTGCGCTGTCATCCGTGCCGTTAATGATTCCGCCATCGGAACTGTCATCGCCGCTGAAGATACCTTTGATAGAACTCCAGAGGTTGGAGAAGAATCCACCACTCTTTCCGTCAATGTTATCTAATGTATTCTTCAGAGCTTTGACATCATAGTCATACTGGGAAATGTTTTTCATCAGATCGGAGATCTTGTCGATCTGTTCCTGTGTCAGCGTGACGTTGTTATCCTTGGCAGCGTTTTCAACTGCATTCTGAATGTCATCTGCATCCGTTAATCCGCCCTCGATCACATCTTTTTTTACATCGTTCATGACACTTTCCGCTTTGTCCTGGCCGATGTTATTGGCCAGGTCTCCTGTGGTGACAAGTTCATCGGTCGCAGCTGCTTTCTGATCGTCATTCAGAGTTGTTCCGGTGGCTTTCTCATAAGCCATCATGATACCTGTCAGTGCACCGGTTCCGGATACTTCGATCGGAGAAGCGGCAACGACATTACAGTTTTCAACACCGGATGTCAGAAGCGTACTGGAGATCATAGAACTTGTAACATAAGTTAAGTTGGAAACCTTTACCTGGATTCCGCCGCTTGTGGTCGGTTCTACATAAGAACAGCTGTAGGTACGGGTACCGATTTGTTCGTCGGGAGCGACTCCTTCCAGATATTTTCTTTCGTCTGCATTGGTAACTTCGATGACTTCTGCTTTGTCAGATGAAGTTCCGAAATACTCATACATAGAATTCTTCTGTGAATCAGTCAGATTGGCGCCAAGTGTTACAACTTTGGATGAATCTGCTCTTACAACCAGCGGTGCCGTAGTAGATCCAAGTACGATTGCCATGGCAACTGGTAATGCTCTTTTAAATTTTTTCATAATGCGTGGTGTGTTCACCATGCCCCCTTTTTATTAAATATTTTTATCCCTGTTACTTTTTTAATATAACATAAAACAGTGCGTTTTCCTAGAAAATATAAATTAACTATTTCTAAAGATTTTCTGTAGATTGCGTCCGCATCTGCACAGTCAACAACTTCTGCAGGCGTGAGTCCAGCTCCTTTTGCGGTATCATTCCCTGCATGGTGGCAATCAGTTCTCGGTCTTTGAAAATGAGAAATGACGGAAGAAGAGCGGTCTGATATTGCGCAGCAAGAAGTGCGGATTCAGAGGTCTCTACTTCAAAAAAGCAGATGCTGCCGAAATATTTCTTCTGATATTTCTTTTCCAGATCTTCTATGACAGGGCGCATCATTGCACATTTTCCACACCAGACAGCGTAGAACATGACTACAGCCAGTGTGGGATGCTCCGGTCCAGCCTTTGCCGGTGTATCGGAAGAAAACTGCCAGTGGTTCATCCGGCAGATATCAAAGTTCTGTGTCGTCAGATGTAACATAAGCTTCCACCCTTTCCCATAAGAAACAGGAGCATAAGATATGCTTTCTATTAATATATGAAAGGAAAGGGAAGAAGTGCAGGCAGACAGGATTGGTATATAAGTCCGGATATTGCAGCATGTTATCTGCGCTTTGCGATCAGTTTACAGATCGGATTGCCCATAGAAGAGAACTTGGCTTCATATTCAGTCATAATATTGCCCTGATTCATCGTACTGTCGTTATGAAGATCATAGGATAGCTGATCCAGAACGAAAAGTTCGGAAGTTTCAAGTTCTTCTACTGAAAAGTCAAAGAGCGGCCGGTTGTCGGTCTTGAATTCTACCGTTCCATCTGCGGTCAGGACTTGGTCATAAAGCTTGAAGAATTCATTGGAAGTCAGTCTTCTTCTTGCATGGCGGGCTTTCGGCCACGGATCGGAGAAGTTCAGGTAGATACGTGATACTTCTGCCGGGGCGAATACGGTTGGCAGGTCATTTGCATCCATACAGATGAACCGGATGTTGGCAGGAGCTTTCCCCTCCGCTTCCAGTTCCTGGAATTTCTCAACGGCACGCAGCAGAACGCTGGAATAACGCTCAATGCCGATGTAGTTAATTTGTGGGTTTTTGGCTGCCAGGGTCAGAAGAAACTGACCTTTTCCCATGCCGATCTCGATATGCAGAGGCTGCTCTTTTTTAAACGTCTGGTTCCAGTTTCCGCGTAAGCTTTCCGGATCTTTCACAACTTCTTTGCAGGCTTCGAGAACGCTCTCTGCACGTGGTATATTTCTAAGACGCATACGTGTATTCCTCCTTATAATCACTGGGTTTGCAAATCGTTCTTAGTTTATCGTCTGTGCAGGAAAAAGTCAATGGAAGCAGAAATTGTCAGAAGAATTGAGAAGAAATAATACAATATATACAAAATAATTGTGGTAATTTTAAAAAATAGGTGTATTATTATAACATGGATAAAAAAATAACAATTATTTGTTGTGAAATATGCGAAAAGGAGGGCGGCTTATGAACTCTGTAATTGGAAAATTGGCTGAAATAGAGACGACGGCGGAGACGATCGTAGAGCATGCCAGACAGCAGAAGAGTGAAATTGAAAGACAGATACAGGAAGAAAGAGATCAATTTGACCGGGACCTGGAAGAAGAGACACAGAAAAAACTGGAGAAGATAAAAGAAAAGTCGCAGCAGGAAGTAGAGAAGGTCCTGGACCGGGAACGGAAGAAGAACCAGACTGCAATTGATGCGCTGAAGCAGGAATATGAAGAAAATCACGAGATTTATGCAGAGGAAATCGTAAGACATATGATCGAGGTGTAGTGTATGGGAAATGTGATGGCTTACAGTGGGATTACGACAAAGGTACGTGCAATGTCGGCAAAGCTTTTGACAGCGGAGGATTATGACACAATTGCCGGACTTGGGACAGTAACGGAAGCAATTGAATATCTGAAAGACAAGACGGCATATGCACCTTATGTGAACCGGATGGACATTTCTCTGTATCACAGGGGAAATGTGGAGAAGATCCTGTATCAGTCTCTGTTCGATGATTATTCGAGACTCTTCCGTTTTGCCGGAATGAAACAGAAGACATTTTTAAAATTATACTGGAAACGTTATGAGATTGATCTGATCAATTATTGTCTGAGAATTGTGTTCAATCATTATGACAAGCCGTTTGACCTGGAATATAAGAAAGAGTTTTTTGACAGATATTCACAGATTTCCATTGACCGGTTGATAACTTCGAAAAATATTGATGAGCTTGTGGATAACTTACGGGATACGGAGTATTATGATGCACTTGCCAGAATTAAAGATTCCGGAGCGGGAACGCTTTTTGATTATGATCTGGCACTGGATCTGTATTATTTTTCCACCATGTGGAAAAAGGGAAAAAGGGTTCTGAAAGGACATGAACAGAAGATATTTTTAAAAGATTACGGGACGAAGATCGACCTTCTGAATCTACAGTGGATCTACCGTGCGAAGAAGTATTATCATATGCTTCCGCCGGACATTTATTCGATGACGATCCCGATTCATTACCGGGTTCGTGTGGAAGAGTTCAAGAGTCTGGTAGAGACTCCGACACTGGAACAGTTCGAAACCGAAGTGGGAAAAACGTACTATGCGGGAAAGTATGATTATATGCAGGCAGATAAGACACTGGAACAGATGTACCGTGACTGTCTGCGGAAATTGTACCTGACCGATAAAAGGAATGATCCGTATTCGATCGCGATCGTTAATACGTATCTGTTCCTGAAAGAAGAAGAAATCTATAAACTAACGACAGCCCTTGAGTGTATCCGTTACGGTTTGACGAAGGGAGAGACATTAGGATACTTAGGAGGTGTGAATCAATGATTGTTAAGATGAAGTTCTTAAGCATCAGCGGACCGAAGAATGATATCGACCGTGTCTGCGAGGTGTATCTGTCCAAATACGAGATGCAGCTTGAAAATGCGGCGGCGGAGCTTAAGACGACCGACAACCTGCAGCCTTTTGTGGAAGTCAATCCATACAAAGAGCCGCTTGCGAAGGCAGAACAGTTTAACGCATTGTTATCTGATGAAGACCAGCGAATCGATGCATCGATGAACCAGGATGATATGCTGAGTCTGATCCGGGATGTCAATCATGACTATCTGGATCTTGTGGAAAAGAAAGAGTTAACGAAGAAACAGGTAGAGGAATACAAAGAAAAGCTTCTGATTATGGAGCCGTTCCGGACATTGGAACTGGATATGCAGAAATCACTGAAGTACAAATACATGAAAGTACGTTTCGGCCGGGTGGATGTGAATTATTACAAACGTTTGGAGAAATATTTGTTTGATGATTTGAATGCGGTATTTATCGAAGGCATAAGGAATGAAAATTATGTGTACGGATGTTATTTCGTATCGAATGCGGATTCCAGTAAGGTGGATTCGGTATTCAATTCCTTACATTTTGAAAGGATTGCAATTCCATCCGAATACATAGGAACGCCGGCGCAGGCCTGTGAAGAGCTTGAAAAAGAAATTGAAGAAAAACAGAAAGAGATTGCTGGGATTAAAAAACAGATCAGTGAACTGATGGCAAAGAATGCTGCAAAGCTCCGAGGTGCAAAGAAGCGTCTGGAAGAACTGGCTACGAACTTTGATGTCCGCAAGCTGGCGGCAAGGATCGAAGAGGGAGATAATAAAGAAGACTATTACATCCTGTGCGGATGGATGGGCGAAGATGATGTGAACAAATTCCTGGCGGAATCGAAGAATGATGATAAGGTATTCGTTGTTGTAGAAGAAGACAAGGAGAAATTCTTCGGAGAGCCGCCGACGAAGCTTAAGAATCCAAGGTTCTTCAAGCCGTTCGAGATGTTCATCCGGATGTACGGGCTTCCGGCAAATGATGAGATGGATCCGACGATGTTCGTGGCACTGACGTATACATTTATCTTTGGTGCGATGTTCGGGGATGTCGGCCAGGGCTTATGCCTGTTTGTATTCGGCGGGCTTTTGTACCTGATTAAGAAGATCAACCTGGCTGGGATCATATCCATTGCGGGACTGTTCTCGACATTTTTTGGATTCATGTTCGGAAGTATCTTCGGATTCGAAGATGTGATACAGGCACGCTGGTTAAGGCCTGTGGATGCGATGACGAACCTGCCGTTTATCGGACAGCTCAATACGGTATTCGTGGTAGCTATTGCATTTGGTATGGGATTGAATATCCTGGTGATGATCTTTAACGTGATCAACGCAGTTAAGAGTCATGATCTGGAAAATATGTTATTTTCCCACAACGGAATCGCAGGACTGGTGTTCTATGGATTCCTGGTGCTGACGATCGTGCTTTATATGACGGGACATAAGGTTCCGGGTAATATCATGATGGTAATTTTCCTGGGGGTTCCGGTGCTCTTGTTCGTATTCAAGGAACCGTTGGGCAATCTGGTGACAAAGCAGCATAAGAAGATGGAAGAGGGAAAGGTGATGTTCTTCGTGCAGGCGTTCTTCGAACTGTTCGAGACGATGCTGAGTTATTTTTCCAATACCATTTCTTATGTGCGTATCGGTGCATTTGCCGTCAGTCATGCGGCGATGATGGAGGTTGTGCTGATGTTATCGGGCGCAAGTGCGGGGCATACGAACTGGATCGTGTTCGTGCTTGGAAATGTGCTGGTGTGCGGACTGGAAGGGCTGGTCGTCGGTATCCAGGTACTGCGTCTAGAATACTATGAGATGTTCAGCCGTTTCTATAAAGGAACCGGACGGGAATTTAAGCCGTTCCACAGTCAGAGTGACAGAAAGTAATAAAATTCAAAGATATATTTACAGGAGGACAAAAATATGAGCCTGACAGTTAGAGTATTATTCGTTGTAACATTGTTGCTGAGTATTGTAATTCCATTTGGATATTTTCTGATCGGACAGAGGACGAAGAAGCGTTATAAGAGGGCTATCGGCACAAATATATTCTTTTTCTTCAGCACTGTTCTGATCGCAGGGATCATGCTTTTTGCGGGAGATCCGGTACAGGCAGCGGAAGCAGCCGGCAATACGGCGTCGAACGCAACAGGATTCGGATACCTGGCAGCAGCACTTTCAACCGGTCTTTCCTGCGTCGGCGGTGGTATCGCCGTTGCAAGTGCAGCAAGTGCGGCTCTGGGTGCAATTAGTGAAGATTCCAGTGCACTTGGTAAGTCACTGATCTTTGTAGGTCTTGCAGAAGGTGTGTGTCTGTACGGACTGATCATCTCCTTCATGATCTTGGGTAAATTGTAAGATGAAGATGTATCTGATCAGTGATAATATCGATACTCTGACAGGAATGCGTCTCGCAGGGGTAGACGGAATCGTGGTACATGAAAGAGAAGAACTCCGGTGTGCGATCGAGAATGCCATGGAGGATAAAGATGTAGGTGTGATTCTGTTGACAGAGAAATTCGGAAGAGAATTCCCGGACCTGATTGACGAGATCAAGCTGGAGCGGACAATGCCGCTTCTGATTGAGATTCCTGACAGACACGGGACCGGACGTAAGAAAGATTTTATCACGTCGTATGTAAATGAAGCGATAGGGTTGAAATTATAGACAGGAAGAAGGTGGCACATTTGACAAACGAAGAAAAGATCACGCATATCCGTACGGCAGCGATGGAAGAGGCAAGAGCGGAGGCGAATGCGATCATAAAGCAGCATGAGGATGCGCTGAGAAGTGTGTTCGAGCAGCACCAGATCGAAGCCAGACGGCAGTCGGAGACGAGAGTGCGTGCGGAGAGT
>ERZ824473.5355-NODE-5355-length-10422-cov-4.682261_pt1 | contig 10422 bp, 5 predicted proteins | sample MGYA00519874_ERZ824473 | MGnify/ENA primary metagenome ERZ824473 (study PRJEB31778, sample SAMEA3449151) | human gut metagenome | biome: human gut; feature: human-associated habitat; material: faeces | place: United Kingdom | collected 2010/2012 ... | reverse complement strand
AACCCGCGCCGGACGCACCTAAGCCGGAAAAACCAAAACGGGAAAATCCAAGACTGGAGAATCCGGTTCAGGAAAAGCCTGTGCAGGAGAATCCAAAGCAGGAAAAACCTGAACAGGAAAATCCCGCACAATTAAATACGAATAGATCAAACACGAATTCAGAAAAAACGTATCCACCAAATACTTATGGAGCAAATCCTAATCCATCAATCCATCCCAAAGAAAGGCAGGAAGATGTTGCGGCGATTCGGAACAGCGTGCGGTCGCAGATCGGGTATAATTGCCTTGTCACGCCGTATAACCGGGATCGGATGGATGAGATCGTCGAGCTGATGGTGGAAATCCTCTGCACCGGCAGGGAAACAATCACGATTTCCGGGGCGGAGTATCCCGCCGAGCTGGTCAGAGAGCGGATGCGCAAGATCAACAGCATGCACATCGAGTACATCTTCGGCTGCCTTGAGCAAAACGCGAGCCGCGTCCGCAACATCAAGAAATATCTGCTGACCACGCTGTTCAACGCGCCCGCGACGATGGGCAATTACTACGACGCGCAGGTGCGATATGACCAGCGAAAACGGCAGGAAGATTATGAAAACTGGCTGGACGAGCTTTAGAAAGGAGTGGTGTCCATGAAAAACTATTTTCAATTCGCCTGTGAGCTTGAACCCATCGACCGATTTCCCGGCTGCATGAGCAAAGACGACCTGCTTGAGAACCTGCTGCGGCAGGACACGCAAGCAGGTTTTCTTTTGCCCGAAAAGCGGACGGAAACCGCGCTTCGGGTGATGCAGCTGGAGCAGGAAGCCGAGCAGCGGACGTGCGAGATCAGCGGCGGCTGGTTTCCCAGACGGGTGCTGTTCTTCGCCGTGCCGCCGGTGGACGGGAAAGCCTGCCAGCTCTGCACGCTGACGCAGATTGAATCCGGCAGGTGCTATCTGTTTACGCCGGACTGCACGCCGATTCTGATTTATGTCATACAGGGCAAGAAGCTGTACTGCCTGTGAGAAAGGAGGACACCATGAAGCAAAGACGCCCGGACTCGCCCTCGATTTTCCTTGCGGCGGCAATGGCTATGGCGGGCGCGGCAATGCTGCTCTGCCCGCTGATTGGGCAGAACACGGAAATGAATCAAAGTGCGGCGGAGTACGACGACCTGCGTGTTCAGCTCAAAAGCGAGGAACAGGAGCAAGCTATGGATATGCCAGAACATGAAAAGACAGACAGAAGCGCACTGCAAGCGCTGTTGGATGCGGTGGGTTTCCCAAGCACGACGCAAGCGCCGCTCGAACTACCCGCGCAGGATGAATCTCCGCCCGAAATCGACATCGGGACGGGCGCAGACCTTGCGGCGTGTCTGGCGCAGAACGGCGATTTCATCGCGTGGATCAAAATTCCCGGCACGAACGTGGATTATCCCGTCGTCTGGACGGACGACGCCGAGCATTACCTGCATCACACGTTCACAGGGAAGCAGGGCGCGGCGGGAACGCTGTTTTCGCTGATGAAAACGGATTACAGCATCCCCAGCCGCAATATCGCCATTTACGGGCATCATCTCAAATCCACCGGCGAGAAGATGTTCACGTCGCTCATGCGGTACAAGGATGCGGATTTCTATGCCGGACACGAAACCGTGCTGCTCGATACGCTGTATGAAAGCGGATCATACCGCATTTTCGCCGTGCTGAATTTTCACAGCGGCGAGTGGGACGCTTCACAGGCGGATTTTGAAAGCGACGCGGCATTTCTGGAATTTATCCGATACGCCCGGCGGAACGCACTGTACGACACGGGCGTGACGGTCGGCGCGGAGGATTCCATTCTCACGCTGATAACATGTGACCGAAGCTATGGCGGCAAAGCGGGACGGCTTGCAGTCGTGGCTGTACTTGAAAAAAGCAGGAGGAACTAATGAAACACAAAATCAAACGTCTTTTGTCTTTGCTGCTGTCGCTGATGATGCTGACGGCGGCTCTGCCTACGTCGATATGGGTGGAAGAATCGGGGCTTGCTCAAGCGACTGGCGCGGAAGCAGAGCTTCCGAACGAGCCGGAACTGCCGAGCGAACCGCCGGAAGTAACGGCAGAGCCGGAGCTTCCCATCGAGCCGACGGATACTCCGACCAAAACGTCAGAAAATACGGAACAGCCAACTCCGCAGGTTACGGAAGACCCCCTGCCAACGCCTGAACCTGAAGCGGCGTATCAGGCGGGCATGTTCGTTCTCGTCACGGAAAATACGCGCGTGTTTTCGGATGTGGATGAAACGGCAGACGAGGCAGACGGCGAGTTGTACGACGGCAGTTTTGTCCGCACCGCAAACGTCCGGGTGGAAGAAGTCCGGCAGGACGGCATGGGGCGAACATGGCTGCTGGTGCGCTATCTGTACGGCGAGGAAGAACCTGATGGAGAGATGGCGTGGACGGACACGGCGACAGTCTGGGTTATGGCGGAGGAAACCCAGCCGTCCGATGCGGCAGATTTTGACGTGACGGCTTACGCCTTCCCGTTTACGCCGGTGGAGCTGTACGCGGCGAATAACCCGCCGAGATTGCAGACGCTCAGCGGCAACACGGGCGAGTTTTACGCGGGGCAGACGGTATACGCCTATTCCGTGCATGACGACGTGCAGATTGCGTCGCTCAAAAACTATGGCGCGATTTACGCCACTCAGCATTACATCAACGAACATGTGGTCTACTGTCTTGAGCATACGATGAACAGCCCCGGCATCAAAGACAACCCGGAAGGACCGTATAAGGTCGTCGATCTGGCGCAGTACGGGCAGACAGCAGGCTACTCCGGCATCATATACAGCGAAAAGACGATGCACGCCATCGGCTGGGTGCTGCGGCACACGTTCCCCTATATGGGACTTGACCGTTATGAGGATGAATGTCTGGAATGGTCGAGAGCGGCTGGACAGGTTGCGATTCGAGAAGTCATCAAACAGCTGGAAGGTTCACAGTATGTCCGCGATTATTGGCGTATGGATGATTTTTACCGCGCAACAGGTCAAGCTCCCAAGGAATATCTCGAATATGCACGTTGGCTGGCGGCAAACGCCCTGACCTATGCGCAAATGACCGGCGAAATCACGGTGTCGAATGTGTCCGTATCCGTCGCCAACGGCGTATGCACCGGCACGGCGACGCTGACCACGGACGCGCCGCGCATTCGCATCCGCCGCTCGGTCGGAACGATCACCGGCTACACGGGCGGCGAGGACGGCACATACGTCTATCTGAACAGCGGCGATACCATTACCGTTTCCCAAGCAGGAAGCGGTTTTTCTTTTACCGCGGAATCCGTTTCGACGGAGGAGCTGGAAGCCAATTTTCTGGTCGCTGTGCCGGATGCGAATGTGCAGAAGGTCGTCATTCCGCAGCGGGGATCGCCGTATCCGCTCAAGTCCGCGGAAATCCGCTTTGATATGCCGAACGGCGCACTGGTCGTGACTAAGACGGATGCGGCAAGCGGCGCGGTGCTGGCGGGCGCGACGTTCGAGCTGACGAACGCTTCCGGCACAGTTGCGGCGACGCAGACCACAGGCGCGGACGGTGCGGCGCACTTTGATAACCTTCCGGCAGGAAATTATACCGTGCGCGAAATCAACGCGCCGACGGGATATCTCGTCGCTGTGCCGGATAGTCAGAGCGTGACCGTCACGGCAGGCGAAACGACGGGCGCGGCGTTCGCAGATGAACGGATTCGGGGCAGAATCCGTATCGCCAAGACGGACAGCCTGACGAAAGAACCATTGGCAGGCGCGGAGTTCACCATCACACGCACAGACGGAACGGGAACGCCCATCGTGCTGACCACCGACGTAAACGGCAATGCCGAAACGGGTTGGCTGGATTATGGGCGGTATCGCGTGACGGAGAGCAAAGTTCCCGCGCACTATGAAACCAGCGGCTTTTCAACCGAAATCGACTGCACGGAAAACGGAAAGACCTATCTCATCGAGGCCGAAAACGAGCCGACGAAGGGCTTTATCCAGATCGTCAAGACCGACGCGCTGGACGGCAGACCGATTGAGGGCGTGCAGTTCGATATCGTGGACGCGGGCGGCAACGTTGTCGGCACAATGACCACGGATGCAAACGGCGCGGCAACGTCGCCTGCATTGTTCAAGGGACAATATACCGTGCGCGAGCATGAAAACCCGACGGGCTATGTGGCGGAACTGGCGCAGCAGGACGCGGCGGTGAATCCGGACGAAACGACATATCTGGGCGCGAGCAATCAGCCGATTCAGGGCAGGATCAGGATCGTCAAGCGGGATCAGCTCACAAAAGAGCTGCTGGCAGGCGCGGAGTTTACCGTCACGCGGATCAGCGGTCTGCCATCCCATCAAGGAGCGGGCGACGGCGAGGTGGTCGCGGTCATTACGACGGATGCGGACGGCGTTGCCGAAACCGGCTGGCTGACGTGGGGAACCTACCGCGTGACGGAAAGCAAAGTGCCGGAGCATTTCGTGGACGCGGGCTTTTCGGCGGATATCGTCATTGACGAGGAAAACTTCAAAACCTGCGAGATGGAAGTCGAAAATGAGCCGACAAAAGGCTTTATCCGTTTGACCAAAACCGACCGGGCAAACGGCAATCCGATTGCGGGCGTGAAGTTTGATATCTATGAAAACGACGAATACGGAAATTCGCTTGTCGGCAGCATGACGACCGGCGCGGACGGCGTGGCAATCTCCGAGCCGCTGCGCAAGGGACGCTACATCGTGCGCGAGCATGGCGCGACAAAGGACTACGTTTTTGAAGAAATCGCGCTGGATGCGACGGTCAAACCCGACGAAACGACCGACCTTGCGGCGACGAATCAGCCCGTCCGGGTCAAAATCAAGATTTATAAGCGCGATAAGGACGAATATGCAGGCGATAACCCCAACAGTAAAAATCGAAAAACCCTGCCCAGACAGGCGAGCATCGACCCGCCGAAATCGCGCGGCGACGGCGAGCTGACCGGCGCGGTCTTTCAGGTGCTGGCGGGCGCGGCAATCAAGGACAGACAGGGCAACGTTCTGTTCAAAAAAGGCGATACCGTTGTGGATGTGCTGACGACGGCGGGCGAGGATGCGAGTGCTGCAACGGGCGAGTTGTGGCCGGGGCTGTATGAAATCGTGGAGTTGACCCCGCCAAAGGGCTATCATCCGAGCGAAAAACACATCTTCGTCGATACCGTCAGCGCCGCAGGGCAGTCTGAAGAAGCCGTCGTGGAATATGAAGGGCTGAAAACCAACGCCATCCGGCTGGGAGCACAGGCTATCGTCAAGATTTTAGGCGACGACCACGACGCCCCTGCCCCGGATCGCGTCGAGCAGCCGGAAGCAGGCGCAGAGTTCAACGTGTATCTCAAAAGTGCGGGCAGCTATGAAAATGCGCGTCCGTTTGAGCGCGATCAGCTGGTGACGAATAAGCGTGGATACGCCAAGACCAAAGCACTGCCCTACGGCATCTATGTGCTGGAGCAAACGAAGGGCAAAGAGGGCTATGAAATCAAAGGCGCGATTGAGTTTGAAATCGACGGGACGGAGGATATCCAGAACCCGCCGCCGCTGACACTCAGCGACCGTCCGATTCTCTACCGCCTGCGTATCCTCAAGACGGATCGCGAAACGGGCAGGGTCGTCACGCTGGCGCATACGTCGTTTAAGCTCAAGGACGCGAACGGCGAAACGGTGCGCCAGACGGTGCATTACCCGACCGAAAAGGAGATCGACACGTTCACCACGGATGAAACGGGCGGCGTGACCCTGCCGGAAACGCTCGGGTGGGGCTTGTACTACATCGAGGAGATTTCCGCGCCGGAAGGATACCTGATTCGGACAGAATCCCTGCCCGTGATGATCGGGCATGACGGCGACGAGCCGGGACAGACGTATGAACTGAACGTCGAAATGCAGGATGAGCCGGTCAAGGGACAGATTCTCGTGCAAAAGACCGGCGATATGCTCGTCGGCTTTGAAACCGTGGACGCATACGGCTATGCGGTGCAGAAGCCGGTGTATGAACGGCGGAATCTGGCAGGCGCGGTCTTTGAACTGCGTGCCGCTGAGGAGATCGTCGGCAGAGACGGAACGGCGTGGTACGCCGAGGGCGAGCTGGTCGATACGATCATCACGACGGCGGGCGGCGAGGATGCATCCAAACTTCTGCCGCTGGGCAGATATACGCTGACCGAGGTCAAAGCGCCGGAAGGATACGCGCCGGATGATGCGCCGCGCGAAATCGAGCTGGCGTATGCGGACGATCAGACCCCGTTGGTGCAGATCCGCGTGGAGGTCGGCAATACCTATCTTCCCGCCGCTATTACGCTGCACAAAGAAGCCGAAGTCATTCGCACGACGGAAGCAAACGGTGAAGTGCTGCGGACGCTGCACAGCGAGTCGGGCGAAGGCTTTGTGTTCGGGCTGTTCAGCGAGCGGGATATCCATGAAAACGGCGTGACCCTGCTGGCAGATACGCTTGTGGCTGTCGGCATGACCGATGAAAACGGCAGACTGACGTTTGACGGCACATTTCCGCATGGCGACTACTATGTGCGCGAGCTGCAAGCCAAGACAGGCTGGAAGCTCAATCCAAACCGTTTCCCGATTACGCTTGAGCCGGGCGGCGGCACGGTGATCCGCGTCGAGCTGGCGCAGCCCATCTATGACGAGCTGGTTTATACGCCCGTGACGCTGACCAAAATCGATATCACCGGCGCGAAAACCGTTCCGGGCGCACAGATCGAGGTCAGAAACGAGCAGGGCGAAATGATTTACCGCGCCACGACCGATGCGAACGGCGAAATCCCGGATATCCCCGTTACGCCGGGAACATACACCTTCCGCGAAATCCTTGCGCCGAGCGGCTATGCGCTCAATGAAGCCGAAACACGCTTCACGGTGGACGAGCAGGGAAATGTCACGGGCAACACGATGCTGCGCGACGACTATACCCGCGTACAGCTCCGCAAGCAGGACGAAAACGGCGCGCCGCTTTCCGGCGTAGAGTTTGCGCTGGTCACGGAAACAGGTATGCGCCTGACGACCGCCGTTTCGGACGCAAACGGGCTGGTGACGTTTGAGAAAATCCCGTATGGCAGATATACCGTCGAGGAAACCCAGCCGCTCCCCGGCTATTTCAAAACCGCCGTGCATGTTCATCTGACGGTGGACGGTACGTTTGTCAACCCGAACGAGCCGCTGGAAACCGTCACCAATACGCCGATGCGCCTTGCGTATAAGAAGGTGGATACATCCGGCAGACCGCTTGCGGGCGTGGAGTTCAGCCTGATTAACGCCGCAACCAACGTCGTGACCGAGGTGGCGACGAGCGATGAAAACGGCGAATTTATCTTCCGTCACATCGACTACGGCGACTGGATTATCCGCGAAACCGCCGCGCCCAATGGATACAGGCGCATGGAGGACATGCTGCTGCATATCGGCGAGGACTTCGTGCAGCCTAAGCCGATTACGCTGGTCAACGTGCCAAACAGCTATATGTTCATGAAGATGGATGGCGACGGCAATCCGCTTTCCGGCGTGAAATTCGTACTGGAAGATGCAAACGGAAATGTGCTGCGCGAGATGGAGAGCGGCGAGGACGGCACGGTGCTGCTTGAAAATCTCGATGATGGTCAGTACGTCGTCCGTGAAACCGAAGCGCTCCAAGGCTATGTGAAAACAGAGGACACGCTGACGTTCACCATCGACGAAAGCTACGTTGTTCCCGAAGAAATGCCCTGCCTTGTCAATGAAAAGGAGGACGAAAAGCACGATATTCAGACCGGCGTGGATATTGAGCTGACCCCGATGATGACGGAGGGCGCGGCACTGCTGCTGCTTGCCGGAATTATCCTGATCGGGCGCAGGCTGGCGGACAGGAAACGGAGGAAAAAGTAAGATGAGGTATTTGCTGCACAGACTGGCGGTTCCGCCGTAAGCCGCTTGTGAAATCAGAAAAAGGAGTTGATTTTCTTGCAGGAAGAAGTTGAAATGCGCACCGTTACGATGGCATTTCATGCGAGCAAATTCTCAGGAAGGGTAATGAAAAACGGCATAGCAAAGCTGCTTCACGCCATGCACGGCAAATTGACTGTGCCGCATGGCAAGCAGTCTGTCCGACAGCTTGCACGGCAAAATCAGGGCATGACCAACATTGAGATCGACGATCCCGATATCCATGCCTTTGAACGCATTGCGCGTAAATATGGCGTGGACTTCGCCGTCAAGAGGGCGAAAAGTGATGAAACGAAATATCTCGTTTTCTTTAAAGCCCGCGACGCGGACGCGCTGACAGCAGCTTTTCAGGAATATACAGATCGGCGCGTTCGTCAGGCAGAGCACCCGTCTCTGATGGAAATCCTGAATGAGATGAAGGAAAGGGTCGCCCGGACTGCCCCGACGCGCAAGGCGGAAAGGGAGAGGACGCGATGAAAAGAAAATGGCTGCATGAACTGCCGTATCTGCTGATTGCGCTCTACGCGACGAAAATCGGACAGGCATGGCGGCTGGCAGAAGGAAAGGATGCGGCGCATAAGCTGCTGAGCCTGATGGACAGCCTTTCTGCGTCGTTCGCGTCGCCCCTGCCGAGCTTTGAGCTGTATGACTTATGCATCGGGCTGCTGCTGGGCGCGTGCTTTCGTCTGTTCATTTTCATTAAAGAAAGTGAAAAAAAGAAGTATCGTAAAGGGCGTGAGTATGGCTCGGCACGCTGGGGTACGCCGGAGGACATCAAGCCCTTTATCGATCCCGTGTTTGCCAACAACGTGATTCTGACGCAGACGGAACGGCTCACGATGAGCAGCCGCCCGAAGAACCCGGCGTATGCCCGCAACAAAAACGTATTGATTATCGGCGGCTCTGGCAGCGGCAAGACGAGATTTTTCGTCAAACCGAATCTCATGCAATGCGTGTCGGATAAATATCCCTGTTCGTTCGTTGTGACCGACCCGAAGGGCAGCATCCTCGTTGAATGCGGCAGCTTGCTTCAACGAAGCGACTACCGCATCAAGGTACTCAACACAATCAATTTCAAAAAGTCGATGAACTATAATCCGCTGGCGTATATCCATAGCGAAAAGGATATTTTGAAACTGGTAAACTGCCTGATTCTCAATACAAAAGGAGAGGGTAAAAGCAACGACCCCTTCTGGGAAAGTGCGACTCGTTCGTTGACGGTAAGAAGTCAACGGACAAACAACGGGTATCCGTTGTTTGGACAACTGGTAATTCAACAGGTGGAATGAAGGGGTAACGCCCGGAAACGCCTGACCTTGGCGGGCATGCGTCGGCTGTAATGGCTGGTGTATGAAGCCCCGCGACAACGACCAAGAGCAGCCGTAACCACAAATATGTGGTCGAAAGTAATCTGGCGGCAGATTGTGTTGCCTATAGGTCAAGGTTCTACAAAATATCTATGGTTAGAATGGCTCATTGTAGCGGGTGAGCTGACGAATCCGCGAACGTACGGGTCTATAAGAAGACCTTGTAGAAATGCAAGGGTGCGTTTAAGCGCAGTCGGTATGGTTTAGTAGAAATTTTCCCTACGAACGACCATGTTGTGTTACAGGCACATCCAAGCCGGCAGGCTCATAGTGGAGACCTAAGGGTATACATGCACAGATAGAATTACCGGAACGAGGAAAGGCAGCAGATTCCGCAAGGAAGAATCTGGCGAAGAACAATAAGCAGATGAACTGCTGCTGAAAAGTAGTGATCGAACCGTTGAAGTTCCTGTAATGGGAATGGAGGGATGGTCACAAGTCGAATCGTTGGAATTGGGCATTATTCAATCCAATCATAAGGATTCGAGTAAGACCAACAGGGTCACTTTTCTAATTGGGAGGTGATGCCTTATGCCAACAGAAAGGAAGAAAAGCCTGTGTATGGATGCTATGCGGCATGCCGAGTATTACGGTATGCAGCAGACATTTGATGAACTGTACGCACAAAGCAAGGCTGGAAATGTTTTCCCAAATTTGATGGAGAAGATTTTATCTTCGGATAACATCATGCTGGCGTACAGAAATATCAAGACAAACACAGGCAGTTACACCGCAGGTACAGACAAGCAAAACATGGGTGACATCGGCAGGCTGACGCCGCCCGAAGTTATCCATAAAGTCAGGAAAATTGTTACAGGCAGCGAACACGGCTATCGCCCCAAACCAGTGCGACGAAAGGAAATTCCCAAGCCTAATGGTAAAACAAGACCATTGGGAATCCCGTGCATCTGGGACAGGTTGATCCAGCAGTGTATCAAGCAAATATTGGAGCCGATTTGCGAAGCCAAGTTTAGCAATAACAGCTATGGCTTTCGACCTAATCGGTCGGTAGAACACGCAATTTCTCGCACATATTCGTTGCTGCAACGGGCACATCTGCACTATGTGCTGGAATTTGACATCAAGGGATTCT
>ERZ824473.5347-NODE-5347-length-10434-cov-2.348396_pt1 | contig 10434 bp, 7 predicted proteins | sample MGYA00519874_ERZ824473 | MGnify/ENA primary metagenome ERZ824473 (study PRJEB31778, sample SAMEA3449151) | human gut metagenome | biome: human gut; feature: human-associated habitat; material: faeces | place: United Kingdom | collected 2010/2012 ... | reverse complement strand
CGCCGGGGATGAGGATGCCGTGGGTGGCCGCGTCGACCAGTTGGCCCTCAGCGGCGATGAGGTAGACCACGTACCCCATGACGCAGAACAGGGCGACGACGAAGACGGCGTTCATGCGGGCGATAATCTTGGTGCCGAACAGCGCCATGAGCACCCACACGCAGGATATGCCGATAAACAGCGCCCAGCGTGCCCACTCCCCCTCCCACCCGAAGGCGAACAGGATAGCGTTGCCGAGCTGCACGGTGCCCACGGCGAGCACGCCCACGAGCACGAAGATCCAGATGAGGGAACCCGCGGCCGAGCCCTTCTTACCGAAAATGTAATAGCGGGAGACCACGTTGTTGGGCAGGCCCTCCCTAAAGCAGATGCGCCCCACGAGCCAGGTGAGCACAAACGAGAGCGCGAAGGTGATGGCCACGGTGACGCCGCCCATCTGGCAGCCGGCGTAGAAGGCCACGATGCCGCCGCCCATGAGCTTGGAGAGGCTCGAGACGACGCCGGAGAGAATGGCCGCGATATCCGGCCAGGCGAGACGCTCCGATTGTGGAACACGCTCGAACAGCGACACTTGAGCTGTCGCCGACCTCTTCTTGGGGGAGCCCTCCCCCTCCGACGGCGCGCGCCCCCTTGAGCGCTTCGCCACGTCCGTCGTCGGCTTTCCCTTGACCTTCTCCTCGTTGACACCCATCGGCACCTGCCCCCTTTTCGAACAATCGACGGATAGTCCCTTCCCGAAGCCTCCCGCCCCTCGCAAAGCGGGAGCCTTCGGGAAGGGAGCTGGGCGCTAGTCCCAGCTCTCCTTGCATGCGCGTTAAGCGCCGGAGCCTTAGGCGCTCGGCGGCTTCGGGGCACCGGGGGCCTTAGGCGCTGCCGGAGCCGAAGGCGGCTTCGGGGCGCCGGGGGCCGCGGGGGCACCCGGGGCAGCCGGGGCCGCAGGGGCGCCCGGAACGGGCTTGGTGCCGTTCAGATAGGGCGTGAAATCGCAGCCGCAGAACGGGCAGTTCTTAAGCTCGATGCCGTCGACGGCCTCGATGGTCTTGTGGCACTCGGGGCACTCGGCCGGGCCCGAGGCGGCCGCGCTGGCTGGTCTGAAGCACATGGTAGTCTCCTTTTGTCGAACGGTCGCGCCGCTTTTGCAACACTTTTCTATCCGAATGCCTGACGAGGCAGGCGTAAATCGGTGGTGGAAGGCAGGGCCTGGAGGATGCCCTTCCTCCCGAAGAGGGACGCGCGGCTTCTGCGCGCCCCTTAACATGTCAAACCCGTAGGGCTTAGACGATGCCCACGTTGGCCATGATGATCATGACCACGAGCGCGCACATGCCGGCGCCGATGGAGATGGCGGCGATGTGCTTGTAAGAGTTCTTGTGGTTCAGGCCCATGGCGGCGAGCATGCCGAACATGGCGCCGGAGTTGGGCAGGGCGCCGCCGATGGTGGCGGAGGTGGCGATGATCTTCGCCAGAGCAGCCGGGTCGACGCCGGTGGCCAGGTAGGGATCCAGGAAGTTCTGGGCGATGATGCCCACAGCACCCGAGCCGGAGCCCATGATGCCGCCGAGGGCCGCAGCCATGGTGGCAGCGGACACGTAGGTGCCGCCGGGCATGTTGAAGATGGCCTCGTAGATAACCGTGAAGCCCACGGAAGCGGCGGCCACGGTGCCCACGCCCACGGCAGCAGAGGTGAACACGGCCGGGCCCACGCCGGCGACAGCGCCCTTGCCGAGCGTGTCGCGCAGACTCGGCAGGTACTTGAAGAAGCAGATGATCGAGGCGATGATGCCGCAGATCATGCCGATGTACACAACGTTCTTCATGCCGGTGGCGGACAGGCCGATGATGACGGCGATGAGCACGATGAGCGGCAGAATGGCCAGGCCCACGGGCGGGATGTTCTTGTCCTCTTCCACCGCGATGTCGTCAGCGGTGGCCTCGTAGTGCTCGCCCTTGGCCTCAGCGCGCTTCAGAGCGAACTTGATGTAGATGCAGCTCACCACGATGGCGATGATGGAGCCCACGATGCCCATGATGGGAGCGGCGGTCAAAGACACGCCACAGCCGTTGGCCGCGTTGATCCAGGCCACAGCCGGCACACCAGGAATCATGGCCATAGTGAACGAGCAGGCAGCCAAAGACCAGGCGGCGCAGAACAGATGCCACGGAATGTTGCACTCGCGGAACATCGGGCGCGCCAGCGGGATGAGGGCGAACATGGCCACGAACATCGAGATGCCGGCATAGGTGAGCACAGCGCCCACGGCGGCGATGCCCAGAAGCACCAGGTACGGGCTCTTGGTGCCGACCTTGTTCATGACGAACTGGGCGATGGCCTTGGCAGCGCCCGACTTATCCATGAACTCGCCCATGATGGCGCCGCCCATGAAGATCAACAGGTTGCCGCGGATGAAGCCCGCAAGACCGGTGACATAGGACGTCTCGGTGCCGACCATGGATTCCATGATGTCCATGCCGTTGGTCAGCGCGATGACGATGGCGGTCACGATGGACGTGATGAGCACGTTCCAGCCCTTCATGGCCGCGATGACGAAGAAGACGAGGCCGGCGATGATGCCGATTACTCCGATCAACTCCATTGATTTTCCCCTTTCCTAGAGGTTTCTCTTCTCCTCTAAGCCCCCTTGCAGATCCTCCACATCCGCAACAGAGCATAGATGTTTCGTAAAGGCGGGACGGGCACCCCCTCGAAGACACCCGCCCCGCAAGCCACAAACGATACGGGGTGATTAGGCCATATCGTTACGGGTGGCGCGCATGAGCTCGATATTCGAGCCGTGCTTCATCTTCAGGCCGTCGCGGCCGATGGTGCCCTCGTCGAAGACGGTGAGGTCCTCTTCGCTCTCGAACATGGTGCCGAGGTCGCCGCGCTGCTGGTTAAGGGCGATGGCCTCCTTCACGTCGTAGGGCAGAAGCGGGGTCTTCTCGCGCGGGTTCCAGATGAGGTAGGCCGGGCTCGTCGCGTCGGGCGAGGGCATGCCCTCGCAGTAGCGCACGTCGCCGTACTTCTCGATGAGCTCGTCGAGCGGGCCGAAGTCGAAGGCGCGCAGCGGGCAGGACGCAGTGCAGACGGGCTGCATGCCCTCGGCCAGACGGTCGACGCACATGGTGCACTTGCTCATCTTGCAGTCGGGCTCATCGGTGGCGAACTTGGGCGCGCCGTAGGGGCAGGCGTCGTAGCACTTGCGGCAGCCGGTGCACTTGTCCTGGTCCACCAGCACTGCGCCGTACTCGTCCTCCTTGTACAGGGCGCCACTCTCGCAGACCGCCACGCAGGCGGGGTTCTCGCAGTGAGCGCAGCTGAAGGCCAAAGAGTGCAGGCGCAGGTTCGGGAACGTGCCGCTCTCCCACTCGTAGACGGTCATCCACTTCTCGGCGCCCGGCTCGATCTCGTTCCAGTCCTTGCAGGCGATGCTGCAGGCCTGGCAGGCGTAGCAGCGGTTCATATCGAAAAAGAATCCGTACTGGGTCATGGTTCCTCCTTTCGGGTGCAATCGGCTAGGCGTTCTCAGCGGCGGAAGCTGCGGCCTCCATGGCCACGGCCGCCGCGTCGCGGGCGCCGTCTTTCTGGGCGAGGCGGTCGCGGCAGGCAACGGCCACCATGGCGCCGCGGGCACCGCCGCGCTCGGCCTCGTTGCCGTAGCCCTCGGCGTCGCCGTCGGCCACCTTCTCGACCTCCACCAAACCGGCGATGATCAGAGCGCCGAGGATGTGGGGCAAGTGCCCGTCGTCCAGAAGGATGTTGGGCGTGCCGCGCATGTCCTGACCGAACACGTTCATCTCGGAGGTCTCGCCGTTGGTCTGGTACCAGCCGCCATGGTGCACGGCGGCGGTGCCGGGCATGCAGCGGTTGGTGACGTAGGCGGTGAGCAGCGTCTCGCCGCGATCGGAGTAGACGCGGCACAAATCGCCGTCCTTGATGCCACGGGCCTTGGCGTCCACGCCGGAGATCCACACGGCGTGGCGGTAGACGTCCTCGCGCATGTAGGGGTTGTTGTCATTGGAAGAGTGCTGGCGGTACACCGACACGGGCGTGACGAGGGAGAGCGGATAGTCCTTCACCTTCGGGTTGTAGAAGCCGTCGTTGGAGGCGCTTCCGATATCGCCCTCCACGTAGCTGGGGCTCCACACCGGCATCGGATCGAGGCGGCCGCGCCAACGGCTCTCGGTCATGTCGTGGGTCTTCACGTAATTCGAGGAGAACTCGATCTTCTTCGTGGGGGTGTTAAAGGGGCTCTCGCCCTTGTCCATGGCGGACTTGAACGGGTAGTAGGGCTCGTCAATCTCGGTGCGGATGACCGGGTTGGCGTTGAACTCCTCCCAGGTGGGACGGTGGTCATAGCCCAGATAGGCCATGATGGTGGCGTTGTCGGCCCACTTCTCGAAGGCCTCCTTGTAGATGGCCTCCTGGGCGTCTACCCAATCCTCCACCGCCACGTCCTTCATGCGGGGGTTATAGCCCTCGACGACCTCGTCGCCCAGGCGCTTGGCGATCTGGGTCCACACCCACTCCTTGGAGCGCACCTCGCCGGGGAAGTCCAGGCCGCGGGCGCAGAAGGTGAAGTAGTTGCGCATGCCGTTGGGGCCGCTCACGAAGCGCTGATGGCCGTACATGTACTCGTCCATGCCCTCGAACTGCCACACGGGCGCCGGCAGGATGATGTCGCACAGCTCAGCGGTGGGCTGGTTCATGTGCCACTGGAAGCCCCAGTTGAACTCGGTGTTGGCCATGCCGGCGAAGCGCTTGTTCACATTCGAGTGGTTGTTGCCGTAGTTGTTCTCGAAGATGATCATCTGAATGTTGGGCAGCGGGCAGTCGTTGGTGGGGCTGCCGATGAGGTGACGGAACTCCGACTCCGTGATCTTGCCCGACCAGTAGTCGTCCTGGCGCGCGAGAATCTCGGTGAGGCAGTTGTTGTTGAACAGCACCGGCACCTGATAGTCGCCCGGATCGCGCTGCCAGTCGGCGCGCGGCGCGGGCACGCGACCCGGAGTGGGCAGGCAGGCGCCGGACTCGCAGCCGCCGTGGCAGGCGATGTTGCCGGTCATGGCCTGCAGAAGCATCGAGGCCGAGGCGGAGTAGTCGCCCATGTGGCGCTTGGCGCAGGAGTAGAAGTACTGCAGGTGCACCGGCTTCTCGGTGCCGTACAGGCGCGCGAATTCGCGGATGGTGTCAGCGGGCACGGCGGTGATGGGAGCGGCCCACTCGGGAGTCTTCTTCAGGCCGTCTTCGCCTTCGCCCATGACGTAGGCGCGCCACTCCTCGAAGCCCTCCTTGTCGACCCACTCGTCGATAAACTCGTGGTCGATCATATCCTCCTCGAAGAGCACCTGGGCCACGGCGAGCATCATGGCCAGGTCAGTGCCGGGGCGGATCGGAATCCACTGGTCGGCGAGAATCTCGGCAGACTGGGTGTAGCGCGGGTCGATGACGATGGTCTTCAGACCGTACTCGTGGGCCAGCTGCATGTAGTAGGACGTCGGGCCGAACCAGGCGACCACCGGGTCCATGCCCCACATGATGAAGAGCTTGGAGTTGAACAGGTCGGGAGCCTCGAAGCCCGGCAGGGCGTTCTGCAGGCCGCGGGTGACCTTGGTGAGATCGACCCCGAGGTGCAGCATCTCGCCGGCGGCGTGTCCCGAGGTGGAATGCTCGCCCCAGGCGCCGAAGCCCGCCTCCCACCAGGGAGCCAGCGGGAAGCCGTTCTTCTCGAAGCTGGGATACTGGGAATGGAAGATGCCGTAGGGACCGTACTTCCCCTTGATTTCCTTCATCTTCTCGGCGATGGTGTCCAGCGCCTCCTCCCAGGAGATCTGGACGAAGTAGCCCTGGCCCGGGCCCTTCTTGCCCACGCGCTTCATGGGATGCAGAAGGCGCGTGTCGGCGTGCAGCTCCTTCTTCCAGGAATGGCCCATGGCGCACGGGCGCATCTGCACGTTGCCCTTCCACGTGTTCTCCCAACCGCAGTCCTCGCGGGAGTCGTTGGGGTTCACCGAGTCGTCGGGCTCAATGGCGATGATCTTCCCGTCCTTCTCGTGGCACTTCAGCACGCAGGCTGAGTCCCAGCACCCGTTGGCCGGGCAGGACGTGTAGAAGATGCGCTCGCCCTCGCGGCGCTTCTTGCTGGTCTCGATGATGCCTTGTTTGTCCATCGATTCCTCCTCTTCTTTCTCCTCGTTTTCGGAGACACAAAGAGAGTCCGGTTCGCGACTTGGGCCCGATCGATGCTGCCCAACTTCGGACGTTCCCGTGTCCAGTGGCCTCATCATAGAGAGGAGAAATCATCGATGAGCATGACAGTCACCGATTCGCCGTCGCACTTAGTTGCAAGGGCTGTAAAGGTTCGCTACATGCTAGTTTTGCTTACAGTCACCGTCAAAAATCGCTCCATCGATTCGATAAAAGGCTCTGGACGCGGGAGGAACAGGCTTGATTTAATGTTGGATTAAACAATCAATTTTGGCAGCGACGGGGAAGCTTGCCGAAATGCACCGAACAACAAGGACAATACCGTCGCTGTGCCATGCCGCCGATGAGGAGGAGCCATGCTGTTCGACGATATCGAGGTTCTGCTGGTTCTATCGAAGGCGAAAAGTCTTTCACAAGCGGCAAACCAGCTTTACATGTCGCGCCCGGGCCTGTCACAAAAAATTACCAGCATCGAAAAGCAGTTCGGCACTTCGCTCATCAACCGCACCTCTACGGGCATCTCTCTTACCCAGGCGGGCAAGGTGGCCGTGAAGTTCGCTCAGAACATGGCCGATATGGAACGGGTCATGGCCTCCCAGATCGCCGCCATCGACGAGCACTTCCCCGCCAACGTCACCGTGGGCATGAGCTTCGCCGACGGGGTAACGCTGCTGCCGCGGCTGGTGGCCCAGTACGTGAAAGAGCAGCCCGATGCCCGCGTGCACCTGGATGCGGGTTATGAGCCCGAGCTCGTGCAGAAGCTGAAGGACGGCGAGCTCGACTTCGCCATTCTGGAAAACCAGCCTTTGGAACCCGGCATCGTCACCGAGGTGCTCGGCTACAAGAAGCTTGTTTTCTTGGCGCCGGACAAGGCCCCCTACAACCAGATGCCGGGGCCGGTGCCCATCGACACCCTGCTGAAGTGGCCCATGATCGTCTACGAATGGCACTCCGGCCGCCACATGGTGGGCAACCGCCATTTCCGCGAGCGCTACGGACTCTCGCTGCGCGACCACAACATGGTAGGCTGCTTCGATACCCACGAGGCTATGATAGAAGGCGTGAAGGCGGGGCTCGGCTGGGCGACGCTGCCCGAGTGCATAGCCAGTCGCTACCGCAACGAACCGGGCATCATCCGCTTCAAGGTGGCCACCGACACCATGTGGTATCCCGTGTCTCTCACCTGGCCCTCCAGCTGTTCTCCCAGCGACGAGGCGCGCGATTTCGCCAACTTCGTCCGCGAGAATATCCCCGAGGGCTACTTCGCCAACAGCACCGAGGCGCAGCCGCGCTCCTGATGAGGCACGCCTCGTTTTCACCTGGGCGTGAACCCCATTCGCCCGCGAACATCCTTCCTTCGAAAAAGTTATACCCCGTTATCCCACACTTTGGGATAACGGGGTATAACCACGGTCGATTGCGCCATTTTATCAGAAAGCTCCAGGGCATTCTTCCGCTCGGTAAATGTATCTTTTTTTTCCGGTAGGAATGACGGGGCCCTGTGGCCCACGCTCCTTGCCTTATAATCGGTGGGAGCAATCTGAAACCAAGGGAGCAGCTATGGGCATCCGAAAAGACAGTCTCTACCGCGACGGCGTTTTCCGCATGGGAAACGTTCGCGTCCTCGATCTGTCGGGCAGCCGAACGCTCCCCTTGGGAAACAGCGATTTCAGATCTGCCGTGCGCGACTCCGTCGTCGTCGACAAGTCGCTGCTTGTCGCCGACCTCTTCCGCAGCGGCTCGAAGGCCACGCTCTTCTGCCGGCCGCGCCGGTTCGGCAAGTCCCTCAACCTGAGCATGCTGCACTGCTATTTCGAGATGGCGCCGGCCGATTCTCCCGCCGAAGCGCCCGAGAACGACGTCTTCGCATCCATGGCTATCTGGGACGAGGACGCCGGGGCATTCCGCAAGCACCACCGCGCCTATCCGGTCATCCACCTCTCCTTCAACAACACCAAGGCCCAGACCTGGTACGAGGGGCGTCGCTCCATCGAGGAGAACATCGTGGGCGAGTACCTGCGGCACGGCTACCTCGCCGAGAGCACCGCGCTCTCGCAAGAGGAAAGGGCGCTCTTCTCCCGCATCGCCGGAAGCCACGGAGAGGACGAGCTGCCGACCAACTCCCTGCTCCTCCTTTCCCGCCTGCTCTTCCAGCACCACGGGCAGCGCACGGTGATTCTCATCGATGAGTACGACGCCCCTGTCATGAGCGCGTCGGCCAACCATTACTACCGGGAAGCCGTGACGTTCATGAAAATGTGGCTCACCGGCGCCCTGAAAGACAACTCGGCCCTCGCCTTCGCCGTGCTCACGGGCGTGCAGAGAATATCGAAGGAGTCCATCTTCTCCGATCTGAACAACCTGGACGTCAACACCTCGCTGAACGTGCTCTCCGACGAGCGCTACGGCTTCACCGGGGACGAGATTACCGCCCTGGCGGCCTATCTGGATGCGTCGGCCGCCATCGACGAGGTGCGCGCATGGTACGACGGCTACCGGTTCGGCAACGTGGACGTCTACAACCCGTGGAGCGTCGTCAACTACTTCCAGAAGGGATGCGTGGCCGACGTCTACTGGGGCAACACCTCGAGCAACTCGGTGCTCGGCGATCTCGTCCGCCGTCGCGACGCGGCAACGGAGCAGAAGCTCTACGCCCTTATGGAGCCTGGCGGGGTGGTGCGCGAGCCGCTGAACCTCTCGGTGGTCTTCCCCGACGAGAGCGAGGTGGCCCCGGGCGCGCTGTGGAGCATGCTCTATCTGGCGGGCTACCTCACCACCAACGACATCGAGACGCCGAACAACACCCGCATCCGCCGCGCCCTGCGCATCCCCAACGCCGAGATTCGCGAGCTGTACCGCACGGAGATCATCGAGCGATTCTCCTCCATCGCCGGCTCGCGCGACCGCCTGTTCGCCTTCCACGAGGCCCTGACAGCGGGAGACGCGGCTGCCGTCGCGCACGAGCTGGAGAACATCCTCTTGTACTCGGCTAGCTTCTTCGATCTTGCGAGTGAGAACAGTTACCATATGTTGGTGCTCGGTCTGCTGTTCGGCATGGAGGGCTACCAAGATCCCCTCTCCAACCGGGAGAGCGGGCGCGGGCGCTTCGACATCTGCGTGCTACCGCAGGCAGGGCAAGAGCGTCCTACGATCATCTTGGAACTCAAGTTTGCCAAGAAAGCTGACAGAAACGCGCTCGAGAGCCTCGCCCGCAGCGCCCTGGAGCAGATCGAGGACAAGGCCTACGTGCCGCAGACGACACAGGGTCCCGACCCCGTCCTGCGATACGGCATCGCCGCCAGCGGCAAAACCGTCGCCGTGGCGGTACGGAGGTAGGTCGGCTTCTGCAGAAACACTTTACCCATTAAGTGCACAGCAAAGCGGGCCCCTCACCGTGAGGGGCCCGCTTTCTATTCCCGTGGCGGGAAGAAGGCTGTGCCTGGAAGGATTATGCCAGGGCGTACTTTGCGGCGTTGGTGCCGGCGTTGCGGCCGAAGGTCATGCAGTCGGCGATGGCGTTGCCGCCCAGGCGGTTCTCTCCGTGGATACCGCCGGTGCACTCGCCCGCGGCGTACAGGCCGGGGATCGGCTCGCCGTCGGCGTTGCAGGCCTCGGACTCCACGTTCACGCGGATGCCGCCCATGGTGTGGTGCACGGTGGGCACCTTGCGGCAGGCGTACCAGGGGCCCTCGGTCATGGCCGCATCGGCGGTGTTGTCGGCCACGAAGCCGAACTCGTCGGTGCCGCCTTCCACCACGGCGTTGTAGGCGTCGATGGAGGCCTGCAGGTTCGCGGCGTCCACGCCCATCTCGCCGGCCAGGGCCTCCACGGTGTCGCCAGCGACGATGTGGCCCAGAGCCAGCATGTTGTTGATGGTGGCGCCGTTGGCGTCCGGCTCGTCGGGATTGGGGTAGCGCAGGGTGTTCACGACAATCCAGTAGGTGCCGTCGGGCTGGGCGAAGATGTTCTTGCACAGAACGTCGCGCTCGGCGCCCTCGTTCACGAAACGCTTGCCATCGGTGTTCACGAAGATGCGGTTACGGCCGGAGGTGCGGATGTCCTCCATGAGGCCCGTGCCCGGGGTGCCGCAGGGGTGCAGCTGGATGTCGGACAGGCAGATGAGCTCGGCGCCGGCGTTCTCGGCGAGCACCATGCCCTCGCCCTGGGCGCAGGGCTTGATGTTGGTGCAGCCGATGGAATCGTCCAGCACGACTTCCTTCCACACGCCC
>ERZ824473.5340-NODE-5340-length-10450-cov-2.247427_pt1 | contig 10450 bp, 6 predicted proteins | sample MGYA00519874_ERZ824473 | MGnify/ENA primary metagenome ERZ824473 (study PRJEB31778, sample SAMEA3449151) | human gut metagenome | biome: human gut; feature: human-associated habitat; material: faeces | place: United Kingdom | collected 2010/2012 ... | reverse complement strand
TGCAGGAACTGCAGCATCGTCGGTGCCAGCGTCTCGGATACACAGTTAATCTCATCGATAAAAAGAATCCCTTCTTTTAATCCGGTCTCCTCCATCTTGTCATATACCGAAGCAATGATCTCGCTCATCGTATATTCTGTGACGGAATACTCTTTTCCGCCATATTTCTTCTTTTCAATAAACGGCAGCCCTACTGCACTTTGTCTGGTGTGGTGCGTAATCGTATATGCCACAAGCGCCACTTTACACTCTTTCGCCACCTGTTCCATGACCTGAGTCTTTCCGATTCCCGGAGGCCCCATCAAAAGAATCGGTCTCTGTCTGATCTGTGGAATCATATAATCCCCGAACTCATCTTTGGCAAGATATGCCTCAATGGAATCTTTGATTTCTTTCTTTGCTCGCTTTATATCCATTTATTTTCTTTCCTCCATGTATTTCAACATTTCCTTAAAAGTCCTGTCCTTCTTCCAGAATGATCTTGATCGCCCATGGCGGGACATCCACGTCCTCATATTCTTCCTCCATGAACACAAATGCCGTCTCGTAGACCGGGCGCTTCGCCGGATAGATCCCACGTCCGTCCGTAAAATAGATCATCCCCCGCAGATGTTCAAATGCATGCTGCCGGATCATTTCGTCCACATAGGCAAATGCCGGGCGAAAATCCGTTCCGCCTTCGCCTTTTAATTCTAACTTCTCCATATAAGATTTCAATTCTTCCTCACAGGTGATCTTCTGATCCATCTGGATCTGGTCATCACACTGTATGATATGAATATTCACCTTCCGAAAAAAACTGTCGTTCTCACTCAACACACCGTATGTCTCTTCCAGAAACTTCTTCACCAGTTCTCCAGAACACGACATTGATGTATCGATCACAATCACAAATTCTTCGACCTTTTGGACTTCCTTCCACTCCTGCGGCTCGATCAATGGCATATTGCCGTATAAAGACAATCCATAACTGTAAAAATTATAATCAAACGAATCCGGATCTACCGTCATCTCTTCTTTTAATACGGAAAACTTCCGTAAGAATTCCCGGTAATCCATCCGTTCCCTGTTTTCAACCTTCACCTGATCGATCAGACTGCCCGAACTTTCCGCCGCCTCTTTTGAAAATGTCTCCATCTCCGTCTCCATACGTTCGCTGATGTCCTGCCACTGATTCTCAATCTGACTCTGCTTTTTCTTATCCACGTCTTTTGGCCAATAGCTGTGATCATCCACACGGAAGTCTGACTCTAACTGTCCAAGTTTCGTTTCCGGAAATTCTTCTTTCTTCAGCACTTCATATACCCGTTCTGCCGTCAGTGTCTTCATTTCCTTCTTCAGCATCCGGTACATCTCTCTTCTCGGAAGAGACCTGGCCTTCATCACACAGCGGTACTGAAGCCCGTCGATGATGGATTCTGCCACAATGTCGCAGGCCAGATGATAAATCCGCTCTTCTCTTCCCTTTCTCCGGAGCATATGCCGGAAGATACCATGCAGTACCAGATGCAGATAGATCCGATTCACCATAACGCGATCTTCCCGGAACAATCCCCCCAGATACTGCGGATCATAATAAAGGTACAGTCCATCCGTTCCCATGCCGTCCGCACCAGTATCCGGTATAAATGGCATGCACGACAATGCAACGTCCAGGAAACGCATCTTCATATAAAGCTCATTTCTTGCTGTGATCAGGATCTTTCGGCTGACAGACTCCATACGTTCCTGCATGGCAGTTGACTGTGACACAGCCTCTGGTTCTGTTGTTTCTTTCTTTATTTCTTCATTTTTTATACGTCTCTTCGTATCTGCCATATGATTTTCCGCTTTTTCTCCTTACAATTCAAACGTCTTTTTCTTCTTCGGGAACAACTCTTTTCTGACATCCATAAGCACACTCAGACTTTCCGTCCTGTTCCCCTCTGTCGCTACATCCATACCTTTCTGTAAAGACGGTTCACTCCACAGCTTCTTCTGCTCCAGGAACCGGATTCCTTCTATATCTTCTCTCTTTACCAGATACGCTGCCACCGTTTCCATATGCTCCCGTATGTATGTTTTGTAGACATTTTTGTTCTTCTCCGACAATTCCTCCGGGAAACGCAGACGGTCCAGTGCAAGCTCCACCGCCGTCTCTTCTGTATCCTCCGCAACCGTATGATAGAACATCTCATCATATTTCTTATAATCTAATTCCCGGTTATAAAAGCACTGGCGGTAGTATCCTCCCGCACCATGATGGTGTGTCTCAAGAATCCTTGCCGGGGTGCTCTCAACCGCCTCTTCATAGTGTTCCGGAAATAGAATCCGAACTTCCCGCAACCATTCATCTGTACTGTTTTTTTCTGCGCAACATCTCCAACTGTATCCGTATAAGCTTACACGGATCTGATAACGCATCTCTTCTACAATGGATTTCAGACAGCTCTTCTTGCCCTCACGGAAATATATCTCCACTTCTTCCAGACGACACCCCGTCAATGCACCGCCACCCATATCGAGCAGTTGATTTCCCAGAATCAGTTTTTTCAGGTTCCTGCACCGGTAGAATGCGTAACGACCGACTTCTTTTAACGCTTCCGGTAGCCAGATCTCTTCCACTTCCAGATTCCTGGCAAATGCATAATCATCCAGTGCGGTCACAGTTTCTCCTTCTATCTCATCCGGCAGGACCACACAACTGTCCGCTCCATAATATTCGGTGATCATCATACCCTTCGCTGTCATTTTATATCTGATCTCCGCAGTGATCAGATTATCCTGTTTTTTATTCTTTACCTGTTCATTTATTTTTGCATCCATATTCCATTCATTTCCGTCCCTTTTTCTTTCTTCCCTATACTACTATGATTCCCTGCTATTTGCAAGGCAGGGCATAACTTTGTATCCGCTGCATATATATGAATAAATGATTCTTGCGGAGTTCTTATGTCCCGGTTACATAATTACAAACCATTGATCCTCTTACTCTTCTTTTCATTCTGTTTCTTTGCAGGCGGACAGATTGCCCGGATCTTTCCGCCTGCGTCTGTCAGAACAGATGATAGAAGTCCATCCGGAAATGCAGCTTCCTCCGGCACAGTTCCGGCAGCCTCGACTTCCGGCAATCCCCTCTCCACGATTCTGCCGGCTGCCGAAAACTGGGGTCTCAGCTTTCAGGAGGAAGGCAAAGTTCCTGCCGGTAATGCATCTTTCGATGAACTTCAGCAATATCACGCCTACTATGCACAAGAAACGGATAAAAAAGTCATCTATCTCACTTTTGACTGCGGCTATGAAAACGGGAACACACCGGCTATCCTGAATGCTTTAAAGAGGCACAACGTTCAAGCCACATTTTTTGTTGTCGGAAACTTTCTGCGTGATAATCCGGAACTGATAAAGCAGATGTTAAAAGGAGGCCATACCATCGGCAATCATACCTTCCATCACCCCGATATGTCCCAGATTGCAACAAAGGAGACATTTTCCAGAGAACTTAAGAGTGTAGAAGCTCTGTATAAAGATATCACAGGCAAATCCATGACCCGCTTCTACCGGCCGCCACAGGGAAAATACAGTACTGAAAATCTGCAGATGGCAAAAGACATGGGGTATCATACCTTCTTCTGGAGTCTTGCCTACGTTGACTGGCTGGCCGACGCGCAGCCATCCAAAGAAGAAGCCTTTGACAAGCTTCTCGGACGGATCCATCCGGGTGCCATCGTGCTGCTGCATAACACCTCCAGAACCAATGGCGAGATTCTGGATGAGCTGCTTGCAAAATGGGAGGAGATGGGGTATACATTTTCTACACTCAAAAAGCTTGTCAGGAACACATGAAAATAAAAAACGAACCGGTTTGCTTCCATCAATTTCTTTCTGATTTCTGCAAACCGGTTCATTCTATTCATCCTATTTTAATCGAGGTCAATCACATCCATTTTGAATGTATCATCCATCTCCGCATGACTTCTTCTCTTTTCCGGATGATTACTCAAAAGATCTGCTGTCGCATCGAACAGATCGTCATCATCATAACCTGCTCCGAACAGATCATAATCATCATCTTCTGAATAATAACCTTCAAAGTTGTCAAATGCTTCTTCATCCAGAGGTGTAAATGCTTCAAAATCATTGGTATCCTCCAGATTGATCTTCTTAACAGGTTTACGGATTGCCGGACCTGTCTCGTCTAAGGTACGGACGCCTTGGGATGGTTTCTTTTCTCTTTCAGGTTCTGTGCGTCTTGCTGGCTTTTTCTGCCTTGCTGATTGTTTCTTAGCAGGCTTGTGCTCCATTGCTTTTGCAATATTTTCTGTCACCCATGGATCCTCATCATCGAAATCATCCTCATAATCTTCAAATTCGTCTTCTCCATAGTCAAATCTTGATGTTTTCTTTACAGCTGCTGGTTTTTTAGCTGTCTTTTTATTTTTCTTCTTCTCTTTATTTACTTTTTTCGCAGCTTTTTTCTGAATCTTCTTCTCTGCTTCTTCCTCATCCATATCAATTCCATATTCGTCATACAGATCATCTAATTCAAGATCTCTGTAATGAAGTTTTACAGAAGTAATAATTACTACGATCAGCAGTACTGCAAAAAGAACAAGTGCAATAATTACTACGATATCCAAAAAACTATCTACAAAATTTAAAATTTTTCCCCAGATTCCTTTTCCGTTATTGACAGTAGAATCTGACATTGAAGATGTTCCTGATGATGGCGAATATTTCTGGTACGTACCATCTGTTGTATCATAACGGTATGTTGTCTTTTCTCCATCCGAATTCATCGCATAGACAATATAATATTCCGCATTCTTTGTATCCTGCCATGTATCAAACTCTTTTCCGTTTAATGTAAGTGATGTCTTCTGATACTGGCTTGGCAATGAGATATTTCCGTCATCAGCCAAAGGAATAATATATCTGCCCTTTGCAACCTCTATTACTTCAAGTTTCCGGTATCACTGTCATACAGATAAAAATCCGCATCTTCTCCGTTTTCAGGTGTAAGATACATTGCAAGTGCACCACTTGATTCCTGCTTAATAATCTGATGATCTGTTCCTTCAAATTTCAACGCATCTCTTACAAAACCATCAGGAATAATCGTATCCGAAAAATCATCTGTTACAATATATTTTGATTTTCCAATCTTAACCTCTGTTCCACCAGAAGCCGAACTGGTATCTTCTTCCTGAATCAGCGATTTATCGCCTTCTGCTATGCTGACAGATGAAGAACCTGACGTAATCTCCAATGCAACTCCATTGCTATCAATTCCATCAACCTTAGCAACTTCTACCGATGTTGTTCCCTCATCCAATGCCTGGAATTTTAAATTGAATTCCATCGTTGTTCCGGCATTTTCATTATTTCTTGATATTGTAATTGTTCCGTCTCCACCTGTAGCATCATCACCGCTGATGAAGCGCAGCTTTGTTTTATCATAGCTTAATGTTGCCTGAATTGTATTTAACGCTTTCGCAGATGAAACCTTTGCCGTTACATCTACCTCTGCTCCGACACTGGTCTGCGGATCAGAAAATCTGAATTCTGCTGCGGTTGCACTTGCCACACATGTCATTCCAACACACAACATACACATCAAAAGAAATGATACAATTATTTTTTTGACTTTTTTCATGAATAATACCCCTTTTTCTATCTTTATGGTGTTCTACTCCGTGGTACCTTCGCCGCCAGTTGATTCTCCGCCTGTCCCGGTTGAAGTATCTCCCGTTGATGTACCATTTCCTGTCGTTCCTGTACTTCCTGTTGTTCCGCTTCCTGTTCCGGTTGATGTACCACTTCCCGTACTTGTTCCAGTTGTGCTTCCCGTTGTCCTTGTACTTCCCGAAGTACCACTGTTACCACTCGTTCCCGATCTGTACGAAGTGCTTCCGGTTGTTCCTGTACTTCCCGAACTGTTCTTTGTTGTTCCACTGTTTCCGGAATATGTCTCTTCCGGCTGTTGCATAAACTCCTGTGTTGATTCGTCTGTATCCGCATCTCTGTTTCCGGCTTTTTTCTCTATCTTTGCACTGATACCCGATACTGTGGAAGACACATCATAATTATCACTTTCTCCATAGAAGAAACTATGCAGCTGCTTTACATTACTTTCCATTGTAACCGGAATAACAACGCTTCCTACATTTCCCAATGTATCGGTTGTCTTATCAAATGGGAACCCTGTTGTTTCTCCCAGTTCATAATCAAACGCATCTTTCGCATATTCAAGGATTTCTGTCATCGTGAAGTTTGTCGAAACCTCAGGAAAGACCTTATCAATAATCTTATTCAACTGTGCCGGTGATGCCTGTTGCAGCTTCTCTACAACTTTCTGCAGAACCGCCCGCTGCCTTTCTGCACGTTTGAAATCATCTCCGGACGTGTATCTGATTCTGGCATATGCAGTTGCCTGCACACCATTCAGAGTCTGTGTTCCCGGTTCTGTAACTCCCGGAGACAGCTTTCCGGTCACCTTCATAATTTCCTGAACATAACCACAGATGTACGGCATTTCATCTTCCTGTACATCGATATCAATTCCGCCCACAGAATCTACAATGTCTATCATCGAGTTGAAATTCACCGTTACATAATGTTCTATATTCATATCCAAATTCTTATTTAACACTGAAAGAGCACCTTCCGGACCGCCATATGAATATGCTGCATTGATTTTATTCAATGTTCCATCTTCCTGCTCTGACAATGTGTCTCTATATATCGATGCAATCTTCACCTTCATTGTCTTCTTATTCAGGCTTGCAATCATTATTGTATCACTTCTGGTTCCTTTATCCAGATCATTGTCTCTTGAATCCACACCAAACAATGCAACGTTCAGATATCCGCTTCCTCTTTTTTTGGCTTCCTTTGAAACGCTTAATTTATCTGTATCTAACTTTACTGTATTGATCTTCGAAAGTTTACTGGCTACAATGACAGCTCCAATCGCTGCTACCGTTACCAATGTTCCTCCAAGAATGGCTCCAATCTTCTTACCCAAAGACCAGGATGCAAATCCCCTTGTTTTCGACCTTCGTCCCCGTCTTTTATATCTTTTTTTATCTTTTGCCATTACTTTTTATATCCTTTCTTCAGCCGTAGCTTATCATATCATATCTATATTACCTTAAAATATGACAAACTTCAATCAAAAATAAAGCTTTTCGTCTACTTTTCCCAGTAACCCGGACTCATCGAACACCATTTAACGACTTTATCCGGCAATTTTTTATACATTTTCCCCATCCGGTAACCAATGTACTTACACCCACTTTGATAAACCAGTTTGGGAACCAGATGTATTTTCCGCCGTTTTACCAAATGAGCGGCTGTCTGCTTCACCAGTTTTATTCCTTCGCTTTCAGACTTTATACCCTCAAATACTTCCGGATGTTCTGCCTGTGACACAGCCATATCAAAATTGCGATGAAACTGCTGCATCCCTGTATAATTATGCGAGTGAATCACTCTCGCTTCAGCCACATAAGCGACCTTATATCCGGCATTTATCATATGACCGGCCAATATCATATCCTCATTAAATATTGTTTTCTTGCAGAATCCACCTGCTTTTTCATAAATATTCCGTTTATATGCCGCACAAACGTTAGAACAGAAGAATGTTTTAATGCCCATTTCCTGTAAATCTTCCTTGCTTTTTATCCGGCTGTTTTCCGGGTAATTGAATTTTCTGGTATATTTTTCTATATAATTACAATCAGATGCTGCAAGCTGACGTGCATACGCCGCCCCGGTCATTTCATCTTCTTCCAGTACTTTCACCAGATTTCCAATCACATATTCATCTGCTGGCACTGCATCCTGTGTCATAAATACAACAATTTCCGCCTTTGACATCTGCATTCCCAGATCCCGTGTTGCGCCATGATCAAATTCCCGGCGTTCTATATGGGATACTTTTACCTTTTCCATCTGCTCTACTTCTTTCGGAAACCTTCCGGCCTTTGTATTGATCACAAAAATAGTACCGATCGGATATTCCTGTTCCTGAAGTTTTTTCACAAGTCTGCTAAATTTTTCATCTGGTCTGTATGATGGTATCACCACATCTACAGAAGTCTGATCGTTATTCATCTTTTCTTTTTCATCCTCTATTTCTTATCATATCCTACATAGCAATAAATCATCCCTGTAATGATCAGCCAGAACCATGTCGCAGGACTGCTGAACCATGTTGTAAAAAATGCAAGAGCCAGATACACTGCAATCTGTCCATAAAAAAGATATACAACCGGGTTATCACTTTTTTTAATAATATCAATAATGACCTTTGCCACAACACCAATAAGCAAAGCTATCACAAATACTCCAATGACTCCAAAATCATAATAAGCATCATAAAACATTGTAAACGTTGTCAATTCGGTACTGGTCAGATAGACCGTTGTCGGAACCAGATTTGGCATTACAAATTTCAATCCCGTTAATGACACAAACGGGAATAACATCCGCAGGCCATAAGAAAATTTCGGCAGATTTTTCACCAGACAGTCAAAATTATCGTAGTTATTGGCAATATAGATATACGGCTGGGTCAGAAACACCGGCATATGTGTATATTTCATTTTAAATACATTGTTCAAATATATCGCATCCCGCTTCTGTGACAATGTAATCACCACATACGCTGCACAAACCACAAGGCCAAGAAGAACCAAGGTACTTTTCCGCATATTTTTATTTACCAGTATATAAATGACTGCTGCCACACCTATTTCAAACAGAAACTGAAATCTCGATACATAGAGAAACGGAACTGCAAATGCCACTATATTTGCAATAATGATCGCTCCATTACGCCACTTACTTTCCTCAGAATCGATTTTTTTCCAAAGCACCGTAAGTCCCGGTATCAGGATACAACTGATTGCACAATAATGAAGATAATGTAAAGCCGACATTCTGAAATAAGAATACGAATAAGGTTCATCTGAAAAAACCGGAATATAACCGATCCGGATAATTTCGATTACAAAACATCCGGCCGACACAACCAGCAGCAACATAATACATCGAAAAAGCCTGTTTGCCTTTTTTTTATTTTTTTCAGGTTCTTTTCCCTCTACCCTGCTATACTTTCTTCCCCACTCATATCCTATTCCAAAAGCTATATATATCACAAAAAAGCTCAACCAGGTTATATAGCTCCATGTATCCTGTAATGTACTGAGTTTCAGACAGCTGATTCCCTGGCCACCTACCCAGGCAAGTGTAAACAGAGCCCTCAGTTCCACAAAGCTTCCACTTTCCCTTACCCAGTGAACATACAAATAAACAGCTTCCACAATCAGAATAATTCCCGAAGCATAATACCATTTTGCCAGTGACGCTATGTAACTGACAAAAAAGCTCAGCATATAAGTTCCATATTCTAAAATAATTTTATTCCGTTCCCTCATTCAGACTGTCTCCTTTAAACGTAGACTCCATTGCCTCTGTATTATCTGCTGTTATATCCGTCAGATAAACAATGTCACTGTCAATCTCTTTTACTTTGTCTGATGCCTCATAAGAATCATCATTAAACAGTTCCTGATGTAATTGCTTTACATTCTGTTCCAAACCGATTGGAATGACAAAAGATACACCGCTATGATTCTTCACTGTTTCACTGGTTGTTACCTGATATGGAAATCCATTTGTTGACACCAGATTATAATTCAGTGCATTCGCTGCAAATCCCAGAATCTGTTTTGAAGAAAAACTTGTCGAAATCATCGGAAATACTTCATTTACTATTTTATTTAAAGTAATGAAATTCGCTTTCTGTGCTTTCTTTGCAACCTTTTCTAATACAATTCTCTGTCTCTGTGCACGTTTGAAGTCATTACCACTTGTATAACGGATTCTTGCATATGCCACACCATGAATACCGTCCAGATGCTGTGTACCGGCTTTTTCTTCTATATCCGACCAATGTTCGCCAATCACTCTTGCCGTCTCGGCACCATACAGATTGCACCAGTGTGCTTCTTCTTTCGTCATTTTAATATCAATCCCACCCAGAGCATCAATCACTTTTACAAGCGCATTAAAATTCACGCTGACATAATTCTTAATATCAAGATCAAAGTTACGGTTCAGAAGACTGATTGCCTCTTCCGGACCGCCTGTATTATATGCTGAGTTCGCTTTATCATAGCGTCCATTCTGTTGCTGCAGCAACGTATCCCTGTATACAGACACAAGCTTCACGTCACTTGTCTTATTATTGATACTTGCGATCATAATACAGTCACTTTGTACACCGCCGTCCAATTCATTATTTCTCGAATCTAATCCAAACAATGCAATGTTCGTATACTCTCCTGTATCCTTATAGACTTCCAGCTTTTTTTTATTCAACACATTATAATCCAGCTTTCCAAGTTTGAATATTCCGTAAGCAGCTACTAATAAAGCAGCCAGAATTATAATTTCAACT
>ERZ824473.5335-NODE-5335-length-10454-cov-3.842773_pt1 | contig 10454 bp, 7 predicted proteins | sample MGYA00519874_ERZ824473 | MGnify/ENA primary metagenome ERZ824473 (study PRJEB31778, sample SAMEA3449151) | human gut metagenome | biome: human gut; feature: human-associated habitat; material: faeces | place: United Kingdom | collected 2010/2012 ... | reverse complement strand
AAAGTATCAACTCCTTTCAATAATATTCTACTCTAATATCTTATAAAACTCAACATATACTTATATAATTTTATAATTTATGTTTAACTGTTAATTGCCTCCATTTGTTCCGCTCAGACTTTCGAAAAACCCGGTTTCAAGAATGCCTCTGGCGGTCAGATCTGTCGGTATCTGCCTGACAGAATCGAATGTTTTCCCCATCTTGCTTTGAAAACAGACAAGTTATTTTCTCATTATACCCGATTTCTTTCAGCCTGTACCGATACGCCCTTAAGATTCTGCGGATATGCTCTTCTGTCACTGCTTCTTCCGGCAGAATCTTTCTTTTTGGCAGCTCCATATCATCCCGGATAAGCTCTTCTTTCTGCATCTCATCAAAGCGAAAGATTGCCTTCTTACAGGGTTTCCCGATATCCCACGTTCCAAGCACGAGATAAAGATCCGTCGTTCCCGAAAAAATCACCGGTTCTGCCCCGGAAGGATATTTCAGAGAATGGTGTTTCGCTCCGTCCGCTTCTATCAGAACAATATCCGCATAATGCAGCAATTCTCTTAATGTATGCTCCGGAAGTGCCTGCATTTTCTGCGGATTTTCGGAGCATTGTATGCCCGCCATACAATAGTGATCTCTCTGTAATTTCTCCCGTATAGAAAAAGCATCGTCGGAGAGGTCTGTGCCCGGCTCTGCGAACATATGCGTTGTCGTCGTCACCAGCACAGCATTTCCTTTCCTTTGATATTCTTCTGCCAGTCGATGGATCAGGGTCGTCTTTCCGCCCGCTCCGATGACTGATATGATTTTTTTCATTTATTTATCTTCCAGTTCCCACATTTCACGAACCGGTTTGGATTCTTTCGGCAGAACGATATTTAAAATGATCGCTGCCAGAGAACATGGTACGATTCCGGAACCGCCAAAGATCAGCTGTACATAATACGGCAGATGAGCGGTTGCCCCTGTGGTTGCTCCAAGACCATATCCAAGACCGATCGCTACGGAAATGATCGTAATCTCACGGCTGCCGATCGGATGCTTTGTGATCAGCTGGATACCGGAAATCAGAATCGATGCGAACATCATAACGGCTGCCCCTCCGAGAACCGACTGCGGCATGATGGACATCAGTGCACCGATCTTCGGACAGAATCCACACAGGATCAGGAAAATCGCTCCCATGGAGATTGCAAAACGGTTGACAACTTTTGTCAGAGAAACCAGTCCCACATTCTGCGAGAATGAAGTATTCGGCAGTACACCGAACAGTGCTGCAAAAGCAGATCCAAGTCCGTCACAGATCACACCGCCGGACAGCTCAGAATCGGTTGCTTCACGATCCATACCGCCCTCGATACAGGCCGAAATATCACCGACTGTCTCAATCGCCGTTACGATAAACATGATGCCGATCGGGATGATCGCACTTGCCTGGAATGTGATCTTTACATCAGATAAAGCACCAAAACCGATAAAGCTCGGCACAGCGATCCACGCTGCATTTTTTACCTGGGCAAAATCAACAACCCAGGAGTAAGTATACTGAACACCATCTGCATCGATACCGGTGTGCGGAAGCGTAAGTGTCATAATGATCGCCACAACATATCCTGCCAGAATACCAAACAGGATTGCAGACGAAGAAAGGATACTTTTCTGCGGTGCGAAATGTTTCAGCAGTACAATTACAACCAGTACTACAAATCCCAGAAACAGATTCGGAAGTGAACCATAGTCCGCTTTGCCGCTTCCTCCGCAGAAATAGTTGATACCAACACCAAGCAGTGATAATCCGATTGCAATAACAACCGATCCGGTAACGATCGGCGGGAAAAATTTACGAAGCGGTTTCAAAAATGCTCCGAGAACACTCTCGAAAATACCGCCGACAATACAGGCTCCCATAATCGCACCATAAGCAAGAATACCGCCGCCGCATGCTGCCACGGTATTGTTCAGAACTCCGAGAAATCCGGATGACGTTCCCATAACGATCGGCACTTTTCCTCCGACCGGACCGATGGAAAACATCTGAACCAGTGTAACAACTCCGGCGATGATCATTGCATTCTGGAGCAATGCCGTACGAAGTTCGCCAAATCCTGCATCTGCGGTCAGTCCACAAACTCCCATCACGATGATCAGCGGTGTCAAGTTTCCGATAAACATTGCCATGACATGCTGAAGCCCCAGTGGAATTGCCTGAGAAAGTGGAATTCTTCCCTCAAAATCATACGGTGAAGAATAACCTTCTGACTTTTTCTCATTTGTTGCTTTCATAAAACAAACAGCCTCCTTAAATTTTACATATATTCCATGTTTCTTTCTTATTTTACAAAGATATATTTCCGGGGTCAATTCCTAATTTTACTTTTTTTCAGATGCAAAAATTCCCGCCCATCCTGACCGGATGGCGGGAATTTTTGATCTACCTGACTTTTACTTTTTTTACTTTACTAAAGGAACCGTAAATCCTGCTTTTCTTTCCATCTTTTTTTACATTCCGGAATTTCCGCATTCTCACATAGTACTTCTTTTTTGCTTTCAGTTTCGACACCGTAAGCGAATTCTTTTTCTTTCCACACTTCTTTGTTCTGACATTCTTTTTAAACTTTTTATCCGTTGAATACTGGATCTGATAACCGGAAACAGACTCCGATTTCTTTGCTTTTTTCCATTTTACTGTAAATTTTTTCTTTCCGGCTGTCAGTTTTTTGATGGAAATACCGGAAAGTTTCTGACCATCCTTCGAATTTACATCCGGTATCTGTTCTTTGTTCTCTGTTTCCTCTTCTGTTTTTGTTTCTTTTTCCGTTTCTGTTTCCTTCGGTTTTTCTTTCCATTTTGCATAAACCTGGATATCATCCCGGTACTTTGGAACCCAGTCATAGTTTTCCGTATGTTTGACCAGACTGCCATCTAAGTCATCCGGTTTCAGACACCATCCGACAAACTGATATCCCTCCTGCTGCGGAATGTGATCTGCAATATCAAAAAAGTTTTTACTGTCCATATGCAATTCATAAATGACAGACTCTTTTCCCTCAATACTTCCGCCATTTGCGTTAAATGTAATTGTTTTTCCGCTGTCATATCTCGGTGTCACTGTCTGATCACCTAAATTTGCATGAATCATATTGTGTTCCCAGTCAAAGGAAAATATGGTTCTTCCCTCTTCCACTTTTTCATCCACAAAAGCCATACCGCTCCAGCCAGTCAGATGACACCCTGCACGAACCGGTGTTTTTAAAATCAGTTCCTGTTTTTCCCTCTGCACATAATAACGATCCGGCATGCCTTCCTGTTCTTCTTCTGAAAGTTCTTTGTAGGATATAGTATAATACGGTTCATAGAATCGGATCGTACAGTTTGAATTATGCGTGGTATACCCGACAATCATCGGTGTACTGCTATATTCACCACCATAAATGGTTCCTTCATGTTCGGTAGCTCCTGTACGCACTTGTTCCAAAACAATTGGGGTGTTTGTATTGTTTGTGTAACCCGCATTCTCTGTGCTCTCGCCTTCCTGAAACGCTTTAAGCTGCTTCTGTGTATCTTCACCCATCTCTGCACTTTCCAGACTCTTCTTCCAGAGCTCCGTCTATGTTGTCCAGACATTATACGTGTTTGTCCGATCCGCCGTCAGTCCGGCAAGATCCACTTTGTTCCGTATCAGTTTACTGTCATAAAGTCTTGGTTCTTCCCCAAGTATCAGGGAAACGTGTTTCAGGTACAGGTTCGTAACTGTCTGCCCGTAATAACCATGGTCATACGTTACTTCAAATTTCGGAACGGTGTAAAATGCTTCGCCCGGCATGATCAGCTCATTTGAAATATCCCAGTTATTTTCTTCCTTCAGTGGATGATCCATCCGCACATACGTTGGTTCTTTTTTTGTTTCTTCCGCAAAAGAAACCGGCACTGCCAGATTGGTCAACATACAGCATACCATTGAAAAACCGATTATTTTTTGAAAACCGCCTTTTTGTTTTTTCATAACAAATCCCTCCTGACATATTTTCTGTTTTCCTGATTTTTCTTCCCGTTTTCTGAGTTACTTTTATTATATCAGGAAGGATTTTTTTAACCACAAAATTCCCAAACTGTCTAATGACAATTTAGGAATTCGTTCATTTGCACATGCTCTGCTGTTTTTTCGCTGACAGCCTCCTGATAAAATGCTCAGGATTTCAATTTCTTACACCTGCCAGGAAGTCACCGACAACTTCTTATTTAGTAAAGGTGACGGTACAGTCTTCATATCCTTCTGCGGAAATCTCAATGGTATTTTCTCCATCTGCAACTGCATTTGTTCCAACATAAATCTGACCATCGTTTTTCAGCAGACAGTAGGTTGTCGTATCACCTACGCTGAAGGAAGAAGTTACCAGGCTATACTCTGTTCCGTTTACTTTTATGCCTGTGATCTGATTCTGCCACTGTTCGATTTCAGAACCATAGCCAAAGGAAACGATATAGTAATCTGAGAAGATAGTTTTCTGGCAGGAAACCGCCTGTGGCGGTGTCAGTTTTTTGATCACATTTACAACCAGCGGCAGTGCCAGATCTTTATAGCCTTCTGCTTTGATCGTAAAGGTATTGTCGGCATTTTCATCAAATTCGCTGTCCACTTTCAGTTTCAGGACCTGATTTCCGTATCCGTCTGTTTCCCATTTAAACTGATTCTCTGACATGCCAAACCAGCCTGCTTCTGTATAGGCTGTTCCATTTACAGTGATCGAGGTTACTTTATTTTTCCAGCCTACAAAGTTTGTCTGTGTTCCAAAGGATACCAGATAAGTCTGGCCGTCTTCGTCTTTGCTGATCATAGGCTCTGATGCCGGAACATCTTTTTCTTCACCCTGTACGGTGATCTCTGTTTCCAGAGCTTCATAATATTCTGCTTCCAGAGTCAAGGTATATGCTTTGTTCTGATTGAACAGGTTTCCGTTATCGTAAATAGTGATGGATTTCAGATCTTCTGCTGCTTCATAGTAATAATCAGATCCTGCAACACCTTTTGCATAAATGTTTTTTCCATCTACTTTGACTGCATTTAAGTTCTTCAGGAAATCGCCTTCGGAACCATTTACGGTCAGAACCACATTCTCGCCTCTGTTGTACTGTTCTTTGTCAGAAACAAGACTTAAATTCTCTTCCAGAACTTTTTTATACTCAACCGAAAGTGTATTGTTTTTGAATCCTTCTGCTTTGATCTCTACGGTATTTGTTCCCAGTGTCAGAACAGAATCTTTGATCACCAGTTTGCCGTCCTCTACGCTGTACTGATCTTCTGTCAGTTCTTTCCAGCTCTGATTCACATAAATTCCGGTAATTTTCTCAAAGTATTCTGCTGTTCTTGCATCCTGGCCTGTCAGTACAAGATCTTTGCCTTCTGCAACAAATTCTGCATCCGCATCCAGTGTCAGGACCGGTGCTTCTTTTCCTTTGTAAGATCCGTTGTACTGTGTTTCTCCAAGCAGACCATCTTCCAGAACCACCTTAACTGCGTATGGACGGTTTTCTGTAGTAACTGCATTTTCATCTGCAACATAATCTTCAAAAGAGAGATACTGTCCTTTTAATTTTGCTTCCTGAACAGCATCATAGTAGCTTGTATAATCGTAGAATACAACTCCGTCTTCGCCATAAACGGCATCGCATGCTGTGATCTGATTATCCCAGCGCTCTGCAACTGCTTCTACCGAAGCATTCTTCACATCCAGTGCCGTCAGGATCTTTGCATTGGAGATCAGATCCTCAGAAAATGCCAGATTTGCCGGCATAACAGAGTTTCCGCTTTCACCGTCGCTGCTGCTTCCGGAGTTTCCGCCTGAAGTCGCTCTTGTCACAACATCATAAGTCTTTGCTGTTTTTGCAGCTTTTGTTGTTTTGCCTGCAACAGTGAAAGATTTGCTCATGGTCTTAAAGCCATTTGAGTATACCGTCAGTGTATACACACCCGGCTGTTCGATATTGTTTCTTCCACCTTCTGCATTTACATCGTTATACAGTACAAAGGTATTTCCGATCAGATACCAGTCTGTGATTTTTTCCAGTGTTTTTACTTCTCCTGACGGAGTTTTCAGTGTTACCATCTCAACCGGAACGGTGATGCCGTATACCATGTTTTCTACCTGGAAATGAACATTCTGTCCGGATTTGATCGCACCTGTCTCAGAAATCTTCATGGACGGAGTCTGTGCATTTACCACATGGATGGATGCGATCAGGGTTCTGTTTCCATTGGAACGGATGCGTACTTTGTAACGTCCATTGGAATAGAAATTGCTCTGTCCCAGCGGAATGGTAATTCTTCCGACTACATTTCCACCATGTTCGGTGGTATCTTTTGTATAAGCGAGCTGGTCGTTCAGCGTGCTAAGGCTCTCATCGTTTGACAGCAGTGCCAGTGCACCTTCGTCTGCGATCGTATCAAACCAGTCTTTTTCTTCCTGTGTTGTGTAGTTGAACAGGATTTCTACGTTTCCGCTCACACCGTACAGATTGTCAGCATCTTCGTTTTTGCTCAATTCTGCATCCGGTGCATAATATTTCACATCTTCTTTTGCAGTTTCCTTCAGGTCAAAGGTTGTTTTTTTCGGAGTAACCCTTGCATTTCCTTCTTCATCGTAGTTGGTCAGATGATAATCCCAGGTCGGGATAGCTGCATGTGTCAGGAAATACATCGGTTCCTGTGCTTTTACAACCGGTTTGTCCGGATTTTCATTGTCACTGAGCACAACATCCTGTGTTTTCTGGTCATCTTTTTTGGTAACAATCAGTTTTGCAGGATTTAAGCCTGTCAGCTCCCATTTCACAATGCTTCCGTCATCGGTAACTTTTGTCATAGCCCCTGTGATATCCACACCATCTACCGCAACGCTGCAGTTTTCCACATCGTAACCTTCTTCAAAAGCTACCACCAGATACTGTGCATATCCAAGATCAAGAACTTTTGTCTGAGCTTCCTTTACCAGAACTGTTTTCGGAGCTTCTGTTTCCGTTGCCGGTGTTTCGGTTTCCGGTGTACTTGGCGTTGCCGGTGTCTCAGTTGCCGGTGTCTCAGTTGCCGGTGTCTCCGGTGTACTTGGCGTTGCCGGTGTCTCCGGTGTTTTATTATTATCGACTGCCGGCTTCTCTGGCAGAACTACTTTAATCTTGCAGCGATATTTTTTGCTGCCAACTTTTGCAGTAATCACAGCATTTCCTTTTTTCTTTGCTGTAACCTTTCCTTTTGAAGTAACGGATGCAACTTTCTTTTTCGAGCTGCTCCATTTCACTTTTTTCTTTGTGCCTTTTACCTTAAGCTTTAAGGTCTGGCCTTTGCTCAGTGTTTTCTTTTTGTAATTGAGCGTGGTTTTGGACGCTGCTGAAACGGTATGATACTTTGGTGTAACGTTAGCAAAAATTACCGCAAAACTCAGCAGAGCCAATACCAGCAAATTCTTTTTCCATCGCTTCATCCTCTTTTTTCCTCCATGGCTATCTTTTGTTAGTTTACTTAAACTTGCGTTTGAATAAGGTAACATATTTTCTCATTTTCATCAAGTGTAAATGTGCTTAACAAGAAATTTTCTCATTGACTTTTCGTTTGTTGACAGCCATGCCATCGCCGGGCTTTTTATTATGACACTCGGTGTTTCGATGTCCGTAAAATCGAACCTCGGCGTTTCTCCGGTCAGCTCGATTCCGTAGGTATCGGAACGGTGGTCGCTACTGTTCTCGTCAGATTGATCCTCGGACAAGAAGCATCTCTCGCTCTAAAGAGCTCGGTCACTTTTTATTTGCTATTTATCACCAATCCATTGTTTTGCAAGTTCTACATCTACTTGCAGTGCCATTGCAATTTGTTCAACAGGCAATCCAAGTCTGCTAAGGGCAATCGTACCCTCTTTTTGTGCAAGTCGTTTGCCTTCCGCAATGCCAGATTCAACACCGGCCTCGTACTCAGCTTTTCGCAGTTTCCGTTCTTCCTCTTCTTTGTCATATTCAAAAATACTCATCGCAATTACCTCCGCTTTATTTTTTCGAAGAAATTCCGAAAGGATATTCCTCTGAATACATTCATCCACAGCTTGCTCTATGGCGTCTATTAATTCAAATTCCTTTGCATATCTTCGAACACAATCTACATACTGTGCATATTCTCTCAAGATCTGGCATTGTTCCATGAGTTCGGAATTATGTCCCTCATTAATGTTTATGGTCAGCACTTCCAGTTCCAGTTTTGGATTGCCTGACAGATTTTCGAAAGCCTCCGACAAATGGTTTACCCAGCTGTCTTTTTTCTTTTCTGTTCCATTGTAAAATACGATAAATTGTGGTGCAGGTATTTTCTGTAATACGGAAGAATAAAGGGATTTCTTATCCACCAGTTTCTGATATTCACTCGAAATATAGAATAAATCACGCAATGGCATATTAGGATTGTAAGTTGACTGGTGTTCATATAGAAATAACTCTGTGTCAATGATAAAAGCAAGATCATTTTTCATTCCCATATAAATAGCATTTTCCAGTGTGATAACCATACTGTCTGTTTGTTCTTTCTTTTTCACAGTTTGAAACTCCTGCTTTTTAAATTGATTTGTTTGATTGAAAAGCATGAATTTCTGAAATGTGAATTTAGAAAATATAGATGGCAGGATGCCAAGAATGTTAAGAAATATGCTTTGAAATTATATTAACATATAACTCTCATTATTTCAATACATTTTAAAAGCATAATTAAAGTCAACACAAATAATAAGAAACTATTTATGTTTTTCCCACTGGAAAGAAAAAACTTTCGCTTAAGTGCCTTTCGGGGAATTCGTTTATTTGCACATGTACTAATATTCTTTGTCAGAAAGCATTTTAGCAAAACACCTGGCATTTCCATTTCGCCTGATTCATGTTATACTTAACTACCAGAAACACCAACGAAGAAAGGACTGTTTACTTTGAAACAAATTGATTTTGAAAACGGAAAAATCACCGACAATATCTTAAAAGCGGCTCTGCCCATGCTGGTCGCTCAGATTCTGAGTCTGCTTTATAATATCGTGGATCGCATCTATATTGCACGTATCCCGGATATCGGCACAACGGCTCTTGGAGCGGTCGGACTCTGTTTTCCGATCATTGTGATCATCACTGCTTTCAGCAACCTGTTCGGAAGCGGCGGTGCACCGCTCTTTTCGATCGAGCGTGGAAAGGGTGATCACGAAAATGCCTGTCAGATCATGCATACTTCATTTTCCATGCTGACGCTCTGCTCAATCCTTCTGATGCTGACCGGTCTGATCTTTGCAAAACCCATTCTCACGCTGTTTGGTGCCGACCGTGAGAATTTTGGCTATGCCTGTCCTTATCTGATGATCTATCTGCTCGGAACGTTTCCGTCCATGGTCGCGACCGGCATGAATCCTTTTATCAACGCCCAGGGATATGCGACCACCGGTATGATCTCGGTGGTGATCGGTGCTGTTGCCAACCTGATCCTTGATCCGATCTTTATTTTTGCGTTCGGCATGGGAATCCGGGGTGCTGCAATCGCAACCGTCATCTCACAGATTTTGTCGGCTGCTTTCGTACTTCATTTTCTGCTTTGCAAGGCAGAATACAAGGTTCGTCTGCTGCACAGAGAAGAAATCCGTGCCTCTTCAAAATATGCGAAAAATATCATCAGCCTCGGAACTGCCGGATTTATCATGCAGCTGACGAACAGCCTGGTAACAATCTGCTGCAATCACGTACTTTCTGTCACCGGCGGAACGCTCTATATTTCTGTCATGACAATCATCTCCAGCGTGCGTCAGTTGGTTGAGACACCAATCTATGCAATCACGGAAGGTTCTTCTCCTGTTATCAGCTACAATTATGGTGCTCATCGTTACAAACGTGTAAAACAGGCAGCTGTTACCATGGGAATCATGGCACTCATTTATACACTGCTGGCATGGCTTGCGATCATTCTTGCACCGGAATTTCTGATCAGCATTTTCAGTTCTGATAAGAGTCTGCTGGCAGATGCCGTCCCTGCCATGAAACTGTATTTCGGAGCATTTATTTTCATGCTTCTGCAATACATCGGACAGACTATATTTAAATCCTTAAACAAAAAGAAACAGGCGATCTTCTTCTCCCTGCTCCGTAAAGTAATCATCGTTATTCCTATGACTTATCTGCTCCCATATGCATTTCATATGGGAACAGACGGCGTATTCCTTGCAGAACCAATCTCAAATATTATCGGAGGCAGCCTGTGCTTTCTCGTTATGATAATAAGTATACGCAAAGAGTTACGTTGATAAATTAATATAATATATTTTTCAAAAAGAATGTTGCAATCCAAAGCTACATATGCTATACTGCAACAGAAAGAAGGCATTGTGAATTCGTCCATTACTCGTTCACAAATCGAGTAGGAGGCGGTGACTAACCGCCGTCCTCTCACACCACCGTGCGTACC
>ERZ824473.5322-NODE-5322-length-10477-cov-2.447515_pt1 | contig 10477 bp, 8 predicted proteins | sample MGYA00519874_ERZ824473 | MGnify/ENA primary metagenome ERZ824473 (study PRJEB31778, sample SAMEA3449151) | human gut metagenome | biome: human gut; feature: human-associated habitat; material: faeces | place: United Kingdom | collected 2010/2012 ... | reverse complement strand
AGCAAACCGGATAAATAACTACTTCATACAGGGCGGAAATACCGGAAGCTTCCCGGTCAATATGAGAATCAATAATGTAAAAACCGGTGGACAGGACCCAACAGGAAGCGGAAGAGCAGAAAATCAATTAAGTGATACCGGATTGCAGGGATGGAGAAAGGCACAGTATGCACAATACGAGTACATTATGCAGGATTATTCAGATCCTCGAAATGTGAAATGGTTAATTGCGGCAGTTGATCCAAAGGAAACGGTTGACGGGCAGTGGGCTTATATCAATGAATCCAACGGTCAAAAATACATCCGGTCAAAAGACAAAGATGTAAGAGTCGGACAGGTATTATTCTATCTGGATCAAGTATATCCGGATATCAATGCCATTGTCGGAAAAGGGAGCAGATTCTATAAATGTGCCCGCGAAAGCTACCGCAGGATAGAAGGAATCGAGAATCAGAAACTGATTGCACCAAAAGCCGCAACCGCAACCGTTGAAGATGGTAAGATCCATCTGGATATCACGCCGGAGGCACTTCCAGGTTCGGAGAAGAATGAGACATGCGATCCGTTCAAATACAGGGTACAGATAACGGATTCCACCGGGAAGACCGCAGAACGGATCCTGTACAGTGAGGATGAAAGCTTTGACATTCCTGCGGGATTATCGGGAGACCTGTCAGTTAATGTCTATGCATCCAGTATGTATTCCGATGTTGCGGATTCCGATGCGTGCAAGGCAGAAGTAAAACAGGTTGCGAAAGTATTACCGGAACCGGATGTCCGTGCAGAACTGATTCTTGTAGACAAGACGTCTGCAAGCGGCAAGGTGGATTACCGATACCAGTTCTCACTGAACAATATTGACGACTACAGGGAGTATCCGGGATGGCAGGTAGAGATCAGCCTGAAAGGATATGACCAGAAAGTTGTATTAAACGAAGAAAATAAGACAGATTATATGAAACTTGATCTGTCAGGCAAGCGTAATAAGAAAGACAATACATATCAGATCAATGCAAAAGCAACGGGAAAAGACACAAAGAAGCAGTATGAAGATTCACCGCTCGTGTCCATATCCGCATATCTGCCATATTACCAGGCATTTATCGGATTGAAGATGCCGCTGGCCGGAAAGAATGACAGTCTGACGAATATAGCGTCACCAACTGTAGAGCTGACAGGCAATACACTGGATGAGCTGACCGTCAATATCAAGCTTGACAACAGTAGTTCCAATGAGCTTCTGGAGGTAACACCGGTCTACCGTGCAGAACTGACCGGTAACTGGAAAGGCGACAAAAAAACAGTAGTATTTGCAAAAACAGACATCATGACGGTATCAAAGGGTGTGGCAACGGCAAGCTTCCACAACCTGCCGGCTTATCTGAAATATGCCACTAATCTGAAAGTACGTCTCTGGTATGCACAGACAGGTCTCGGACCGGTATATCTGTATCATGAGATCCAGTCGCCGGAAGACGGGAAACCAGACCTGACAATGAAGCTTCAGGACGGAGTAGTCCGCGAACTGACCAATGTAGAAAACGGTCAGGAAGAATGGGCATATGAATACAGTCTGCCGCTGAGCAATCCATGGAACAACTATGATCCATATACATATGTGTCAGACGTCTTGCTCGACGAATTCCTGGAACCGGTCATGGATCTGGAAGACGGCTCTACACTGGAACCAGTCATTGATGAAGAGACCGGAAAATTACAGTACAAGTTCTCATGGGATAAAAAAGTAAATGGTGGAAGATACAAGATCACGCTGACCGGTATCGATGCGGACGGCAAAGAAGTCATCATTCCTACAGACACTTACAATGGAAGCAACTTTTACACAGCAGATGCCGATGACTGGAATTACAAACAGGTAAAACTAAAAGTGACCAGGATCGGTGAAGGCAAGAAAGTCGGCGTATCGACAGAAGCAACCTATCATATTGCCAACCGTCTGGAACGCCCATCGCAGCCGGCAGTTGAGATTGACAGTGAAAATGAATTGTTATATAACCTTTCATGGACACCGATCACATCAGAAGAAGGATGCGGAGGTTATCAGGCATACATCCGTGTATATGATGACAACAGTGAACTTGGCAAAGAAAAAGCAATCGGAGGGCTGATCACACCGGAGCAAAAGAAAGATGGTTCTTATACAGAACAGATCGATCTGGAAAAATATTCCGGGAAACGAGTGGTCATTTATCTGAAAGCAATCGCAGATACGAACAGTGAATATCTGGACAGCGTATCCGGAATATCCTACGAACTTGATATTCCAAAGCGACTGGCAAAACCGAATGTAACATGGTCCAATAACTGGAACTATGATCTGAAAGATAACATAGAAGCTAAGAAATTCGAAGACGGAGCGATGAAAATAAGCCTGACAGCAGATGACGGCAGCATCCCGCCGGGAGGAAGTGCATATCTTCTGAGAGCATATATATACGACAACGAAGAGGCGGCCGATGCAGCAGAAGAGACAGATCCGGGTACTTATATCAAGAACTATCCGGCAGACGCATCTGTTGTACAGATGGATGCTGAAAATGCACATAACTATTCGCATGAGTTAAAGAATCTGTCCATTGAATATGCCGGAAAATGGATCGTGTTCTATACAAGAATCTCATCCGGAGGCGGCAATATCAGTTCTGAGTGGGCGAAATCAGATGCTTACCGCCTGCCATATGTGAAGTTAGAGTCACCACAGGTAACATCAGATCAGGAAGATTATACATTTAAGGCAAAGGTAACAGAGACACCGGATGTACCGGGAGAAGAAAAGACCTGGACAGCTAGACGCACGGCACTTACCTGGAGCAGTATCAAATGTGCAGACATATTTACACTGGATCTGAATGGAATGATCATGGATGGAACAGATAAGAATGAACTTAGTAAGAATTTCAGGATCAGACAGACGAAAGAAGGAATCACGGTAGAAGCCTACAGGCTTGTTGATGTTGAGAAACTTGTGAATGGCAAGAAGGTGACAAGCAAAGAATGGCAGTGGCAGAAGATTGAGGAAAATGCTTTGGATTATCCGGAAGGAACTCCGGAGACAGAGATCCATCATGTATTTAATCTTAGCGATTACAGCGTGGCGATCGAGTCGACCTATAAGGCAGAAAACGGAGGCACACCGCTGTATAGCATAGAACTTGGCACAGAACTTGATGTAGTGAAGAACGAAGACGGAACCTATAGTTATACACTGAGACTTCCGGATATCTCCAATGTCACGACACATGACGGATGCAGCGTTACGCATGACAACTTCAATATTTCACGGAATGCTGTATTTACCGCAAATGTGACGGAGAATATCGTAGATGATAAAGAAGTTCAGAAGAGTACAGCTTATATCAAGTCAGACGAGACTAAGATTGAATGGAAAAAATAATGCAACAATGATGAAACAACAGACAAAGGAGATAGGACTTTATGAAGTGTAGAGGCTGGCAGCAGTTGAAGGCAAATGCAAAAAACGGAATATCGATGGCAGTAGTACTGTGCGTATCTGCGTTTTTCATTGCATTTGCCGCTGCCATCCTGTATACTGCAGGCCTGGTGACAGCACAGTCGAATCAGAGATTAAAAGAAGAACGGTGTTTCCGGCTGGCAAAAAGCTATGCGGAAGTACTGACAGAGGAACTGGAAAAATACGATACCAGATACGACACCAACGGAAATGTGACAGGAAGCGGCACGTTCTATGCGTTTGCCAACAAATTTCTTGATGACGATAAATATCTGGAGTATAATTCGGACTATAAAGACAGTACACAGTATCATTTTGTCGTAAGTGGTACAGATACGTCGGAATTATCAAAAGGAACGCTGTCCGATCAGAATTACGGGAACCTCTCTGTGACATTAAAAAAAGAGCAGAATACAGAGGAGACGCAGGAGAATCTGGATGCGATCACAAATGGCGGTACTTTAAAAGCAGACGAATCCGGCGGGGATTATACAAGTGCTATCCGGATGCTTGAAAATACGACCGTCAGACAATACATTCTGACGGTAGAAGTGGCGGCTTATTATAAGGATGAATCTTATACCTATACGACAGAGTATACAAGGGCAGAAAGATATCCGGTCAGCTTTACATGTGCCGGTCAGACCATCGTCTGGGACAGCACGTCGGAAAGCTGGAGAGAAGGAAACAGCGGAGGAAGTGAATTTACCGTTCCGGTAGGCACAGATATTGTGTATAAATATATGAAATCATCGCCGACACTCTGTAAGTTCGAAGAAAATAATCTTTATCAGGAAGGAGATGACAGCGGTGCAGCAGATTAAAAAGACCAGAGCCAATGCAGGCGAGACACTGGTGGAAGTTGTGGCAAGTATCTTTATATTCCTGATCCTGATGGGAATTCTCCAGGGGGCGATCAGCTATAGCAGCAATGCACTTAAGGAGAACAAAAAGATCCGTAAGGACAACGCAAAAGTCATAGAAAAACTGCAAAGTGCGGATGTCACCTCCGTAAAAGAAGGAGAAAACATCACATTCGTGGCAGCGAATACAAATATGACGGTATTAGGATCACAGGTATTTTCAACCAGTACGGACCTGATGAAAAAAGTAGTGGATTATCAGGGGAGCGACGGGAAGGAAAAGCAGATCACATTCTATCTGTATGGCAGCACAAAATGAGAAAAAAAGAGAACAGAAAAAAAGGTACCACACTGGTAGAGATGATCGTGACACTGCTGCTCATCAGTATCATGATGACGATGGCTGCCGTATCCTTAAGTTCGGCGGCAAAGATATTCGTGCGGGTGCAGAAGACCCAGTATGCACAGTCGATAACAGACACTGTAATGACAGAACTTCGGACGATCACCAAAGAGGCATCCGGATATGTGAAGATCTATCCGGGAGAGAACGGATTTCAGCCGGCAGCCGCAGGATCAACGACCGGAACCTGTCTGGAATTCTTAAATCCTGACGGATATGTAGAGCTGGTATCCACAGACGGCTGCGAGAAGACGCAGATCTATATCGGAGACAACAAGAACGGTTCCGCAGATGCAGTGGAAAAAGGTCAGCTTCTGACCCGGTATTATACCCGTAACAGTACCACAGGGAAATACTTCTGCCGGAAAAACGAAACACCCGCTGCAAGGGCAGTCGCCACAGCATTCGGCAAAGGCTTTTACATGGGGAATTATTTAGAAATAGAATATTCCGTTCCATCCGGAACAACGGACGGGACAAAAGTAAGCAGTATCGTGGCAAAAGTCACGTTATACAGTGATAAAGACAGAAAACACGTAGTGGCATCCGACACCGAACTTTTGGAATTCCGGAATCCACTGATTTATACAACTGCGGTCACTGCATCGTAGCGGATGATAGGGACCGTCAGATATTTATAGAAATATAGAGATAGAAATATAGGGATATAAACGTTTGCACCGAGACGTTTGTATATAAATTTACTCAAAGAGAATAAAGAAAAGAGGAGAGAAAAAAGATGTTAAAGAAACTGAAGAAGAATAAGAAAAAAGGTTTTACTCTGGTAGAGCTGATCGTTGTATTGGTAATCCTGGCAATTCTTGCTGCATTGTTGATTCCGGCTTTGACGGGGTATATTAATAAAGCGAAAGAGAAACAGATTACTGCAGAAACAAGACAGGTTGTTATGGCTGCGCAGACATTAGTTGACGAACAGTATGCAAAAGTTAGTGATGGAAAAGTAACTGTTGGTGATACGGCGGGTGACGGAGTGGTAACAATTGCTGAAATTGAAAAACTTGCGGAAGTAAAGGGAACTATCACATTTACAACAACAGATATTACTGATGGGAAAATCACTAAATTAATATATAAAAACGGAAAAACATGTACATATACATATACAGCCACTACAGGCAAGGGATCTTACGAAGTTAAGTAGTGAAAATAATATACATGATATTTTAGAAAGGACTCACAATAATCCATGCCAAACCCAACAAAGAAACAACCGACCCAAACTAAATACCGTTGGATAAAAGCTGGATTGCAGATCCTTATCATCATCTTGCTTGTAACAGTGACAGTAATACCCGGAGCGCTCCGACTCTTGTATCGGGCAGACGCTCAAGTGGCTCTGGGGCATGCAAAATCGGTGCGACTGGCGCTCCAGGTAACTGGAAAAGAAAGCTATGGCAGGAACGATACTTTTACGGACGCTTCCCAGGAGGGAGGCGTCACGGAAAGTGTCAGAAAAGAAGTTCTGATGCTCAGCAAAGCACCCGGAGATTTCTGGGTACTGCAGATGTCAGACGACGGTTACACGGTAGACAAGTTCCTCTATTGTGAAGGAGAATACACCGTCTGGTATACGAGAAGCCCGGAATCGTACACCGTATACCGCAGGGAACAGATGACCGGCTCTGAAATACTGGAGCAGGAAACGAAAGAATAGCAGAAATAGCAGGAATCACAGAATGTTAATTTTTTTAGAAAGTATCATATGGGTGCTCAGGTTCTTCTTCGGAGCCTGTATCGCAAGCTTCCTGAATGTGGCAGTATGCAGACTGCCGAAGGGAGAGAGCGTAGTGAGTGGACGCAGCCACTGCACCGTCTGCGGAAGAATATTAAAGCCATGGGAGCTGATCCCGTGCATCAGTTATCTTGCACTGCGTGGAAAATGTGCAGGATGTAAGACACACATCCCGGCAAGGGATTTTATAACAGAAATAATCGGAGGCGCAGCATTTATTACATGCGCAGTACGTTACGGCTGTGGAACTTTTGGAATCTTATCTCTGAAAGGCACAGTGATCCTGATCTACCTTGGAATATTAATGGTGGTAGCCCTGATAGACTGGGATACCCAGATCATTTACGATAGATTTCATATCATGATTCTGATATTGGCAATGATAAATATGTGGTTATTTCAGGCACATAGTTTGAAAGACTGTCTGCTTGGAGCAGTGATCATAGCAGGACCGATGCTCATACTGGCACTTCTCATACCGGGGGCATTCGGCGGCGGTGACATCAAATTAATGGCAGCATCCGGACTGTTCCTTGGGACGGCGTCCATCGTATGTGCCATGTTTTTTGGCCTTTTGACAGGCGGTGCATATGGAAGCATAATGTTAAAGAGTGGAAAACTTGGAAGAAAAGATCAGTTTGCATTCGGACCATTCCTTGCAGTGGGACTTGCGGTCGCTGCATTCTACGGTGATCAGATCGTAAGCTGGTATCTGAGATTTTTCTGACAAAGTTTTCACAGGCATAAAATTTTTACAGGCATATAAATACAAATGAAAATAAAAATAAGGAAGGAAGTTCTGACATGGCGAATTTTCGATATACAGCGAAAGAGATGAGTGGAAAAGTCAGAAAAGGCACACTGGAAGCAGCGACGGAGAATGCATTGATCCAGAAACTGCAGGAACAGGACCTGTATCTGATCGAAGCGAAGAATCTGTCGGATGAAAAGAAATACAAAAAGTTAAAGCCAAAGCAGCTGGCAGGCTTCTGCCGGGAATTATCGACCCTGCTTGCATCCGGAGTCAGTCTGGTAAGGGCACTGGATATCATTTCCGAACAGGAGGGGATCGACCAGAAAGAGCGCGAGGTGTACCAGGCGGTCCTGACCGATATGAAGAAAGGAATCAGCCTGTCGGAAGCGATGGAGACGAAAGAATGCTTCCCGGAACTCATGATCGGTATGATCCGTTCCGGTGAAGGAAGCGGTAATCTGGACCTTGTGACACAGAGACTTGCGATCCAGTATGAAAAGGATTATAAGCTGACCCAGCAGGTGCGTTCGGCAATGACGTATCCATGCATCTTACTGGTATTGTGTGTGGCGATCGCGATCCTGATCGTGACATTCATCCTGCCACAGTTCCAGAGCTTATTTGACCAGATGGAGACACTGCCGCTTGCGACGACGATCCTGATCGCAGCGTCTCATTTTCTGACAAAGAAATGGTACATTGCACTGCTGATCGTAATCGTGGCGGCAGGGCTTCTGCGTATCATTGCAGCAATCCCGGCGGTCAGAAGACAGCTGGATTACCGGAAAGTACATCTTCCGGCATTCGGGAAGTTATTTAAGATTATCTATACTGCAAGATTTGCAAGAACCCTCAGCAGTCTGTATTCCAGTGGTATGCCGCTTGCAACGTCGATCGGTATCGCGGCGAAGACCATCGGAAACGGCTATGTAGAAGAGCAGTTTGACCAGGTGATACTCAAGGTGCGCAGCGGTGTACCGCTTTCACAGGGGATGCGAGAGGTCGACGGACTGTTAAAGAAGCTCTCCAGTACGATCCAGATCGGCGAAGAGAGCGGACGTCTGGACGTGATGCTGGATTCGATCGCGGCGACACTGGAAGACGAAGCAGAACAGGCAACCAAGAGAGTGGTAACGTTGTTAGAGCCGGTGCTGATCATCCTGATGGCATTGATCGTCGGATTCATCATGATCGCAGTTATGCTGCCGATCTACCAGTCATATTCGGCAATAGAAAATTCATAAAAGAGACAGATACACAGGAGGAAATCAATGAGCGATACAGTCATAGCTTTGCGTGAGGACTGCATTCTGGCGGCAGAAGGAAAGTCGGGTGCGAGGCCAAAGATTACAGATGCGCGCCGTATCGATGTAGAAGGATATGGAGATCCGCTGGAACAGTGGAAACAGGCGCTGATAAAATACAAACAGGAATGCCAGCCGGATAAGGTGAAGCTGATCCTTCCCACCACGTATTCATCAGCCAGGATCACACAAGTTCCATATGCAGGAGGAAGAGAACTTACGAAGATGGCGGCCAACGTCATGCAGGAGGCAGCCGGGGATGGCATAGCCGATTACGGAATTGTCCAGTCGGATAAGAAAAAAGGAATCAGCGTGTGTACGGCTGCGGCAGAAGCAGGCACGCTGGAAGAGATATTGGGAATCTGCAAAGAGATTGGGCTGAACGTGGAAGCAATCACAGTCCCGATGGAAGGCTATCTGAAAGGACTGTCCGCGATCAAAGCATATGAGAAGTCGACGGCAGTCTTCCTTCTGTTCGAGGATTCCAGTGTGACAAGTGTGCTGTATCAGAACGGTGTATACATGTACTCCACCAGAAGCCGTATCTTCAGTGAGCGGGGCACACTGGATTTTGGAACAGAGATTGCAAGAAATATTTCCGGAATCTTACAGTTCTATTCGACGAGAAAAGCAGATACACCGATCACCGGGGTATATTATGCCGGATGCGCACAGGATGACTTTGAGGTCTGCGTTCCGGGGATCCGAAATATGAATCTGGAAGTGCATCCGATGAAGACAGGGTTCCAGTTCGAGACAGACGGGGCAGCGGAAGACTGGCTGGTATGCATGGGAGCGCTGATCACAGATAAGAAGAAGCAGATCAATCTCTGTCAGGCTTTTAAGCAGTCGCAGAATGGACAAAAGGCAGAAAAAGGAAGCACAGGAAAACAGCTCGTGATCCCGGGCGTGACACTTCTGATCTGTCTGGCACTGATCGCAGGTGTAAATGTCTGGAATATGTCAACGAAGAGACAGATAAAAGAAATAGATACCTGGATCAATGACAGCGCCAATAAGAAGGCATACAAAGCGGCAGAGAAGGTCAGAAAAAAAGGAGACCAGCTGATCGAAGCACAGTCCCAGGTGAACCGGATGAAGAGTAATCTTGCAACCTATCCGGTTCTGACCGAAGAGATGACTGCAACGATCGTGAACAGCGGCGGCAGCCAGATCCAGGTGGAGATCGAGTCCATGGATGCGGAGACGGGACTGCTTACATTCCACGCGGTCAGCCCGACCGTGATTGACATTCCGGGGTATATCAGCAGACTTACGGACACCGGATTATTTTCATCTGTAGATTACAGTGGATATCAGTTCGGGGATGGTGAGTATTCACTGGATCTCTCCTGCATACTAAAAGCACAAGAAGACGGGGGTGATAAGTAATGAAGCTGGAAATGGAATTAAAACCGGGGGATGTCGTACTCTTGAAATTTCTGGCATGCCTGCTGATCATATTCTTTTCTTTCCGTTTCTTTGTGTTCCCGGGAATCGAGAAACATCAGGATCTGGTACAGGTGAAGGAAGAAAAGCAGATCCAAAAAGACGAGATGGAGAAGACCATCGAAGACAGACCGGTTAATGAAGAAAAGATTGTAAAGCTGAATCAGAAACTGGCAGAATCCGGCAAGGGCTTCTATGAACTTCTTGAGAATCAGGAAGTGGATGAACTGGTCACCGGCCTGGCATTGAAGCAGGGATTAAAACCGGTGTATCTGAAGATTGAAAATACAACGCCCGGCATTCCGGCGGCATACCAGACGGTTGTAAAAAGTAAGGACAGCGATGACACAACCGGATCAGGCAGTCATTCCGATTCTTCCATATTAAAATATGTGAATACAACGACTGTATCCATCACACTTCAGGGCTCGGAGCAGCAGATCCGTGCCATGTTAGAT
>ERZ824473.5316-NODE-5316-length-10488-cov-8.822582_pt1 | contig 10488 bp, 9 predicted proteins | sample MGYA00519874_ERZ824473 | MGnify/ENA primary metagenome ERZ824473 (study PRJEB31778, sample SAMEA3449151) | human gut metagenome | biome: human gut; feature: human-associated habitat; material: faeces | place: United Kingdom | collected 2010/2012 ... | reverse complement strand
TGCCGATCAAGTCAAACTTCCGTGAAGGTCTTCAGGTACTGGAATACTTCATGTCTGCACATGGAGCTCGAAAGGGAATGTCCGATACCGCGCTTCGTACCGCCGACTCTGGTTATCTGACCAGACGTCTGGTAGACGTATCTCAGGATCTGATCATCCGTGAGATGGACTGCAGCCACGGTGGAGAAATCCCGGGCATGTATGTAAAGCAGTTCTCCGACGGAAAAGAGGAGATTGAGAGCCTTCAGGAGCGTATCACAGGACGTTTCTCCTGCGAGGATATCAAGACAGCGGATGGAGAAGTAATCGTAAAAGCAAACCATATGATCACACCGAAGCGTGCTGCACGTGTTATGAAGGAAGGCGTGGACAAAGATGGCCAGCCGTTCAAGAAGATCAAGGTTCGTACGATCCTGACCTGCCGTTCCCACGTCGGTATCTGTGCAAAATGCTACGGCGCGAACATGGCTACTGGTGAGCCGGTACAGGTTGGTGAGTCTGTCGGAATCATTGCCGCACAGTCCATCGGTGAGCCGGGTACCCAGCTGACGATGCGTACCTTCCATACCGGAGGTGTTGCCGGCGGAGATATCACACAGGGTCTTCCACGTGTCGAGGAGCTTTTTGAGGCAAGAAAACCGAAAGGACTTGCCATCATCACAGAAATCAGTGGTCTTGCAACACTGAAGGATACCAAGAAGAAACGAGAGATTATCGTTACAAACGAGGAGACGGGTGAGTCCAAGACCTACCTGATCCCGTACGGTTCACGAATCAGACAGGTAGATGGTCAGTATCTGGAGGCCGGTGACGAACTTACAGAAGGTAGTATTAACCCGCACGACATCCTGAGAATCAAGGGCGTCGAGGCAGTACAGGACTACATGCTCCGCGAGGTACAGCGTGTATACCGTCTGCAGGGTGTAGAAATCAACGATAAGCATATCGAAGTCATTGTACGTCAGATGCTGAAGAAGATTCGCATCGAGAACAATGGAGATACCGAATTCCTTCCGGGTACGCTTGTTGATATTCTTGATTATGAGGATACAAACGAGGAGATGCTCGCAGAGGGCAAAGAGCCTGCAGAAGGAAAACGTGTCATCCTTGGTATCACGAAGGCTTCTCTTGCAACGAACTCCTTCCTGTCAGCAGCATCCTTCCAGGAAACGACGAAGGTTCTGACAGAGGCGGCGATTAAGGGTAAGGTTGACCCGCTGATCGGTCTGAAGGAGAATGTTATCATTGGTAAGCTGATTCCGGCTGGTACTGGTATGAAGCGTTACAGTAATGTACAGATTGATACATCAGGTACGGATGATTACAAGTATGTAAAGCATGAGGAAAAGGCAGAGCCGGTTGCAGATGATAAGGCATCTGATGAAGAGATCGATCTTGAGGAAGATGCAGATGCACTGGACGATACACTTGAGCTTGCAGAGTTAGACGGAGCATCCGATGTGGATCTGAGCACGGATGATGCTCCGGAAGAGGGTGCAGACGAGCAGGAGACTGCAGAAGATACCGCTGCCGATTCGGATGAAGAGTAAAGCTTTGAAATGTAAAATAATAAGATAGCGACAAAGTGGATCGTTAAGATCCGCTTTGTTATTCACTCAAATAACAAAGCGAATTGCGAATTTCGTTTTGACTGAAACAACAGCACAGGCATAAAAATAAGAGCCATCGCCAGACAGGAAAAATCCTGTAAGGTGATAGCTCTTGTTGTTTACTCCGATTTATGAACCGGATGTTTCCCGGCGTTATGGCGTTCCTGTTTCTGATCCTTGATGTCATGCATTAGTTTTCGGAAAGACATATCCTCGGAAAGCTTGTCGGGAACGTAGTCATCATCCATTTCCGGGTATGGCGTGTAACCGTTTTGCTGTGCAGTGTTATTCGGATACGGCACATATCCACTGGTTTGATTCTGGTAAGGATGGCTGTTTTGCTGTGGAGCGCCATAGGCGTTATCCGGATACGGTGTGTATCCGTTTGGATTACCCTGATAAGGATAAGCGCCTGACTGAGGCTGATTATAGTCATTTCCTGACTGTGGCGCGTATCCGTTTTGTGAAGTCTGATACGGAAAGTTATTCCGTGGCGCTTCATAGCTGTTGTTTGAATATGTTCCATAACTATTTGGATTATCGTAAGCATTTCCGGAATAGGGAACATATTTTTTTTGCTTTTTGCGAGCCTTTTTTTCATCCCGTTTCTGCAGCGCCTCATCGCTGAATGGCCGGAATATCGTCTTGCGGCCGGTCCAGCCGACGATGCGGGCAAGAATAATACCCCAGAAGACACCGAAAGAATCGATCGCAACATCGCGCTTTGACGGAGAACGGCCTGAGACGAAGGATTGGTGATATTCATCGCCGCAGGCAAAGGCGACGCAGATAAAACCGGCTACCAGCATCAGCCATATTCCACGCAGCCCATAAACATAAAGCGGAAATGCGACGGCGACAGCGAGTGCAAAATATTCGGTCATGTGCGCGATCTTGCGGACAAGACCGTGGAAACGGATGGCAAGGCTGTCAATCTGATAAGGTTCCAGATTTTCCCCAAGAACTTTCGCACCGGTCTCTACGATTTTATAGCTGACTTTATAGCTGAGTGCAGAGGAGGTGACGCTGTCCTGCGCGGAAAAACTGAAGATCATGTACATCAGGCACAGAGCCGGAACAAAAGACAAAGGCTTCAATAAAGCCCGTATAACTTTCATAGCAAACACTCCCTTCTTGATTTCACGCTATTTTAACATCGAGGATGCAGACTGTCCAGTGGTTTTACAAAAAAGTAAGAATCTCTTCCTATTTATATAGTACCAGGACATTCCGTATGCAGACCACAGACACGTTCGCTTCGCGAACTATCCGCTGCCAAAGCAGCTCCTGGCTAACATCGTAAGGAGGATGCCTTATGATACATACGGAACTGGTGAAATATATTTTAAAATCTCCTTGACAAGCAGTGAGGCTCTAAGTATAATGTTAAGGTGTGCGTGATTATGCACACTTATTGTAGAACACTTTGTTCTTGCAGCCACACGAGCACATGCTCAGACAAATGCAGAAAGGCATTTGGAATGCAGAACAGAAATCAGAAGATGCGTTCTGCATATCAAATCAGGAGGTGAAAGAATAAATGCCAACATTTAACCAGTTAGTAAGAAAAGGCAGACAGACATCCGTAAAGAAATCTACTGCACCGGCTCTCCAGAAAGGATTCAATTCCCTTCAGAAGAAACAGACCAACGTTTCTGCACCGCAGAAGAGAGGTGTGTGCACCGCAGTTAAGACCGCTACCCCGAAGAAGCCGAACTCAGCTCTTCGTAAGATCGCCAGAGTACGTCTGTCAAACGGAATCGAAGTTACAAGCTACATCCCGGGTGAGGGACACAACCTTCAGGAGCATAGCGTTGTTCTGATCCGTGGTGGTAGAGTAAAGGACCTTCCGGGTACCAGATACCACATCGTCAGAGGAACACTTGATACTGCAGGTGTTGCAAAGAGAAGACAGGCCCGTTCCAAATACGGTGCTAAGAGACCGAAAGACGCTAAGAAATAATTTATCAGGCGTTTTGGTTTTAGAGAATCACAGACAGTAACATTTGTTTCACCTTATGCCGGAGTTTCTGTTTACCGTATGGCTGCAGGTAAGATAGAAGTCCTTGCATGAGACGCAGCAGGCACATTCGCAGGATTGTGTCGGAACTATTGTTGTGAGTACCTGTGATCTAATGATTATTAAGGAGGGAAGTAACGTGCCACGTAAAGGACATACTCAGAAAAGAGACGTTTTAGCAGACCCGTTATACAACAACAAAGTAGTTACCAAACTTATCAACAACATCATGCTGGATGGTAAGAAAGGTGTAGCTCAGAAGATTGTATACGGTGCATTCGGAAAAATGGAAGAGAAGACCGGAAAGCCGGCTCTCGAAGTATTTGAAGAAGCAATGAACAATATCATGCCGGTACTTGAAGTAAAAGCAAGACGTATCGGTGGTGCTACGTACCAGGTTCCGATCGAGGTTAGACCGGATCGTCGTCAGGCACTGGCTCTTCGCTGGATCACCATGTATTCCCGCAAGAGAGGCGAGAAGACCATGGAAGACAGACTGGCTAATGAGCTGATGGATGCAGCAAACAACACAGGCGCATCTGTAAAGAAGAAAGAGGATATGCACAAGATGGCAGAGGCAAACAAGGCGTTTGCACACTATCGCTTCTAATCATAGGAGGAAAAAGTTTTGGCTGGAAGAGAATATCCGTTGGAGAGAACCAGAAATATCGGTATCATGGCTCACATCGATGCTGGTAAAACTACATTGACCGAGCGTATTCTTTACTATACCGGTGTCAATTATAAAATTGGTGATACTCACGAAGGTACCGCTACCATGGACTGGATGGAGCAGGAGCAGGAGAGAGGTATCACAATTACATCTGCAGCTACCACTTGCCATTGGACTCTGGAAGATCATACCAAGCCGAAGGCAGGCGCGTTGGAGCATCGTATCAACATCATCGACACACCAGGCCACGTAGACTTCACTGTAGAGGTTGAGCGTTCCCTGCGTGTACTGGACGGAGCAGTTGGTGTCTTCTGTGCAAAGGGTGGAGTTGAGCCGCAGTCTGAGAACGTATGGCGTCAGGCTGATACGTACAACGTACCGCGTATGGCATTCATCAACAAGATGGATATCCTGGGTGCAAACTTCTACGGCGCAGTAGATCAGATCCGTACCAGACTGGGCAAGAATGCCATCTGTCTGCAGCTGCCGATCGGCAAGGAGGATGAATTTAAGGGAATCATCGACCTGTTCGAGATGGATGCTTATATTTATAATGATGATAAAGGTGAGGATGTCACCGTTTGCGAGATTCCGGAAGATATGAAGGATGAAGCAGAACTGTATCACACCGAGCTGGTAGAGAAGATCTGCGAGCTGGACGATGATCTGATGATGCAGTACCTTGAGGGCGAAGAGCCGTCCGTTGAGGATATGAAAAAAGTCCTGAGAAAAGCAACTTGTGAGTGTACTGCAATTCCGGTATGCTGTGGATCTGCTTACAGAAACAAGGGTGTTCAGAAGCTTTTGGATGCAATCCTTGAGTATATGCCGGCTCCGACAGACATTCCACCAATCAAGGGTACCGATATGGACGGCAATGAAGTTGTAAGACATTCTTCTGATGATGAGCCGTTCTCCGCACTGGCATTCAAGATCATGGCTGACCCGTTTGTAGGAAAGCTTGCATTCTTCCGTGTATATTCCGGTACGATGAACTCCGGTTCTTACGTACTCAATGCAACAAAGGGCAAGAAGGAGCGTGTAGGCCGTATCCTTCAGATGCATGCAAACAAGCGTGCTGAGCTGGATAAGGTATACTCCGGAGATATCGCTGCTGCAGTTGGATTTAAGACAACTACAACCGGTGATACAATCTGCGATGAGCAGCATCCGGTAATCCTTGAGTCTATGGAGTTCCCGGAGCCGGTTATCGAGCTGGCAATCGAGCCGAAGACCAAAGCTGGTCAGGGCAAGATGGGCGAGGCTCTCGCAAAACTGGCTGAGGAGGATCCGACATTCCGTGCTCATACAGATCAGGAGACAGGTCAGACTATCATTGCTGGTATGGGTGAGCTTCATCTGGAGATCATCGTTGACCGTCTGCTTCGTGAGTTCAAGGTAGAAGCAAACGTAGGTGCTCCGCAGGTTGCTTACAAAGAGACCTTCACAAAAGAAGTCAACGTTGACAGCAAGTATGCAAAGCAGTCTGGTGGACGTGGACAGTACGGCCATTGTAAAGTTATCTTCACACCGATGGATCCGAACGGCGAAGAGACCTTCAAGTTCGAGTCAACCGTTGTCGGCGGTGCGATTCCGAAAGAGTACATCCCGGCAGTCGGCGAGGGTATTGAGGAAGCAGCTAAGGCTGGTGTCCTTGGCGGATTCCCGGTACTTGGTGTTCATGCAAACGTATACGATGGTTCCTACCATGAAGTCGATTCAAGTGAGATGGCATTCCACATCGCTGGATCCCTGGCATTCAAGGATGCAATGAAGAAGGGTAATCCGGTACTGCTTGAGCCGATCATGAAGGTAGAGGTAACGATGCCGGAAGAGTACATGGGCGACGTTATCGGTGATATCAACTCCCGTCGTGGACGTATCGAGGGTATGGAAGATATCGGCGGCGGCAAGATGGTTAAGGGTTATGTACCGCTTGCTGAGATGTTCGGTTACTCTACAGACCTTCGTTCCAAGACTCAGGGACGTGGTAACTACTCCATGTTCTTCGAGAAATACGAGCAGGTTCCGAAGTCCGTACAGGAGAAGGTTCTGAGCGCGAAAGCAAAATAATTCATTCGGTTTCGACCATTCGCTGCGGCAGTCATAAGGCGGTCGCAGCGGATCAAAAATAAATCCTTATTTTTTTGAATATCTAATGCAGATATTTAAAAAAGGCTTGAAAATACTGGCGTTTTGAAATATAATCGAATCTAGCCGGTATAAATTAATCAGTAACAGATGCGAAAGCAATCTATTCAAGGAGGACATTCAAAATGGCAAAGGCTAAATTTGACAGAACAAAACCGCATTGTAACATTGGTACCATCGGACACGTTGACCATGGTAAAACAACCCTGACAGCTGCAATCACAAAGGTTCTGGCTGCAAGAGTTGCTGGTAATACAGCTACAGATTTCGAGAACATTGACAAGGCTCCGGAAGAGAGAGAGCGTGGTATCACAATTTCTACTGCTCACGTTGAGTACGAGACAGAGAAGAGACATTACGCACACGTTGACTGCCCAGGCCATGCTGACTATGTAAAGAACATGATCACAGGTGCTGCACAGATGGACGGCGCTATCCTTGTAGTAGCTGCTACCGATGGTGTTATGGCTCAGACAAAAGAGCACATCCTTCTGTCCCGTCAGGTAGGCGTTCCGTATATCGTAGTATTCATGAACAAATGCGATATGGTAGACGATCCGGAGCTGCTTGAGCTGGTAGACATGGAGATCCGTGAGCTGCTGAACGAGTACGAGTTCCCGGGCGATGACACACCGATCATTCAGGGTTCCGCACTGAAGCTCTTGAGGATCCGTCAAGCGAGTGGGGCGACAAGATCATGGAGCTCATGGATGCTGTTGATACATGGATTCCGGATCCGAAGCGTGCAACAGATCAGCCGTTCCTGATGCCGGTTGAGGACGTATTCACTATCACAGGTCGTGGTACTGTTGCTACAGGCCGTGTAGAGCGTGGTGTTCTTCATCTGAACGAGGAAGTTGAGATCGTAGGTGTTAAGGAAGAGATCCAGAAGACAACTGTAACTGGTATCGAGATGTTCCGTAAGCTTCTTGATGAGGCTCAGGCTGGTGATAACATCGGAGCTCTGCTTCGTGGTATCAAGAGAGAGCAGATCGAAAGAGGACAGGTTCTTTGCAAACCGGGCTCAATCAAATGCCATAAGAAATTCACAGCACAGGTTTACGTACTGACCAAAGACGAGGGTGGCCGTCATACACCGTTCTTCAACAACTATCGTCCGCAGTTCTACTTCAGAACAACTGACGTTACAGGCGTTATCTCCCTTCCGGAAGGAACAGAGATGTGCATGCCGGGCGACAACGTTGAGATGACCATCGAGCTGATCCATCCGATCGCTATGGAGCAGGGTCTTACATTCGCTATCCGTGAAGGTGGACGTACTGTAGGATCAGGACGTGTTGCTACAATCATCGAGTAATCACTGATTGACAGATAATAATATATAAATCGGTATCAGAAGATACCATGTGTCCAAGCGTAAGATACCCCGGAATCCTAAGGTTTCCGGGGTTTTTCTGTACTCTAAGAAAAGAATCCTTCGTAAATTTGGAGGTAAACATGATGAAACTCGATAATTTTGTTGATATGATGACGGGACACTTTAACCGAGTCAGGCAAGTCCCCTGCGTGGTTGCGTGGAGCAATAAGCAGTGGGTGGGGACTTGCTTGTATCAGGAGTGGGGATGCAAAAAATGGCATTTGATTTTAAGAAAGAATATAAAGAGTTTTATTTACCCAAGAATAAGGCACAGATTGTAACAATGCCAAGGATGAATTATGTAGCAGTTAGAGGTAAAGGAAACCCTGATGAAGAGGGTGGACAATATAAAACTGCGATTGGTGTTTTGTATTCTGTTGCTTACACTCTCAAGATGAGTTATAAAACGGATTACAAAATAAAAGGTTTCTTTGAATATGTAGTTCCACCACTTGAAGGATTTTGGTGGCAGGATCATGTTGAAGGTGTAGATTATTCCAATAAGTCAGCTTTTAATTGGATTTCTGTTATTCGGTTGCCTGATTTTATTACAAAGAAAGATTTTGATTGGGCGGTAGATACCGCTTCAAAAAAGAAAAAGATGGATTGTTCCAGTGCAGAATTTTTGAGTATAGAGGAAGGCTTATGTGTACAGATTATGCATATTGGAGCATTTGATAATGAGCCTGAAACAGTAGCAATAATGGATAAATATTTGAGAGAAAATGGATATGTGAATGATTTCACGGATGAACGTCACCATCACGAAATCTATTTATCAGACCCAAGAAAAGTTGCACCGGAAAGATGTAAAACGGTTATCAGACATCCGATAAAGAAATTGTAATCAGCAAATAAAAATTGAGATTTTTTATTGCATTTTTCATGATAATTGCATATAATATAAATGAGCAAGAAAGCTTGCTTGATTTAAGTGCGTTGCTACTTTGAGTGCAAACCTTTAATTTAAGTGCTTCACTACTTTGAATGTGAACCTTTAATTTAAGTGCTTCGCAGCTTAAAATGCGAATCGTTAATTTCAGGGAGATAAGACTCTTATCTCCCTGTTTTGTTATACTATGTAGGAGAAAATATGGATTTTTATCGTATAAATGAGGAATACAATCAGTATCTCCAGAGGTATGAAAAAGAAAAAAGAGGGGTTACAAAGGTACCTAATATCAGATATACTGATCGAAATAAATTTGCTTTCGGTGCAGTTATGCAGGTTAATGGAATAAACTATTAGGTGTCTGTATCTTCTTTTGACAAAAAGCAGGAAGCTAACATTTTGATCCGTATACCGGGAGATGAAAAAGAAATCAAGGGGTCTTTACGATTCAACTATATGATTCCAGTGCCGGAGGAGTGTATTGAAAGACTGGTTATTAAAGATGTAGAGGATGAAAAATACCGCTTGTTACTAAATAAGGAATATCAATTTTGTATGGACAATGCTGAGCGGATTCAGAAAAAAGCAAATAAAATATATGAAATGGTTATAACAAATCGAAAACAGAAATTAACTGACAACAGTTGTTCTTTTAGTATTTTGGAGCAGGGATACCAAGAATATGTTGAAAATGTTTTGAAATAAAGGCATTAATAAACATAGCTGTATCATAAAGATTAGCACATGAAAGGACATTATGTAAATGGCTATTGAGTATAAAATGCTTACGGAAAAAGAACTGAATACTTTTATTAATATGAGGATAAATCAGCTTAGAGAAGAAGGGGCTAAAGAAGAAATTGATTTGGTTCCTGCCTTGAAGGACTATTATACTCGTCATATGGCAGACGGAACATTTGTATCCTGGCTTGCCCTTGATGGAAAAAATATTATTGGGACAAGTGGAATGTCATTTGTGGAGAAGCCGCCTTATTTTGGATGTCCAAATGGAAAGATAGGATTGTTATCCAGTATGTTTACAGAACCACAATATAGAAGAAAAGGTATTGCAAAGGAATTATTATCTCGTGTTGTAAATGAGGCTAGAGAATATGGGTGCGGAGTGATACAGATTACGGCATCTGATATGGGGGTTAAATTGTATAAAGATTTCGGATTTGTACATAATGGTAATTTCATGCAATATGAGCTTTCTTAAAAGATATTTCATTATACATGGGAATTTTTATACAAAATATGATGAGAGCCCATAACTCATTGATTGTTATGGACTCTCTACTGCTATATTATTAAAGAATCTTCTGCATCTACCCACATTTGCATCCTTCCATCAAGATACAATCTTACATATTCAAGTGGTTCATCAATTGCAAGTGCGTTCAATGCACAGTCAGATCCGGGAGTAGTTTTCAAGTTCTTTTAAAAGCACGCAGTGCTTTGGGGTTTCCAAATGCCTTTTCAGGATAACTTAAAAGAACAACCGCATTTTCGATACCATTCAGGTTTCCTTCATACCGGTACACATAATACTTTCGTTTTTTGACTGTCACAAGGTCAAATCCCTTCTCTGTTACCGATAATTCAGCAGCAAGTTCGCTGAGCTTCTTTTTCATTCCTGACGGGTACAGCAGGCGGTTTGTTTTTAAAGCTACGATGGTTTTGAAGCTATGGTATCATCCACAATACAAAAAACAGGCTTTCCGGTGCGCTGTGCTTCTGAATAAATAATTTCAACTACGGAGG
>ERZ824473.5314-NODE-5314-length-10493-cov-3.335984_pt1 | contig 10493 bp, 10 predicted proteins | sample MGYA00519874_ERZ824473 | MGnify/ENA primary metagenome ERZ824473 (study PRJEB31778, sample SAMEA3449151) | human gut metagenome | biome: human gut; feature: human-associated habitat; material: faeces | place: United Kingdom | collected 2010/2012 ... | reverse complement strand
CGGTATACAAAAGAATTTAAAGACACAGAAGGCGCAGAATGCAGCAGGTCCGAGAGATCAGGTGTCCATTTCACAGGCCGGACGTGATTATCAGGTCGCAAAAAGTGCAGTATCAGAAGCTTCGGATATCAGGGAAGATAAGGTAAGCCAGCTCAAATCAATGATTGATGCGGGAACATATTCCGTTGAGCCTGGCGATTTTGCCAGCAAATTACTTGAAAAGTATAATGCCTGATGAGAAAGGCAGACGAGAGAGGTTTTTGAAGTGGCTAGTTTAGTAGAAGAGCTTGTAACAGTACTGGAAGAAGAAGAAAAGATTTACCAGACATTGATTTCTTATGGAGAAAAAAAGACAGACATCCTGATTCGGGCAGATGTTCCGGAACTGGAAAAACTGACATGTCTGGAACAGCTGGCAAGTGATGATCTGGTGACACACAGCAACCAGCAGGTACAGCTCTTAAAGGATATTGCCAATGTACTCGGACGTACAGAAGAAAAGATGACAGTTACCAGACTGATCACTTTGCTGGAGTCGCAGCCGGATGTACAGAAAAAACTGACCGAAGCGAGAGACCGTCTACTTGCGGCAGCAGACCGGATGAATCATCTGAATGATCAGAACGTGGCTCTGATTAAACAGGCCATAGAGTTAAACGAATTCGACCTTACGTTGTTCAAGAGTTTGCGGCAGGCCCCTGAGACCGCCAATTATGACAAAACTGCCTGCAATACAGGAAGCTTGCTGGGCAGCAGCGGATTTGACGCAATGAGTTAAGGAGGAACAAAAGAATGGGAAACGGATTCGGAAGCTTATATATTGGGGCATCTGGACTTCAGAATGCCCAGTATGCACTGAATACAACGGCAAACAACCTTGCAAATGTGAATACAACAGGATATGTCCGTCAGCAGGTTCGTTTTGCAGATAAAACTTATAATAAATTAAAGGACCCGAATAAAAATGTGAACATGCAGCAGTATGGGCTGGGTGTATCCATTGGGGATGTGGTTCATGCAAGGGATATTTTCTTAGACAAATCTTATCGGCAGGAGAATGGACGCAAGGGATTTTATGCTTCTTTTTATGAAATCACGGATTATGTGCAGGATCTGTTTCAGGAATTAAACGGAGAACAGTTCAAACAGAGTGTCAGTGATCTACATCAGGCATTTCAGGAACTGGAGCCTAATATGGATAATTCCACACAACAGAATCTGGTACTTGAAAAAGCGGATCTTCTGCTGAGCCGTACGAAGTCATTGTATGATGACATGAAATCGTACCAATCCAATATCAATGAACAAATTAAAGATGATGTTGACCGTGTAAACAAGATCGGAAACCGTATCTATGAACTGAACCTGCAGATTCAGAAAGTAGAAGCTGGCGGACAGGAAACTGCAATGACCCTGCGAGATGAGCGTGACAATCTGCTGGATGAGCTGGGCGGATACGGAAGTGTCTCCATTAAGGAAGATGCGACGGGATTTACGTATGTAGATTTTGAAAGCACACCGTTTATCGATGACAATAAGTGCTATAACATCGGACTGCAGGAAGACAAAGAAACCGGATTTTACACACCGTACTGGACGCAGCTTTCTGATGTGGACAAGCAGCAGTATGTCCGCGTATTTAAAAAGAACGAAGTGATTTCCACGGATTTAAATACCGATGTGGGAAGTATTAAAGCCAAACTTCTTGCCCGTGGGGACGGATACGGAACGTATCAGGATCTGGAAAGCGAAGAGGCGTATGACCGTATTTCCGGTTGTACCATGATGGAGACAGAAGCACAGGTTTCTGCACTGCTTCACAATATTGTGACAAAAATCAACGATGCATACTGTCCGAATAAGACAGTAGATACGGATGTCACCTATACCGATGCCGATGGGAATCAGGTATCATTAAAGGGAAAGAAAGTTCTGGATGCCGCAAACTGTGCGGTCGGGGAAGACGGACAGCTGCCACCGAGGGAATTGTTTACCCGTGTGGGAATGGATCGTTATACCAAGGTGACAGGAGATGATGGGAATACCTACTATGTATACAACGAAGAGGACGAAAATGATCCCACGACGCTGTATTCCCTGAACAATATCAGCATCAATAAAGAGTTGCGCAAGCAGATCACACTGATGCCGTACAAGAATCAGAACGGTACGGATTATCCATTGGGTGAAAAACTGATGAGCCTTTGGAACGACAAGGAAATGACACTGAATCCGTACGACAAAAAGCCGTGTACGTTTGAAGGCTATTATAACAAGCTGATCGGGCAGATCGGAAATGATGGAAGCACTTTCCAGTCGGCAAGTGAGACACTGACGGGGGCACTGTCTTCCATCGACAACCAGAGACAGCAGACGATGGGCGTTTCCTCCGATGAGGAACTGACACACATGATCAAATTCCAGTCTGCATATAATGCGTCCAGCCGTTTTATGACGGTAATCAGTCAGATGACAGAACTGATCGTGACAGGATTGAAATAGAGATAAGGAGGCGTAGTTATGCCATCACAATTTTTTGGATTGAATATCGGGGCAAGTGCGTTGTCGGCATTTCAGACCTCAGTGAATACAGCGGCAAACAACGTTGCAAATGTGCAGACCAAAGGATATACCAGACAGACGGCAAATCTGTCCGCAACCGATCCGATCCGTGTATATACCAGATACGGCAGTGTCGGAACCGGTGTGGAAGTGACTTCCGTGACACAGGAGCGAAATCTTTATTATGATGAAAAATACTGGCAGAGTAATTCAAGCCGGGGATTTTTCGAACAGAAACTGTATTATGTGGATCAGGTCCAGACAATCTTCCGGGATGATGAGCAATCGCAGAAAGGATTTTCCAGTATTTTTTCCCAGATGTTTAAGGATCTGGATACCTTAAAGACACAGGGAGAAGTGAAAGCCGTCCGCAATCAGTTTATTCATCAGGCACAGAGCCTTTGCACTTATTTTAATGCTTTGTCCAAGAGCCTGACGGAGATTCAGGAGGATACCAACGAAGAGATCAAGGCTTCTGTGGATAATATCAATTCCATTGCAGAGAAAATTTCGGTGCTCAACAAGCAGATTAATAATATTGAAGTACGCGGAGGGCATGCAAATGAGCTGCGCGACCAGCGTGCCAATCTGATTGATGAGCTTTCAGGGATTGCAGATGTAGAGACGAAAGAATTCGAGGTGACAAACTCCAACGGACAAAACTTAGGAGGAACCAATTACCGCGTATATATCAACGGACAGACACTTGTAGACGGAAACGATTACCGGACATTAAAATGCACCTCTTCAAAGTATCTGAACAATCAGATGGATGCCGAGGGCATGTATGCCATTACCTGGGAAGATACCGGAATGGAATTTAATGCCAAAGGTGCCAGTGCCAACGGAAGCCTCAAGGCATTGTTTATGATCCGTGACGGAAATAACAATGAAAATATGAAGGGAACGGTCTCGGCTGCAGATCTGTCTTCTATTACGATAAAGATTCCGGATACAAAAGTGAATGAACTGTCACTGGCGAATAAAGGCCGGATTATGGTAAATAATAAGTTTTATTACTATGATGGATGGACAGCAAAAGTCGGTGAAAACGGGGTAAACAGTGTAACATTTAAGCTTGCTCCGGAATCGCAGATGGCAGATCAGGCAGAAGCTGACCGTGTCAAGGGAAATTATCTGACAACCGGTTCTTCCATGGATGCAATGGGAATCCCATATTATCAGAATCAGATCAATGAGTTCCTGCGTAATTTTACCCAGGCATTCAATGATATTGAAAAACAGGGTGTTACATTAGATGGCGATAAAATGGGAGCCTTTTTTGTGGGAACTTCCCCAACCGGAAACACGTTTGATGCAGATTCGTGGGATGCGAAAGTACAGGCGGCAAAGAAAGACGGATGGACAACGGATATTGAACTGTCATCCGATGGGGACAGCTATTATCAGTTTACAGCGACAACCCTTGCAGTAAACAGCAAATCATTAAAGGATTCCAATTACTTTGCAACGTCAACAAAGATTACACAGGGTGAGGCGAAATACGATACCGTTGAGGATCTTTTGAAGCTGCAGAAGGATGTGCGGATGTTCCGCGGAGATTCTGCGGAGACGTTTCTCGAAACACTGATTTCAGATGTGACGGTTGACGTGAACAAGACAACAACAAGTTCCAATAATTATTCGAACCTGTCTACCGCGATTGCGACACAGCGTACCTCGGTATCCGGCGTGGATGAAGACGAGGAAGCGATGAACCTGATCAAATTCCAGAATGCGTACAATCTGGCATCTAAGATGATTTCCGTGATGTCTGAGATGTATGACAAACTGATCAATGAGACCGGGGTGGTATGATGCCTGCGGATGAAACCGTGTGAGCTGACAGCATAAAACTTAGGAGGGAGATCCTATGAGAGTTACCAATAATATGATCACAAGCAACACAAAGAGCAATATCAATGCAAATAAGGTGCTTGTGGATAAATATAATACACAGATGACAACGCAGAAGAAGATCAATAAACCGTCGGATGATCCGGTCATTGCGATTCGTTCCCTGCGTATGCAGACCAGTTTGTCCCATATTGACCAGTATCTGAACAATAACATTTCGGATGCCAATTCCTGGCTGAATGTGACGGATACGGCGCTGGAAAATATGAAAACAATCCTGACGGATGTCCGCTCATTATGTGTCAAAGGGGCAACGGATACCTTAAAAGAAGATGACCGCAGAACCATTCTGAATCAGCTGAAATCTTTAAGTGATCAGATTTATGCAGAGGGAAATGCAGATTTTTCCGGCAGAACGGTATTTACCGGATATCGTACGACCGAGCAGCTGACATTTAAGACAGATGAAGAGACAACATCCTACACGATTGATCAGAAATTATCCTATAAAGATATTTCCGAGGCACGCTACACATACGGAAACGTAGATGTACCAACGGATGCGGCAAACAGCTTTGATGAAAAGATTTCCATCGGGGAAAATACCTACGACCGGCTGCGCCTGGCGTATGGAAAGATTAACGGAAAAGATAATTCGGATGGAACGGGAGCAATTGATCCGATTTCCAGTATGAGTTATACGACAGCTGCAGGAAAGAAAGTGAAATTAAATCTTGCACCGGGACAGACTAGCGGACAATTTGTAGATGAGAATGGGACAGCAACCGGCAGTACGTTTACCATGTACGAATCCAAGGAGGAGTGGCTTAAGGCGAACAACGGGGAAGCCAAAGTCGGAGACAATGACATGGTATTTATCAAAGATACCGGTGAAATGATTCTCGGAAAAGATTTGTCCAATACATTAAAGAGGGAAAAGGCGGATCTTAGCATCACGTACACCAAAACTGGATTTGATGCAGGAGAGGTTCGTCCGGAATATTACTATGACTGTAAGATGAAAACTCCGGATATGCAGAAAGCAGTACAGTATACCAAGGAAGATCAGCCGATCAATTTCGAAATTTCCAGTGGAATCATGCTCGCGGCAAATACACAGGCGAGCGATGTTTTAAGCACTGACATTGGACGGGACATGACAGAGATGATGACGCTTGTTTCTGCTTCCACACAGGCACATGACAAAGTTTCACGAATTGAAAAGATGATGTCGATGGATAAGTATTCGGATGAGGAGAGCCAGAAGAAACTTCAGACCTATCTGGATGCTGCCAATAAAGAAGCTACCTATGCAGACGATAATCTGTCAAAAACCTACCAGCAGTTTATCTCAAATTTTGACGGATACCTGAATAAAGTAAATGTGGCACATACCAATGTGGGTGGATTGCAGCAGCGCGTGGAGCTGACAAAGACCCGTGTGGAAAACCAGAAAGAGACGGTAGAAGAATTGAAGTCTAACAATGATAACCGTGACATTTCGGATATTATCATTGATTACTATGCTGCTTACAATGCATATACGTCCAGTCTGACGGCTGCATCGAAAGTTGGAAGCCAGACATTACTGAACTATTTATAAAAACGCGGAGCGAAGGAGAAAGACCATGAAGGCTGATTCACGTATTTTTGGAAAAATTGAAATAGAGGATGATAAAATCATCACGTTAGAGAAAGGTATGATCGGTTTTCCGGATCTCAATCATTTTGCACTGATTTATGATGAAGAGAAAGAAAAAAAATACAATTCCATTATGTGGCTGCAGTCGATGGATGATCCAGACATTGCATTTCCGGTTATGATGCCGCATATTGTCAAGGAAGATTACAACCCGAATGTAAGTGAGGAAATGATTGCACCACTCGGAAAGCTGACACCGGAAAACACATATATTCTTGTGACGGTAACGGTCCCGAAAAATATAGAAGATTTTTCCGTAAACCTGAAAGCACCGGTTGTGATCAATATGGATAACCGCAAAGGGGTACAGATGATAGTGGAGGATGATTATCCGGTAAAATACAAAGTATATGATGTGCTTAAGGCAAAGAAAGAAAAGGCGGGTGAATAAGATATGCTGGCATTGACAAGAAAAAAGGGGGAGGCCCTTGTAATCAACAACAATATCGAGATCACCGTACTTGAAATCCGGGGAGACCAGATCAAACTTGGAATTACGGCACCGAAAGATGTTCCGGTATACCGTAAGGAAGTGTATCTGCAGATTCAGAAAGAAAACCAGGAGGCAATCAGCCTCGATGGTATCGAAGCATTAAAAGGAATTCTTGGATAAAGCGGAAAAACAATCGGAGGGTGTTAAGTTTTTACTGACACGCTCCGATAATTATTTATAGAATGACAGTAATAGATTGGCTATGCAGCCGGCATAACCGGCGGCGGATGATGGAGACAGGAGGTAATCATCATGGCAATGGAGGCTATTAAAGGTGCAGGAATGACGTATCAGGGAAGCGTGTCATCTGCAGAAAGCCAGCCCAAAACAGATTCTGCGGTAAAAGCTGCAGAGACCGATGCACCTGAAAAGGGCATCGTATCGGAGAATATAAAGCAGGCTGGTGAGGAGAACGTAAACACTTCCCAGGGAGCAGATCAGCGGAATACAAATGCGCAGATCAAAAAAGCCGTGGATGAAGTGAATAAAAAGGCGGTCAACTCGGAAGCAATATTCGGCATTCATGAGGCAACCAATCGTGTGACCATAAAAATTATTGATAAAGATACCAAAAAAGTACTCAAAGAGATCCCACCGGAGAAAACACTGGATATGATTGCAAAAGTGTGGGAACTTGCAGGCCTTATGGTGGATGAAAAAAGATAAAAAAGGGGAGGGAAAATTATGCCAATCAGAATGACAGGTATGGTGTCCGGACTGGATACCGATTCTATCGTAAAAGAACTCGTTTCTGCATACAGTACCAAAAAGGAAAAATACGAAAAAGAGCAGACAAAACTTGGCTGGAAGCAGGAGATCTGGAAAAGTCTGAATAAAGAAGTAAACAGTTTTTATAAGAGTGTTGGTAATCTGCGGTTTGACAGCGGATACAATACCAAAAAGACAACATCGTCCGACAGCACGAAGGCAACCGTCAGTGCGAGCGGAAATGCGACTGTCGGAACACAGAAACTGCATGTGCTTTCTACTGCACAGTCCGGTTATCTGACAGGTGGAAAGATAACGGCATCGGACAGCAGTGCAAAGGTTACTTCTTCCACAAAGCTTTCAGAGCTTGGATTTACAGAAGATGAGACAGCACTTAAGTTTATCGCAAAGGATAAGGATGGTAAGGACATTAGCACTGACATCAAGTTAAGTAAGGACAGCACGATCAGCGATGCCGTCAAGGCTCTGCGTGATGTGGGACTGAATGCAAGTTTTGATGAGAACAATGGACGAATTTTCTTAAGTTCTTCCGCTACCGGTGCGTCAACGGATTTTTCACTGAAGTCAGATGGAAGTGATGCATCTAAGAACTTATTGAATACGCTGGCTCTGAATACAGACGCAAGCGAGGTTACAGAGGCCTCTAAGAGAGCCACAAAGATTGATGGAAGTGATGCGGCAATTGTACTTAATGGTGTTGTATATACCAGTTCTTCCAATAATTTTTCTATTAATGGACTTTCCATTTCAGTGAATGCCGTGACAGATTCTGTGGATCTTTCAAAGGCAAAAACAAATGGAAGTCTTGATGCTGATAAGATTTCAGATATGCTTGCAAATACCCCACTTAATGACAGTGAAGCAATCAGTATTACTACTTCTACAGATACACAGGGAATCTATGACAAGATCAAGGATTTTATTACTGGTTACAACAATATCATCAACAAGATGACAAAGCTTTACAATGCAGATTCAGCAGGGAATTATGAACCATTGACTGATGATGAAAAAAGCGAGATGAGCGATAGCGAGATTGAAAAGTGGGAGACAAAGATCAAGGATTCCCTGCTTCGCCGTGATTCAACGTTAAGTACGGTTATGAGCGCAATGACAACTGCAATGAGCGGTGGTGCTACCGTAAACGGAAAGACGTATTTCCTTTCCAACTTTGGTATTAGTACACTTGGTTATATGAATGCGGCAGAGAATGAGCAGAATGCATATCATATTGACGGAGATGAGGATGATGAGAATACATCTGGTAATACAGATAAGCTGATGACAGCATTGAACAGTGATCCGGATACCGTTATGGATTTTATGAAACAGATGGCAACTAATCTCTACAATGCGATTGATAAGCAGATGACCCGTACAACACTCCGAAGTAAGTATAGTATTTACAATGACAAAGAGATGACCACACAGTACAAAAACTATACGACAACGATCAAAGAATGGGAGACTAAGATTTCGGATAAGGAAGACTATTATTACAAGAAGTTCTCTTCTATGGAGATTGCACTTTCCAAGCTTAACAGCCAGACAAGTTCTTTGAGTGGATTGTTCGGAAGTAACTAAATATAAAATTTAATTAGGGGGAATCAGGATGATTCAGAAAAATCCATATGCAGCGTACAATAATAGCAAAATTCAGACTGCAACACCGGCAGAACTGACGTTGTTACTCTATGATGGAGCAATTAAATTTGCAAATATTGCAGCCGTAGCTATCGAAAAGGGCGATATTGAAAAGGCACACAATAATATTCGAAAGACCGAAAATATTATACGGGAGTTTCAAGCGACATTGGATCACAAGTATGCGGTTGCTAAAGATTTTGATGCAGTATATACATATCTGTTACAGAGATTGTTAGAGGCCAACATGAAAAAGGACAAGGATATCTTAGAGGAAGTGCTTGGTCATCTCCGTACCATGCGGGATACATGGAAAGAAGTTATGGCAAAGACCGCAAACGGAAACAATATCAAGACGAAGGAACCGGTAGCGTAATGCCGGCAGGAGACAGTATGCCAGATACATATATTGCAATTATGCTGCAGAGCCTGAAAAAAAAGGAACAGGTTCTGGATGAAATTATCCGGTTGGATGACCAGCAGAAAGATACCCTGACGGATCCGGAATGTCCGTTTGATGTGTTTGATGAAACCGTGGAGGCAAAAAGTGCGTGTATTGATCAGCTGAACCAGCTGGACAGTGGTTTTGAGAAGCTCTATGCACAGGTGGCAGAAGAACTGGATCAGAACCGTGAAGATTATGCAAAGGAAATTCGTGACATGCAGCAGTGCATTCGCCGGGTAACGGACAAAAGTGTCAAGATTCAGGCGCAGGAAGCCCGCAACAAAGAACTGATGCGTGAAAAGTTTGCCACAATTCACAGACAGGCAAAGGCGGTGCGGAAAAACAGCCGTGCGATTACCGGATACTATAACAGTATGAAAGAATGGTAGTTATTTCATAAAATGGGACAAAAGTACTACTTGATAAAAAATATCATATGACTTATAATGACCTTGTTATATGACTGACGGATAATGTGGAGCACCACGTGAAGTATAACATAGCACGCCGCATGAAAAATCGCTGACGCGATGCGGGTGCGTAGGTTATACATCAGATAGATGTATGAAGGAGCACGCCGCATGAAAAATCGCTGACGCGATGCGGGTGCGTAGGTTATACATCAGATAGATGTATAACAAGGGTCGTACCGTCTGGGCAAAAGATAAAAAACCCAGGCGGTTTTTTGCGTTCATTTATATTTTCCGATTTTTGGTAAATATATTGTATGAAAATAAAGACATGCGTGGGTATTGACAAAATGATGAACGTTAGTGTAATCTATCAATGATTAGAGAATACTAACCAATAAGAGAAGGAGGATCACCATGTTAGAAATGAAAGAGTGGGATGGATTTGAAGGACGTCTTTGGAAAGAAGAGATTAATGTCCGCCAGTTCATTCAGGATAACTACACACCATATGATGGTAACGAGGATTTCCTTGCAGAACCTACAGAGGCTACCAATAAGCTTTGGGGAGCACTGCAGAAACTGCAGAAGGAAGAGCGCGCAAAGGGCGGAGTCCTCGATATGGAGACCGAGGTTGTAACCGGTATTACA
>ERZ824473.5311-NODE-5311-length-10496-cov-4.898573_pt1 | contig 10496 bp, 7 predicted proteins | sample MGYA00519874_ERZ824473 | MGnify/ENA primary metagenome ERZ824473 (study PRJEB31778, sample SAMEA3449151) | human gut metagenome | biome: human gut; feature: human-associated habitat; material: faeces | place: United Kingdom | collected 2010/2012 ... | reverse complement strand
CCGCTTCCGCCTACTCCATTCTCCCCAGCATAGCTGGGGGATTAGGCTTTTCATTTACAGAAAAAGTTTCACACACTCATCTTAATCTGCTAATTGGTATCATTGGCGGAATAATTTCTGGTATTTTTGTTTCTTATGTATTTCTGATTGAAGCAGAATACAGAAATCAGTTTAACCATGTAAAAGAAATGTTCACTTCCATATATGGAATTACCGCTACATACTCTGCCTATGAACACTTCAAAAAAACAAAAGGCAAAAAACGTGCCAATAAGGTTAATGCAATTGATAATGCCGGTAACATTGCTGGAGAAAGCAGCATGGTCGATATTCTCAATAATTATTTGAATGAGCTTTCTTCCTTTTTCAATGCCTCCAAACCTTGGCAATATAAATTCAGACTTAACAAAATTCTAACAGAAATAAATGATATTGTTACTGATGGCAAATACATGATTAGAAATTCTCCTGAAGACTTTTCAGAAATATCCCAAAGGCTAGAAACATGTATTGACCTATTTGAAGATTGTGAACGAAATTATAAAAAGGAGATTCTTCTACATGTTGTAACAAACAAGGCAGTTCAAATCTTTCTTCTGCTGTTTGTTGCATTGATAATATTGTTAATAATCGCAGCATAGGAGATACCTTCCCTTTTCACGTGTTTGTTATTTTATTCGTTAAAATGCATATATTGAAAACTTATGTCTCATTTATAGCATTTATTCCCTCAATACAAATTTTCAAACAGCCTTTCTACCTACGCTTACACCAATCCAAAAAAGGCACCAAGATTTTCTTCTGATGCCTTGAACACCCATATACAGAGGGAACTTTGAACTAAAAAATGCTTTTAAATTTTAGCATGTTTTTAGCCCGAACAATATTGGTTTTTCCTATACTAGCAACTGTTGTAACATGATGTTAAAATCAATTATCTAACGAAATGTTATCCCTGTTTCATTTCAACATCAGATACTTTTGAATAAAAATTATTTGTATAATTATTTATCACTTTAGTATCTTGTGCCTTCTTTTTTTCTTCGTCAGAAAAGGTCATTCCTTCACCAATAATTCCACTTTCTTCGAGAAGTAAAGCCCAATCCAATATCTTATTCCTAACAGTGCTAAGTATACGGTATATCTCGCTTCTTGACGTATCAAATACAAACTGTGTTTCGAACCCATCTGTTGACTTATTCAATAAGTCATTAATTTCTGCACCCAGTGTAAACTGAATACCATTTTCATGTGATGTATAAGTATCACAAAGCGATGATATCGATTGATGTAGTGGAATACTAGACATAAAACTACCCATTTTAGGTGTAAGTATGACTGGCATCCACCCTCTATAAGGATTCCATGCTTTATAATTTCCTTGTATCATTCTATAATCAGGGACTTCTCCATGGTAGCCGTTTTGTTCATTGTTAATCCACTCTTCAAAATCTGATAGCTTAAGTTTTCTTGCTACCAAATATGCTTTTCTCAACAATGATTCCACACTAACATTTTCATCAAGTGCTTCTCTCTCAAGTTCATATACTATACCTTCCAAATATATCCCTCCTAAAAGATTGGAATCTGTGCTACAATGCCAGAAGCTATTAAACTTCCTGTCACTCCAATTGCTAGGTTTTTAAGTTCAGTTAATAGCATCTTAATTTTGCTTGGGTTCTCACGTTTTTCAATAAGTTCTTCTAATCCTGCTATTTTTTCCCTCAACTCTGATGCCTTATCTCCAAATTCAGCATCAAACATACCATCATACTTTTTTATATTTTCAATTATGTCGCTGATTGCTCCATAATCAAAATCCTGTGTTATGGTCTGTGTCTGTGATGAGTTAACCGTTCCTTGCTGAATCTGAACACCTGTAACATCACCATAAAAATTATTAGTATTATAAGACTGTTTTTCTTGCAAAATAGCCTTCTCCTTTCTTTCAAAATAAGTCAATAAACTCGGCAGTATTGTGATCTCCCAACATCCAGAAATATAGTAACAATAATTTGAAATAAGTCCATATTGCTTTAGTTTTTCAAATTCTAAAGCCAAATCACGCTCTAGATATTTAGGAATTTCAACATCATTGTCAGTAACACGATAGTCATCTTTACAATACCCTTTACATATCAAAAAAACTAGTTCTTCTGCAGAATTATCTAAAATCCTTATGCCACCTACTGTCGGTTGACCTACAACAATGGATGAAGCACATTCTCTTCTCGCATCAATCCTTGCTTGTCTCTCTGAATTACGTCTTTGCTTATCAGCTAATTTTTTGTCAGCCTCAATTTGTTTTTTTACTTGACGTTCAATTTCCTTTTGATGTTTCTCTAATGCTTTTTCTAATGGACCTTTAGCCATTAACATTCCCCCTTGTTCAATATTATTTTTAACAATTCCATTGCAGATTCATCTTCTGGAATATTTGTTCCAAGTTTACCTCGGAAGGCTTTGGCGAGGATGGATTTTTTTATTGTGTCAATGTTATCAACTACTTGAACTGCTTTATCTCGTACCTGCTGCATCATAGGTAAAAGATAATCCAAAATGCGAACAACTTCTTTCTGCTCTTCATCTGAAGTAATTCGTACCTTAATCGCTGACAATTCCTTTTGATTAATCTTAGGTAATACAGAACGAGACCCCGCTGAAGATGCTTGTTCTAAGAACATATCCGATAACATATAATATAATAAATATTTTGTATTTTCTTTAGCCTCAATCGGATACATGTCTGCACTACACAAACCATCAAAATCAACCATAACAACCTTTGAAAGATACGGTCGAATCTTTGAATAAAGAATTTGTCCTGCATAAAATCTATGCTTTCCACTCTTTACACCATCTTCTGCAATTGTATGATAATCCAGTAAAATTCCTGTTCTCTTTTCTATATTATCTGGTGCGATATGAGGAAATTCCAAATAATTTGATGGTTCAACTAAATTACTTTTTATATCAGCTACCTCATCAAATCTCTTTGTTTCCCATTTATTCTCTTTGTAATTGTCTTTTCTCCATTGTGCCGTCAACCTTCCAGAAAATGCATCATTGTAGACAGCAGCATTTCTAGCCTCATATCCATCTATAACTTCCTGTGCTTTCTCTTTCGCTTCATCCAACTTTGAAAACAAACTCTCAATTTGCTCAACAATTCTTTTCTGCTCTGCTAATGGTGGTAACGGAATACAAAAATCTTTAAATAGTGGATAATGTCTGCGATAACCCATATTAGGTATTTCTATGCTCTGCATCGCATAATAAAAAGCTTTATCATTCCAAAACTGTTTTGGTTTAAGAACTTTTACCCCATCCGCACCTTGAGCAAACTGAAAATCGATATATTTTATACACCTTGTATGGTCGCCAAAAATAACTATTGGCAATTCTCCATCATAAATCATATCGGCATCATCTGTATAGCCACCTATAAAATCTTGTCCTTGGTCTATAATAGGGTACTCTCCATCTTCTAAGTATTCCTTGGTCGCCAGTTTCTTTTTACTGTCTGTAACATTATCAAATGAATCCAGCAAATGAATCCAGCACCAATTCTCCGGCACCTTGTATGGCTGTTCTTCAACAGGCACCAATGCCTCTTCTAATGTAATCTTTTTACTCTTTGCCTTCGCCATACTACTCAGCTCCTTCCAACGCCTTAAGCTCTTTTACCACACTCATAAGCAAATCAACAGCTTCCTCAAGCTGAGCAATACATTCTTCTCCAGATTCAATAGGATCTGGCAAATCATCATAATCAAGCACAGAATCATCCTTAATCAGTCCGAGATCAAGACTATGATTCTTTCCTTCCTCTGATATCTGATCATATGTGTAGCAACTCCATCTCTCATCCGATATACTTTTCCTGTCCTCTGCTGTATATGCATCCTTAAATCCATCGAAATGCTCTGCCTTTAATGGATTGGTTTTGCCAAATGAAGGCATATTTGTTCTTAAGTCATAAAACCAAACTTTCTTCGTATTACCTTTATCAGTTGTTCCCCTAGTAAAGAAAAGAACATTTGTCTTTACACCCTGTGCATAAAATATGCCAGTTGGAAGTCTAAGTACTGTATGGAGACTACACTTATTCATAAGGTCTTCACGGATTCTTTCACCTTCACCATCAGCAAACAATACATTATCAGGCAGTACCACAGCAGCTCTTGCCTTACCATCTGCTTTAAGTGAACGATAGATATGCTGCAAGAAATTAAGCTGCTTATTGCTTGTCTGAAATGTAAAATCGTCTCTGTTCGCACGCTCTCCGCCCTTTTTTGTTCCAAAAGGAGGATTTGTAAGAACAACATCAAATCCGTTCATCTGTTTCCCCTGATTTGATAAGGTATCACACAGATATATCTTACCATCAATATCGTGAAGCATTGCATTCATCAGAGCCAGCCTATGAGTCTCATGTACAAGTTCTGCCCCTGTAAATGCCTCATTCTTCTGAAATGCCTGCTGTTCTGAAGTTAAAGAAAATAGGTCATCTGTATGTGCCTTTACATATGCATCCGCCGCTATCATAAACCCAAATGTACCACATGCAGGATCGTTACATCTTTCTCCCGGCTGAGGTGCTATTAATTCTGTCATTATATCAATCAGTACTCTCGGAGTAAAATACTGACCTGCTCCTGACTTCTTCTCATTTGCATTTTTCTCTAATAATCCCTCGTAAAGATTTCCGAGTCCTTCTTCTTTTGCAGAATACCAGTCGAGGTCATTGATGTTTGTGATAATTTTCTTTAAGTTTGCTGGCTCTTCAATATTACTTCTTGCCCCTGAATAAATTTCCTGAATACGACCTGTACCCTTTTCGCCCAGCTCACGAAGCAAGTCCTCGTAGAATTTTTTCAACGCAAGTCCATCTTTTTCTGCTAATCTATCCCAGCGGTATTTCTCTGGAATCTTATCCTCGGTTCCTGTTTCCTTTGCCATCTTCAAAAACAAGATGTAAGTAAGTTCTGTAACATACTGGTGATATGTAATACCATCATCTCTAAGAACATTACAGAAATTCCACAACTTTGCTACTATTTCCTGATTTGTCATCTATCATCTTCTCCTTGTAATTTATGCTGAATACATATATCCATTGATTTCATCAATAAACTCATCTAATTTCTGCCCAAATGCCTTGTTTACCGCATTATAACCACCTTTGTTCTTAAATGCATCCGAATCAAAAGTCTCTCTGTTGAGCACTACCTCCTTAAGAAGCTGGGCTTCAATCCTATCCAACCATCCTAACTGAATTTTGCTAAGCTCCGGATGATTAGCCTTTGTCTTTACAATGGCGTTATGTATACGGTCATCTTTACTAATCAAAGCATCTCCAATGCTTCGCTGACGAATAAAGCTTATGATATCCGCTGCAATATCTTCATTTGTCATTTCTTTCCATGCTGTCTGCAGCATAGTCTCGTTGAAATGCTTTCCATCAAGGATAATCTTCAAATCCTTTAGTGACTGTCTTGTTAATTCCTTTGGACGTATAGCAACTATATTCAAAGCTGCTATCTCATTGATATTATTATCTATAAAATCTCTAAATTCTTTTAGATAGTCCTCTGGCCTTGTAGCATCACCATATCCTCTGGTATGACTACGAAGCTCGTCTGGCTCATCACTTATGAACTTTTCTCTTTCCTTTGGCATCCTCTTGACATATTCAAACGCCTGCCTGTTATTCTTTACAGTTTCAATTGCCTTATCGACCGGCATACTATGAATTTTCTCTATAAATTTCTCTGGCGTCAAACCTCCAGTTATCTGCTCAAATCGTGCTCTGTATTCATCACTCATCTGTGATTTATTCCTACGCATTTTGGCAACGATAAGGTCAATCTGGTTTTTCCTTGCCCTGTCGGTATCTAATGAATCAATACCATCAATTAAATCATCAAATGTAGTTGCTGGATTGGCTACTACTGGTTTCATTGTGGAAACAGGTTCTAACGCATTATAGACACCTACTGCATCATATATCTCAAAATGTGTCTTTCCTATTTCAGGACATAATCTGGTAGCTCTACCAAGCATCTGTTCAAACAAGATTCTTGAACGGATTCTTCTCATGAATACAAGATTCTCTATCTCCTCTACATCAATACCTGTTGTCAATAAATCTACTGTAACAACGATATTAGGATATGTTTCATTCTTAAATCTCCGAATGGCTTCCTTTATCTTTACAGGATTACCATTTTCAATTGATCCGGTAATCTTCATTACCGCTTCCTCAGAGATTCCAAGATTCGTGTAGTAATCTTTTAATATCTGAGTAATCATATCTGCATGAGCATCATCTACTGCAAAGATAAGAGTTTTCCCTTTTTCGTTAGGATCAATATCCTTTGCAATTTCCTGTAAGACTGTCTCATTAAAGCTTTTGTCAACCACTCGCCTATTAAAATCTTCAACTTCAAATTTCAGATCATCTTCCAATTCTGAACTGTTTGTAATTTCATTTGTAACAGGATCATATATCGGTACTGTTGAACCTTTCTCAAAACTGATTCCCTCTTCTGATAACTTTGTTTTGATAATATGCGGTGCATCATGGTCAACCAGAAATCCATCGATGACTGCTGTACGATAATCATATGAATATATAGGCTTTCCAAATATCTCTGTTGTATGAAGAGCTGGCGTTGCTGTAAGTGCAATTTTTACTGCATCAAAATAATCAATTACCGCCCTGTACTTACTTCGGAAGTCATTCTGGTCACGATACAGTACCTCATCATCTCCCATTTCTTTGTCCAGAATATAGCCCCTGTGCGCTTCATCTACGATGACCAGGTCATAATCTGATACTCCAAGACTCTTATCTGACTCATTGTACATAATACGTTTCACAAGGCTCTAAACAGTAGCAATATGCACTCTGGTGTCCTTCTCAAATTCTTTATCTTCTAAAGACTTCACATCATACATCTGATTCAAAGTAAGTAATTCTTTAAGCTTAACCTCTTTGAATGTATCCATAGTCTGATCACCGAGTGATGTTCTATCGACAAGATACAGGATTCTCTTAAATCTCCCAGCATCAAGGAATCTATAAATCATTCCAAGCACAGTCCTTGTCTTACCTGTTCCCGTAGCCATTGCAAGAAGTGCTGTCTGCTTATGTTCTGCTATTGCTTTTTCGGCAGCCTGAATCGCTTCTATCTGATAATAACGAAGATTTAAACCATCAGGGTCCTGCAATACCTCATATCCTGTAGCAGCTAACTTCTTATCAGCCTCTACAATATCTTTTTCCAGTGCCTGCTCAATACCTTCTGGTGTTGACCATCCAGATAACGCTTTTGGTGCGTTAAATGATTCTCTGACATCCAAGCACCATATTCCTGACATCTGTTCATACTGCTTAATATATGGTCTGCCATTGGTGGCATAAAGAAACGGAACCATATATGCACCAAATCTATTGATTACATACTTCTGATGTTCTGACTTAATCATCTTTGCATAATCCTTGCACTGACCATCTAACACTGATGAAATATTTGTATGCTTCTTCTTTGCTTCCACTATACCTACAAGCTTTTCCCCTATAAATAAAGCATAGTCTGCATAGCCATTATTTCCTGTATTGGAATCGGTAGGCCATTCTGCAATAGCAAGATTCTTTCCCTTAGTTGGTCTTGTACCCTTAGAATATCGAAGTTCCGTTGTATTAGCTTCCCATCCGACCTTTCGGAGCTGCTCATCAATAAGTTCTCTTGTCTGTGCTTCTGACAAATGCACATTAAGTGCCTTCTGGTACGCTACAGTTCTACGTTTACTGTCCGCCCCACCATTTTTCTGTATTTGCTCAATTTCAATCAATAATTGTTGGTTGCGTTCTTCCAGTTCTGCATTTTCTTTTTCAAGGTCAGCTAAACATACAGTCATATCAACTGGCTGTACATACCCTGTCGGCTCATAATTATAATCACCATATGTCTGCATATACCATACACATAATTCATACATTAACTGCAAATTATTAAGAGCTTTTTCACCTTCATCAGCAGCATTATGAGCGGCATCATTTCTGGCTTTTCTAAGAATATACAAAGTGTTATCAATCTCTCTTGGTAACAAATCATTATTCTTAAGTATTCTGATTCTGTTGGCATGTGTATTATCATATGCCGGCTCTGCTATGCCGTCATATGCAAGCATATACTTTACCATTACTTCTGATAACATTCCCTGCTTGATAATGGATGTATTAGGATCAGAATATACATACTTTTCTGATAAATCACCAAGTTTGGCAATGTCTGTCCAATGTGATTCCAAGAATTGAAAATTACTCATAATCAAGCCTCCTTTACAAATCGACTACGTACTTCATCAAGCTCCTTATCAATATTTCTCAGTTTCTGTAGTAGTTCCTCATAGTTTTCAATAAACTTTCTGTTATCTTCTACAACAATTCCTTCACTTGCTTTAAGTGTAACATACTGCGTCGTACATAAGTTATATCCATTTTCTGCTGCGATTTCTTTCGTGATAGTATTTGATACTCCCTCAATAACTTCACGATTTCGATATATTTCAGTAATGCGTTGAACACCTTCATCTGAAATGGTTACTGCTCTTGGTATTTTTTCAAAGAAATCCTTTGAATTTATCATTACAATATCATCATTAATTTTGTTTTTTCTAAGAATCACCAACGCAGTAGGGATAACTGTATATGGCATCATCATACCATTAGGAAACTCAATAATAGCTTCAATATAATTATCATCTACCAGTTTTTGTCTAATACTACCTGTACTGCCCGAACTAAACAACGCTCCCATTGGAACAAGTATAGCAGCAATTCCATTATCCTTTAATGAAGCAAGTGCATGTCTGATAAAGAGATATCGTGAATCGCTGGTATGTTCATACATGCAATTTTCAGGAGGTATATTCATTATATACTCTTTGCTATATTTTCCACCAAATGGTGGCTCAAATATAATTCTATCATACTTCTCATTGTGCGCTATTGGATTATATAAGGAATCTGCACATTTGACTGCTCCAATTTTGTTACCACTTAGAATCGTCATAATAGCAGCAATGCCTATAATTGAAACATTAATATCTTGAGCAAAAACCCTTCCTTTACCATTTGCTACAGAATTTACCAAAATACCAGTTCCGCAACATGCATCATATACTGACATATCATCTTCTACCGCAATAATGGCCGCTGCAATCTTAGGTAATGATTCAGCGCTACAATACTCTCCGCTTGCTCGCCCTCCACCACTAGTTATCATTCTATCCAATATTATTTTTGCAATATTATAGATTTCAATTTCATCTTCAACATCCAAGTTATTAACTTCTTCAAAAATAATTCTTACATTTTCAGAATCTGCTTTCTCAATCGCTGAATTAAGAGATTCTTTCAACACTCGCTCTTCAATTCTAAACGCTTTTTCAACCGCACTTACATATTCTAATAACCCATTAGAATCTACAAGTTTTCCATAAGTTAACGATAAATATCCAAGAGAAAATTTTTCATCATAAGAACTGAATATGTCCTTCTTCAACTCCAGATATTTAAACAACAATCCATAAAGCATTACTTTATATAATTCTGTAATCTCAAATGCTCCACGTAATTTATTTGCAGCAACCCACAGATTTTCCATCTTTTTAATCTTCATTGCCAATACCCTCCTTTATGCTTGCTAATACAACATTTTCCATCAATTTTGTTTCATTATCTATCATTTCCTGAAGAGTAGCTTTCTTTAATCCACTAAGTACAAAGGCTTTTCCTATATCCTTCATGTCCTTCATATTAAGTTCAGGTACTTCCAAAGCCCTAATATCCGTTATCTTAATCATTGGTCTTGCTGAACCTACAACCTTTGCAGTAAGCTCATTTCTTACATATGACGAATTAAGAAAAGCTGTCAAATACATAGCATCCATCTTATCGTCATCAGTAATTCTTATTGCTGCACAAAATGATGGAATTGCAAGCCCTGCATTTTCTTCATCAACATATGCTGCATCGTATGGTGTTGAAAGCTTTATTACCACATCCCCTTTATGCGTGTATTTTTCTTCATCAATCTGCTTACCTAGTTCTGCATCACCTAAATCTTCCTTAACAATCACACCAGATACAATCGCTTTAGGAACTAGCACCTGAACATTTCCTAATACCTGTTCTCCAGCATCTTTGTCCGCTGTTACCCTTGTCATAATCTGTCCTGCAGTTACACTTGCTATATTTTCTAATGTCATTTCTGTTCCCTCCAAATCATACTAAATATCTATCCTTTAATAGTTTCAAATCACACAAATTAATCTTTTATCATTATACCTCCTTTGCATCATCTTGTACAGTTCATTTCATCTTCAATATTGAAATATATATGACGTTCTTGATTATTCCGGGGCTCTTTGAGCCACCTGTCCGGACTTTGAGAGCCACCATTCCGGAGAATGAGAGCCATATA
>ERZ824473.5302-NODE-5302-length-10504-cov-3.266628_pt1 | contig 10504 bp, 8 predicted proteins | sample MGYA00519874_ERZ824473 | MGnify/ENA primary metagenome ERZ824473 (study PRJEB31778, sample SAMEA3449151) | human gut metagenome | biome: human gut; feature: human-associated habitat; material: faeces | place: United Kingdom | collected 2010/2012 ... | reverse complement strand
TCATTCTTGCGGTACTGCGTAATACCTCTCTTGGTGAGCAGGCGTAATCCCACATTACATAAATTAACGCCCCGGCAGCTACAACTACCGGGGCGTTTTATGTACCTCTCCAAAGTACCAGTTCTTTTTATTTTCTTTGTTTACTCTACATTTTTCAAAGCCTGATCCATCGGAATCTTCTTGATTCTCTGGAAATCAAATACCATAACAATCAGATATCCGATCAGCACAAATCCAAACATTTTTGCATAACCAATCGGTGTTACGCGAAAAGCGAACCAGCCGCTGTAGGAAAAGAGCATCATCCGCCATGCCGCGGCCATAACAAGTGTTCCAAGAATCACACTGATGAGATCCGCGATTACAACCACAATACTCGTCGAAAGCAGATACAGACTCGCGATCTCTTTGTTTTCGTACCCAAGGATTTTTGTCATGGAAATTGCATTCTCATTCTTTTCAATGATCAGCTTTGTCAGAAGATAGATCATAACGGCTGCCAGAAGGATACACAGTACCTGAAAATATGTCATGTAAGAACCCATGGAATGATCCAGCTGATCTGCCATTTTTGTAATATCATGGATTGTAATAGTTGTTGCAATGTTATCCTCATCAATATCGGTAATTTTACTGTCGGATAAGAATCCGCTGAATTCATTTTCCTTCAGTTCAAATACTTTTCCGTAATTGTCAATGGACATAAAGACCGCAAGGCTCTGGGATTTATGATACAGTCCTGCTACTTTAAACTTATACGATTTGTTCTCATACTTTTCATCCAGCGATACCGTATCGCCGGCTGCAAGCCCATATTTATCGGCAAACGAAGCGGAAATATAAACTTCGTTTTTCTTAAGGGAACTTAACTTTTTAATCTTTACATAGTTACTGTCATCCGCGATTCCGTATACGGAAATTTCCTCATCGATCGCATCACTCTTTTTTACAAGTGATGTCATGTTAAACTTTTCGGCATCTTTGTTTTCCGTTGCAATCCGTTTATTATCGTCATCTTCATAGGATTTAAGCACATACTGGTATTTTGCAAACATCATGCCATCCGTGTTGCTCTTATAATAATCAAGCGTATCCGGCATGCCCACTGCCATGGCAAGCATGACCATGATAAAGAAAATACCGACAAATAAAATCAGGTAATTTGCGACATTCTGGAACATGATCCGCAGGCGGAACCGGCCAAAAAAGCTCCATCCCGGCAGACGCATGGCTTTTTTATTCTTTGTCTTTTTCAGGTCATGACGCAGAAACTGCAGTGGTGTATGCTGCATCATGCGCACGATCACGATCAGGTTGACAACCAGCATCAGGATCACCGGAACCACCGTGGTCTTAAAGAATGCATCCGGATTCCAGATCGTGTAATACGTTGGCAGACTGTAACTGTTGTAATACATCGACACAACAATATTTTTAAACACCGTATAGCCGAGTATATTTCCGACAATCGCAGCCAGCAGTGTTACAATAACCGGCATGGACAGATAGTGCCGCACCAGCTCTCTTTTCGTGTAACCGGACGCGCGCAGTGTTCCGATCTCGGAGGACTCTTTTGCAATCGTATTGCTGATCGTCACGGCAAAGATAAATGCGATGATTACCACAAGGATATCCAGCAGCACACCGCCCATGGCTTTGTCCGATCCCATATCATCGGTTGCAAAATTGATCGCCGGATTTCCATATTTCGGTGTGTAATCTTCGAGCTCATTGTCCGCAACAACCACCTGTGTGAGCAATGCACGCATAAAATTATCAGAGCGTGTTTTTTCCCCGGCCTCATCCGCAGGCTCCGTTTCATATTTCCATGCATAAGTATAGTGAATACTCTTGTGCAGCCGGTCGAAACCGTCCTGTGTCACCATTGCCACATCAAATTTCAGTGCATCAAACATCAGATCTGTGGTCTTTTCATGTAAGGTGGAGTAATTGACATACGCAAGCAGTCCCACAACTTTATAAGTCTCTCCGGAAACTGTGACGGTATCTCCCACCTTTATTCCGACGTTGTCGGCGTGCATACGGTCAATGGCAATTTCATCCGCCTTCTGTGGAAAACTTCCCTGCAGCATACATGCCAGATTGATATCCTTTGTCTTTGCAAATACGCGGATCGTTCCATCCTTTTTCCCATCGTTATTATAATCTTCTTCCTCATTTCGGAAAAAGTTTTCATACAATGTTGTCTTTGTTGCCTTAAAATCCGCTTTTTCACCGGTCTCAATTGCCGAAAGCAAGGTGGCATCTGCCTGTTTTTTTAGTTCAAAATGACCGTCTTCCTGTTTGTATTTTGTCACGCCTTCGTTTGCCGAAGTAATCATACTCTCGTTTGCCACATACATACCGGACACAAAGCCGATCGTGAGCACAAGAAACAGGAATACAACCAGATATTTTTTCCAATCCCCGATCAGTTCCTTCGGTATTCTCCTGATCAGGGGATTTTTGATTTTTTTCTTTTTCATAGCAGCCCCCTTACCATTCCAGATCTTCCGCGGATACCTTGTTTGTATTGATGTCGTTGTGGCGCACCGCACCGTCACGGAGCTTGATCACATGGTCTGCCATATTTTTGATCGCCTCGTTATGTGTAACCATAATGATGGTATTTCCGTATTTTTTGTTGACCTCCTCAATCAGCTTTAAGATCTCCTTGGAGGTATTGTAGTCAAGTGCTCCCGTTGGCTCATCGCAGAGCAGGATATCCGGATTTTTTACAATTGCACGGCCGATGGAAACACGCTGCTGCTGGCCGCCGGACAACTGGTTCGGCAGTTTGTAGCGGTGCTCGTAAAGTCCAAGCGTATGTAACAGATCATCAATATCAAGCGCATTGTCTGACAGATACGCTCCCACTTCGATGTTTTCCTTCACGTTTAGATTTCCAATCAGATTGTACATCTGGAATACATAGCCGAGATGCTTTCTGCGGTACTGTGTCAGCTTTTTCTCACTCATATCCTCTAACTTATCGCCGTTGATATTGATGTAACCGGAATCGGCGTTATCAATGCCTCCGATGATATTGAGCAGTGTGGATTTTCCGGAACCGGACGGCCCCAAAAGCACACAAAACTCGCCTTTTGCAACAGAAAAATTCATGCCGCGCAGGACCTCCTGCCGCGTCTGTCCACTTCCGAATCCTTTCTTTAAATCTACAATTTCCAAAAACTTCTTTTCTTCTTCTGACATAGAAACTCCCTTTCTTTTTGGTTTTACTTTTCACACTAATATTAGTTTTATCTAACCTCTGGTTCTTTTTTTAGGTCTCCCGCAAAAAGCGAAAGACCTGTGCTTCTTTTCTAAACCTTTTGTCCAAACGCGGACGATCTGTGCTTCTTTTCCAGACCTTCCGTCAAAACATGCGGACAGCCTACGGTCTGACGAGTCCGTACCAGCCTGCCAGCAAATATTTTACACCCTTTTCTGCAAACTGCAGTGCTTCTTTTTCGTTATCAATATGCGTTACCATAAAGATAAACATGTCAATCTGCGAATGGGACATCCAGTGCACGACGTTTTTTTCCACCATCATAACACCGTAGGCTTTACACATTTCCTCACAGATAAATGCATTGTGTTCATCCATCTGATCCACCAGCCGGTCCGGCATATGTTCCATGCTCGAACCCTGCGCTTTCGTCAGCACCAAAAGCACCTCGTCCCGGTAAGTGTACAGTTCATGGACGATCTGCGCGACTGCTTCAAAATCGCTGCTGTCATCATGTTCGGTCGCCTTTCCACTTTCCATTTCATTTACCTCATAGGAAAAATGCTCCCGCAAAATCTCATTGAGCCGGTCCATGAAATTTCCCACTACTTCACAGAACAGGTCATCTTTGTCCTGAAAGAAAAAATACAGCGCTCCGGTGGTCACGCCCGCCTTCTGACAAATCCCTCGCAGAGATGCCCCCGCAAATCCTTTATCCATAAATTCCTTTTTGGCACATTGGAGCAGGTGTGTCTTTGTCTCGTTGTCGTGTATCTTCTTTCCTGCCATGGTATCTCCCTGTAAATAAAAATGTAACATAACGTTGTTATGTTAGATAACACCGTTATGTTACATCATTCCCATGTCTATGTCAATAGAAAAACTTATGCATTTTTCTGTTTGTGTTTATCATAAGCTGCAAACATGCCGGCAAGCAGTGTCCCTGAAATAGAATGCCAGGTGCAGGAAACAGCGCAGATGATCGCAGACTCCGGTGTTGCGGAAAACTGCGCGGTCGTTGTGGCAAGGTTTGTTGCCAGTCCTGCATTCTGCATACCAACTTCGATAGCAATGGTTCTCTTTTTGGCGGTATTCATACCAACAAGTTTTCCTGCTCCATAACCAAGCAGATAACCAAGTCCATTGTGAAGAAAAACAGCTACAAAGATTACAGCTCCGGACTGGAAGAACTTCGCGCCCTGGGAAGATACCACACCACCGACAACACATGCCAGCCCCAGTACCGCAACACCCGGCATTATTTTCTGTAACTCACTGAACATTTTCTTTTTTCCCAGCAGATAGTTGAGAAGAAAGCCCAGTGCTACCGGAAGAATAACCGTTTCCACAATAGAAACAAGCATTGGCAGTGCCTTGATGGAAATATTGGTTCCGCTTGCCAGAAGAGAAACCATAAGTGGTGTCATGATCGGGGAAAGAATCGTGGATACGGTTGTCATTCCCACGGAAAATGCCACATCTCCACCGCAGAGATACGACATGATGTTGGATGACACGCCACCCGGACAACAACCTACCAGAATGAGTCCCAGTGCAATGCCGGCAGGAAGATGCAGCACTTTCGTCAGTGCGAATGCCAGAAACGGCATAATCAGATACTGTGCCAGTGCACCAACACAGATATCGAATGGTCTCTGTGCCAGAATCTTAAAATCCTGCGTTGTCAGTGTCAGACCCATACTGAACATAATAATACCGATGATGATCGACTGACTTGTAAACTTATTGGAAACCGGATCGGTAAATAACTGATGGTTTACCCATCCCATCATTCCCGGAACGATAAATGTTACTACCGCAATTGCAATTACCACAATTGATGTGTAGTCCGATAACCATTTGCTGAGTTTTTGTAGTGCTTTCATAAACTTTTCCTCCTTGGTCTGTTCACTGAAAAACGAATTCAGACATTAAAAAAGTCCCTTCCCAGATACTACTCTGGAAAGGGACGAATAAAATCCGCGTTACCACCCTGATTCCACAGAAAAACTCTGTGACACTTCACATACCAACATATGCTATCCCATAACGGAGGAAACCGGCAAAGTTTACTCACAGTTGTCTGCTTTCAGCCCGCTTCTTAGAGAGGATCATCCATATCCGGCTACTACCTGTTCGCACCACCCACAGGCTCTCTGAAAATAACGATAAGATACGATGCTGTTCTCGTCAACGAATTTCGGTGAACAATATTTTCTTTATGTTGCCTATTATAGACTCCTGACAAAATATGTCAAGAGAAAAATTTTCCATCATCTGCTTTTCTGATTGACCTCCACGTTTGTTCTTATGGACCATACATTACATCTTTTTCTCTATATGTCCCCACAACTTTTCATCAGTCTTTTTCAAAATGCTGGTAATCCTTCGAATGTGTCCAGTCCCCACCCCAGGTAAATCCATATCGGGTAAAAAGCTTGTAACACAGATCATTGTGATCAATCTTGTGCGGAAAATTCCCACTCCGGTCAACATATGCTTCTGCGTTTGCAGGCTCAATCGACAGCTTTCCGTTGACGGTTTTTACATAGGGGTTATAAAGTGTATTGATGTCAACTGCCATGCCCAGACCGTGTTTTGAGATTTTTGTCGTGTGGGAAATGAAACGGAAATTAAACGCAGAGGAATTGTTATCGCTCATGGATGCCTCATCATCCGCATCGTATTCATCCACCAGCCGGACTTTTTCAATGGGATATTCTGCCTCATACAACTGCCTGAAAATGGCAAGGACATCCTCTGCAATGGCTTTATTTACCACAAGTTCTCCCTCTTTTGTCTGACCGTCAAACCCCATGTGGAGCACATGAAGATAGCGGAGATCTTCCCGCGGTACGGTACAGTCTGCCTTGTATGACTTTCCCTGCATCTTCTCAAAAATATCGTCCGGGATTTTGGAAATATAGAACGCTTCCTCTGTGATACTTTTCCCGGTACGGTCCGCATTTTCAACACTTTGTTCTTTCTGCGTATGATCCGGTTCGTTCATGTTTTGTTTTTTCTCACTCAGTTCTGTCCCTGAAGTCCTGTGATCCTGTTCTTTTTCACTGTTCTCCTGATCCGCAACCTCAGACTTTTTTGTGCTTGATTTTTCCGGATGCCGGATCAGACGGCTTCCGGTTACGACTGCGGCGGCTGCAAGTAACACGGCCGCAGTGATGATCATTCCTTTTTGTTTTTTCACCAGTTTCTCCTTACTGACACGTTTCCCTTTTCTGTAAACATAAAAATTCATCCGCTTCAACATGATAACACCGCTAAGCCTACGCTATCGAAAAAAGTGTCATGTGAAAGCCCTAAGGCCGCATTTCTGCACGGATGAATTGTGTATATTTTAGCACTGATTTTTGGGATTTGCTATATTTTCATAACAAAAAATGCATTTTTCTTTTAATGCACCCTCGAAAAATAATCCATCAGAATTCCCTTAATATGATTATACCTTCTGGCATAAGAATTCTCCACCCGTATAATCTCCATATTGTGTGCCTGACAGATGGCATTTTTCTTCCGATCGCGCTCCTGCACCACCGCATCCTCGAAATGCTCTTTCCCGTCAAGTTCGATTGCCAGAACCGGCAGTTCCTTTTTTCCCTGTTTTTCGTACACAACAAAATCAAAGCGCCCCATATAAAACAGATCATCATATGTCATGTTGTCCTGAAACACCTGCGATATGGCAACTTCTTTGTGGATCACATACTTACTCTGGGAAAGCCAGATATTTTCGAGTGCATGCGTCAGGTTTTCGAGAAATGCATTTTCGGTAGCGGTAGAAAACGGCTGGATGCCAAGTGCACGGGAACTGATATGTTTTTCCGTGATCTCTGACTTCCCGTTAGTTTTGATGTACTGCGCAAGTTCATAAAGATCATCGTCTGTCTGTCCTGCATGCAGACGCTCCAGTTCTTTGCTGTCTGCGAGCAGAACAAGTTTGTCTTTCGCCCGTGAGGTTGCAACATTGATCAGTTCCTTATTGTTTTTCAGCCACTGATAGGTACCGACATTGGTGCGGTCGGACAGTGCCGTGGAAAAAAGCACCACATCCTTTTCATCTCCCTGAAAAGCATGCACCGTTCCACAGACTAAATTTTCGAGGTGGTTTTCTTTGATCGCCTGCTCGATCAGTGCCCGCTGGTTTACAAACGGTGTGATCACCGCGATACTTTTGTCCGTGTTCTGCTTCGCGTATGCAATGACCTCGTCTGCTTCCGCCGGAGATGTATTTTTGATGTCGGCACGATCGCTTTTTACATCTACATAGACAAGCGGCTCCGGCTCTTTGCTTTTTGAACAGATCTGCAGTTTGGAATTGTAATATTTTTTATTGTTAAATCCAATAATTTCTCTGTTGCAGCGGTAATGGCTGCGCAAAAGCACTTCATCACTCACCGCATCACATGCCAGATACGTTTTGTAAATCGAATTCTTTCTGTAATCATATTCTTCTGCCACATGATACCGCCGTCGCAGCTTGCGGTTGATCAGTTCTCCGAGCAGAATAACCGGATTCAGCTGCTGCGGATCTCCCACAAGCATCAGTTTCTCTCCACGGATAATCGGGACAAGAGAGATCGCAACGTTACACTGGCTGGCCTCGTCCATAATAGTCATGTCAAACAACGGCTCCGGTTCCCCGATCTTATGTGCCGATATGCAGGTTGTGATAATGATTGGAAAAACACGCTGCAGCTTCTTTACATTTTCGGATTTCTGCATGTATTTGTTGAATGCAAGCGCCTGTGCCGCCGGATTTTCACCGGAATCTAAAATCTCCCGCAGTTCCTGATATTTTGGCTCCTCAAGTGTCTTGATATAACGCGCAGACGTATAAAATAAATACTGATAAAATTCTTCTTCGTTGCGGTCGAGAAGCTGCAGGGCATCCGAATCAGAAATTTCGCCAATCTGATGGATTCTCTGATCGAGCTTCTGCATTTGGTATCCCTGCAGGTCCATCTGAAACGGGAGCAGGTTCATGGCATTTTTGATATGTTCCTGATATTCCATCAGATGCGAAAGTGTCTCTTTCCGCTCCTTTAAATCCAGAATTTCCTCATACTCTTTCAGTCTCGCAGAAAGACGTTTTGCACGGTCAACCCGGTCATCCTTGCGCTTATCGAGCGTGGACGTAAATATTTTTACGGTCTGCACCTGATTGCGCAGGCGGTTGATGTAGCTGATTGCAGCTTTAACTTTGTCTATATTTCCAAGCCGCAGTACCGGAAACGGAATGGTCTGTCCATGGTACTCAAGATGCGTCAGTTTCTCAAATACATTGTCGATTGGAACGTTATTGTAGGACGCAAATAAAACGGTCGTATTGTTAAAAAACGCCGTTATTATCGTGTTGATGATCGTATTTGTTTTTCCCGTGCCCGGTGGCCCCTGTATGTAGGCAAGCGGATATTTCATGGCGTTGTTGATTGCCAGCAGCTGATCCAGATTGATGTTCTGATTGATCAGTGCAATCGGATACGCCTTGGTGCGGCGCGGCCGTTCTAACAATTCCCCGAAGAAGGCTTTGACTGGATAAGTAACCTGCTGCTTTTCAAACATATCAAGTATGGCTTTGTACTCGTCATGCAGATTCAGCACTACATCCATCCCAAGCCCCAGCACATACGGCATATCATCTACGACCGGCTTTTGCCCGCCATGACCGGTAATCGCATCTTTGATTTTTTCCAGATTGTTTTCAAAATCTTCCAGCAGTTCGTACTCGTCCGCATCCAGAAATTTACGCGCATTTTCCGTCTGTCCGTCAATGCCAAACTGTGTGCAGACTGTGATATCTTCATCCGGCTGAAACACTCTGTTTTTCACATCAAGGTTCAGGTTCCGGTATGCCAGAACGTACAGCCCCTTCGCGGTGTGAATACTCAATACATTGAGTGCCAGTTTCTTAATTCTTAAATTGGTGCTCTTTTTCTTTTCGTGAGACAGGGAATACTGGAAATTTGACACGACCTCCTGAAACTGCTGATCGTTAAGTGCATACCGTCCGTTTTTCACACGATCCCCATCAATATAATGGATCAGATCATAATCGGTGATGTAAGGTGTCGTATCCATGCGGTTACATAGTTCCAGATAATTTAGTATTTTCAGATTTGCAGAGCTGGAAAAAATAGTTTTATAACGCTCCGGATGCATCTCGATATCTTCGATCAGCTGCCTGTTTTCCGGACAGTACGTTCCTTCAATGACTTCCGTGGACAGAATGGAATCCACAAAAATTTTGTCATATTCCCCCAGTGTATACATTCCGAGGTGCAGACCATCTACTTTGAGGGTACGTTTTGCCGGATCGAGATCACGGATTCCAATCCAGTATTTTGTAATCTGATCCGCTTTGTTCCGATATTCGATTTTCAGCCACTTTCCCTCATGAATCGCCCGGAAAATGTCCCTGCAAATCTGATTCATACTATGCTCCGTCCTGTTTTACATGATATCTCTATCATTCATTATGATGTTCGGACAGAACCTTTGTCAAGCAAATCCTCAATTCCCCTTGCTGCTCAAAGGATTACTTCTCGTTTCAAAAAACTGGTTGTTATCTATGCGTGCGCGGTTTTTGTCGTTGTACATACTGCTCTGCCGGATTGCGGCATTTTCTTTTTCCTGTTCCGGTGTGTTCTCCGCAAAAAGTTTTGGTCCTGCGGTAACCGGATCTGCATCCGTTCCTACAAGCATCGCTGATTTATCCGTGTAATTTTTGGGTTTCATGACATACCTCCAACTTTTTTGTTAGTATGTCCGTTCTTTATCCTCTCCACTCCCGTAAGTAAAAGTTTGTAAAAACTTCCGTAACCGATCTGTCTTCGGATTCTCGAAAAATTCTTTCTTAAATCTTCTTCTAATGGAATATCGTACTCTTTCTCAATTATATTTAGCTTCCCGCTTTGTGTAAGACTCTTTGAAAGCAATGCCCTCAACAGACGATGTAATTCATGCTTTTCATCCTGACGAGGTAACTTCTTTGCCAATCCAATCAAAACAATATTAAGCATATCCTGCTTAATATCATCATATCTTAGTTCCTGCCTTTGAATACTTTAACGCTTCCTTGCAATATACAGACTGATTTACAATCCAAATCAGGCACACTACAAGAGAAGGTAAGAATCCTATGCCCAAAACAAGTGCACTTCTGCTAAACTGTTATTCATAACCAAACCTCAACCTCCTTATCAAACTTGAATTGAGATTTCATGTATTCCAAGGAATTTAATAATTGTTATATTT
>ERZ824473.5288-NODE-5288-length-10525-cov-2.896562_pt1 | contig 10525 bp, 9 predicted proteins | sample MGYA00519874_ERZ824473 | MGnify/ENA primary metagenome ERZ824473 (study PRJEB31778, sample SAMEA3449151) | human gut metagenome | biome: human gut; feature: human-associated habitat; material: faeces | place: United Kingdom | collected 2010/2012 ... | reverse complement strand
CCATCCAGTTGATCATATCCATGGTGTTGTAAAGAAAATGGGGATTGATCTGTGCCTGCAGGGAATTAAACTCCGCAATGCGAAGATCCTCCGCAGCCTGTGCCTGCTTTTCCATCAGCTGGTTCATCTTGCGGGTCATATAGTTGTAGGTGTCGATCAGATCACCAATCTCATCGTGGGCATCCGGGCTGTCCATGGGAACTGGCGGCCCGTGCCGTACTGTACGCATCTGGCTGATGACAGAAGAAATTCGTCCGGTAATAGATTTGGACAGGGTGCTTGCCAGGAAAAAGGCCAGGGCCAGCACTGCAATATAAATAGCCAGGAACTGAAGCACCAGAATATTGCTCTGCGTGATCAGCGGCTGGGAAGGAAGGACCGTCACCATAAACCATCCGGGCTGCCGGATCCGGTAAAATCCAACATAAACTGTCTTTCCAAGGATTTCCTGCTCCACATAGCTGTTGGAAGACATATAGGATTCCATGATCTTGTCGTAATCCAGCCAGTATATTCCGGCAAGGGAATCGCTGGAAGCAGATACCAGGTTGTTTCGCTCATTCATAATATAGGAAACGCTGCCGTCCAGAGTGAGATTTTCCGACAAAATCTGGTTGAAATCATAGCCGGAGTAGTAAACCGCTATGTAAGCATCATAGGTTCCGCTGTCATAGATCACGGAAGCATGGGTAATGTAGGCCTGGTCTCCGTATGCTTTCTTTTCCTGTGCACCAAGATAAAAGGAAGGGCAGAACAGCTGGGCTGCCCGGGTTCCTCTGAAAATTCCGTACCAGTAGGTTCCCTTGGCCTGTTCCAGGGAAAGGAAGGTATCCTTCAGATGATCAGAATTCAAAAACGCATCCACATCAGCTGAGGCTTCCTTTGGAACCTCCATATAAATTTTTACATTGGTCACAGGTGTGTCCTGGGTCAGCTGCCTGATCCGGTCTGAAAAATCCGCTGCGTCCTCAGACTCCGCCAGATCCGAAAAGGAATCGGTTATGGCATTTTTGAAAAGAGTCTGGTAAAAATCCAGAGAAGAGATCTCCGTGCTCACATCCAGGATCTTCTGGAGAGATTCCTCGATCAGCGGCGCCGTCTGTGCAGAGCGGTCCTGTTCCTGGCGGATGGTATAGGAGACCACCATGTCATAGGCATTTCCATAGAAAAAGAAAATAATGGCAATTGCAGGAATTGCCACGATCACAAGAAGTACCAGGGTGAACTTGGACTGTAGGTTCAAATCCTGGTACCATTGCTTGATTGTCCGCAAAGTTCATCCCCCCTTTCTGTCATCCCATTTTCTCTCTGTACTCAGAGGGGGAAAATCCGGTATACTTCTTGAAGCTCTTTCCGAAGTAATTGCCATCGCTGTAGCCTACCTGAGAAGAGATGTCTGCAATCTTATATCTGGGGTCGGAAAGCAGCTGCTTGGCTTTTTCCATGCGGAACTCCGTAAGATACTGATTCAAAGTCTGTCCAGTCTCATTTTTAAAGAAGGTACACACATAGGAAGTGGACAAAAATACATGGTCGCTGATATCCTTCACAGACAAGGTCTCGTTCATGTACTTCTGGCTAATGTAATCTTTGATCATGAAAATTGTGGAGTTTTCTTCCGCTGTATTGTCCACTGCCTGGAAAAAGGCCTCTGTTTTGCGGACCAGCTTCTGATGGAGTTCGCCAAATGAGAAAATTTTCTCAAGGGCATCAATCAGGTTTTCCTGTTTGTCAGAAAGGGTCAGCTTCAGCTGCCGCGCCGCTTCCTCCAGGGAACGGAAAAGCTTGTAATACAGATCCTTTGCCTGATTGGGAAGAATATTCTGGTTGCGTCCAAAGTATTCCATAAGCTTATCCAGAAAAAGGGTAGTCCCTTCCTGGTCCTTGGCTGTGAGGAGGGTAAGAAGCTCATGCTCCGGATGGGCAGGAAGCTCCGGCTTGTTCCAGGCAGACGGTGCTTCATGGAATGGAGACAGGAAGGTTCCGGCCGGGAAAAAGAAGCTGTTCTGCAGAAGGATGACCGCGGAGGTATAGGACTGATAGGCTTTGGAAATGCCAGTCAGGGTGTCCCCTGCCGCAATGCAGAAGCGGGAATAGCGGGAATAAAGCTTGCAGAAGAACTCCTCAATGCTTTTCCTGGCGGCAGGACCGGGAGCCGGGCCAAACAGGAAATAAACCATATACTGCACGCGCTTTTCCGCAAAAATACAATCTATATGGAAAGTTTTCAGAAATTCCCGCACAGACATGTACATGGCACCAGCTTCATTAATAGGAAGTTCTTCTTCCGTTTCTGTTTTCAGAACAATGGCAGTAAAGCTGGTAGATGGGCTTATGGAAAGGGAAAGCTCTGCCAGCAGCTGGTCAATGTTTTCTTTTGCTTGAGCGTAAGGCTGGGTAAGCAAAAGGGCCAGGCGGGAGGCATTTTCCATGGAATGGATGGATTCGTTGTGTCTGGTCCGCTTTCTTTCCAGGCAAAGATCCCTGGCCTCGATCACAGCATCCTGGATTTCCAGAGGATCCAGAGGCTTCTCAATATAGTTGACTGCCTTTAACTTAATGGCAGCCTTCAAATATTCTTTATCTGAGTATCCGCTCATAAAAACAGGAACCACATCGGGAAGAATGGTTTCCAGCTGCTCTAACATCTGGATCCCGTCAAGTCGGGGCATGCGCACATCGCACAGGATAATATCCGGCTTATGCATGCGTGCCATTTCCAGGCCGTTCATGCCGTCATCCGCCTGAAGTACTTCATCGATTCCGATAGACTGCCAGTTTATAGAAGAAATCACACCCACACGGGTCAGCTCTTCGTCATCTACGATTAGTAATTTCATGATAAAACTCCTTTAAAGGGTGAAAATGCATGTATCTATCATATCACAATTATATCTAAAATACGAGACGCAAACCGCCTGGTTTTGTGGAAAATTCATTTGTCAGTGGAAAATTTTACCCATTAAGTGGAAAATATTTTACCCTGTTTCAAAATATTTTCCCATTTCCAAACAAATTGCCTAATGATAGAATAGAACCAGATCAAGAAAGGGAGGAGAAAAAGCCGTGTCTGAATATGTTCTTGAATTAAAAGGCATTACGAAAATTTTCCCCGGCGTTAAAGCACTGAACAATGTACAGTTCCAGTTAGAGCCTGGCGAAGTTCATGCACTGATGGGCGAAAACGGTGCAGGTAAATCTACCTTCATTAAAGTAATTACCGGTGTACATAAAGCAGAAGAGGGCGAAATGTACCTGTTTGGCCAGAAAGTGGATTTCAAAGGACCTAAGGATGCACAGGAAGCAGGAATCGCAGCTGTTTACCAGCACCCAACATCCTATCCACACTTAACCGTGGCCGAGAATATTTTTATGGGACATGAGATCAAGAAGAATCACATGATCCAGTGGAAAGCAATGAATGAGGAAGCCAACAAGCTTCTGAAACAGCTGAATGCAGACTTCGATTCTACAGCTGAGATGGGAACCTTAAGTGTTGCCCAGCAGCAGATGGTCGAGATCGCCAAGGCATTATCCACAAATGCAAAGATCGTCATCCTGGATGAGCCTACCGCATCTCTTACAAAGAGAGAATCCGAGGAACTCTACAGAATCGTAGATCAGTTAAGAGAAAAAGGAGTTTCCATTATCTTCATTTCCCATCGTTTTGAGGATATGTACCGTCTGGCAAGCCGAGTTACCGTATTCCGTGACTCCCAGTACATCGGTACCTATGATGTAGATGGAATCACCAATGCAGACCTGATCAAAGCCATGGTTGGCCGTGAGATCAAGGATCTGTTCCCGAAACCGGAGGTTAAGATCGGTGATGAGATGCTTCGTATCGAGCATTTATCCCGTACCGGATATTTCAAAGATGTTTCCTTCAATGTACATGCCGGCGAGATCGTTGGCCTTACAGGTCTTGTTGGCGCAGGTCGTACAGAGGTTGTGGAAAGCGTCTGTGGAATCACCAGACCAGATGAAGGAAAGGTTTATCTGGAAGGTAAGGAAGTACATATCAAACAGCCATCTGAGGCAATGGAGAAAGGAATCATCCTTCTTCCTGAGGATCGTCAGAAGGAAGGTCTGATCATGAGCTGGGGACTTGGAAGAAATGTAACCCTTCCGACCATCAGCAAATATGCAAAGAAAGGCTTCAATGACGAGAAGACAGAAAGAGATCTTGCCAAGAAGCTTCTGGAAGAAGTTGATACCAAGGCAGTGGATATTTTCCAGCCTGCAAGTTCTCTGTCTGGTGGTAACCAGCAGAAGGTTGTAGTTGCCAAGGCTCTTAGCCAGGAAATGAAGGTTGTCATCATGGATGAGCCTACCAAGGGTGTTGACGTTGGTGCGAAAGCCGAGATCTATGCGATCATGGGAGATCTGGCAAAGAAAGGCTATGCGATCATCCTGATCTCCTCCGAGATGCCGGAGATCCTGGGTATGGCAGACCGTATCATCGTTATGTGTAACGGCCGTAAGACAGGTGAACTGAACAGAGGAGAGGCAACACAGGAGGGTATCCTTGAGCTGTCCATGGAAAAGAGCACTGGAAAGGGGACTAAATAATGGAAAAGAAATCTGTCATCAAGAAGATTACAGGCTCCCGAGAGGCTCTGCTGGCAATTATCGTAATCGTGCTGTTTGCAGTTGTCACAGCGATCAGCCCGTCATTCCTTACGCCGAAGTCACTCATGGAGATGCTGAAAAATAATGCAGTAACAATGGTAATGTCACTTGGTATGCTGTGTGTCATGCTGGTAGGCGGAATCGATATTTCCATCATGTCAACCCTGGCACTTTCCGGTATGTCCATTGGTATGCTCCTGAAATACGGACATATCACAAGTACATTACTTGCTTTCATCATTGCAATGGCAATCGGTATTGCCTGCGGACTTGTTGTAGGTCTTGTGATCTCAAGAGCAAACGTTCCGCCGATCATTGCAACCATGGGCTTTATGTACATCTACAGAGCAATGGGATATCTTGTTTCTCACGGTGGTGAGTGGGCAAGTGCCGCAGCTCTTGGTGAGTTTAAGAATTTTGCAACAACCAGCTTCCTTGGGATCAACAAGGTTATCTGGGTGATCATCGTATGCTATGTGGTATTCTTCTTCTTTATGAAATGGACAAGAACAGGACGAAGAATCTACGCAGTAGGAAGTAATGCAAGTGCAGCACAGGTTTCCGGTATCAATGCAAAGAATATCAACCTTCTTGTATATGTGATCATGGGATTCCTCGCAGGTCTTGGCGGAGCACTTCAGGTTTCTGTTTATGCTTCTGCAATGCCTGATATGCAGTACGGTGGTGAGATGGATGTCATCGCAGCCTGCGTTATCGGTGGTGTAAGCATGAGCGGTGGACGTGGAACAGTAGTAGGTGCATTCCTTGGTTCCATCATCCTTGCAACCATCGCAAAAGCTCTTCCACTTGTAGGTATCAGCTCCCTGTGGCAGAACATGATCAAGGGTGTTATCATCCTGGTAGTAGTTGTGATCAATGTTATCCTGCAGAGGATCGCAGACAAAAATGCATTAAAGGGAAGGGAGATGTAAATCATGGCTGGAAAATCTGGAAGAAGTATTAACAATGTGCCGGAAAATCCGATGAAACACATCATATTCAGTTGGGAAGGCATCCTGGTCATTCTCTTTATCCTGGTAAATATTTTCTGCGCATCATTTTCTGAATTTTATAATCTGAAGAGTGTTCTTCGTCAGATGCCGGTTTACCTTGCAGAGGTATTCATGATGTTCCCGATGGCGTACATCCTGGTATTAGGCGAGATCGATATTTCTGTTGGTGCAATCGTGTGTCTCTCCGCAACTTTAAGCTGCATGGTCTGCAACACAAACGCTCCATTCATTGTAGTAGTACTTACAGCACTGGTTGTTGGTGCCCTCTGCGGTGCGGTTAACGGATTTATCCTTACCCGTTTCAAGGAGCTTCCTCCAATGATCGTAACACTGGCAACACAGATCATCTTCCGTGGTATCGCTGAGGTAACACTTGGAGCCGGCGGAAGTATCGCGATCACAAACACAGATGGTTTCCGTGCCATTGGTGGAAAAGTCGGACAGGTTCCATACATTCTTTTCCTGGTACTGATCCTTGGTGTCCTCTTTGCAATCTTCCTTGGAAAGAGCACATTCGGACGTCGTACCTATGCGATCGGAACAAACCGTGTGGCAGCTTATTATGCTGGTGTTCATGTTGAAAAGATCCGTTTCATCATCTACACAGTTATGGGTCTTATGTCTGGACTTTGTGCACTGTTCCTGGTATCATCTTCTTATGGTGCCAATACAACAACCGGTAACGGATTCGAGATGGATGCCATCGCAATGGCAGTATTCGGAGGTATCTCCTCCACAGGTGGTAAAGGTAACCTGGCCGGTGGTATCATTTCCGCATTCATCATCGTATGCTTACGAGTTGGTCTTGGACAGAAGAACGTAAACGCACAGGTAATCCTTCTGATCATCGGTGTACTTCTGGTAGCAGCAGTAGCTCTTCCAAACATCATCGGCGATGTAAAAAAAGCAGTCGCAATGAAGAAAAACTAAATATCAATTTTGAAACCCATATGATTGTTAGCTGCCTCCATTGGTGTAGCGGGGGCAGCAGCATATAAAAAATTATATTCTTATAGGGAGGAACAAAAATGAAAAAAAAGGTAATTAGCGCAATCCTTTGTGGAGCAATGGTTCTTGGTACAGTTTGCCCGGTTCTCGCAGCAGATGACAAAAAAGACGATACTAAGACAGAAGCAGCAGCTGGCGATTCCGCAAAAGACAAAAAGATCGCTCTGGTTGGTAAAGCAGCTGGTAACGCATTCTTCGAGATCGCAGCGAAATCTTTCCAGGAGACTGTAGAGGCTGAAGGCGGCGAAGTTCAGGTCGTTTATCCTGAGACAGCTACCGCTGATGCACAGATCAAAGTTCTTGACAACCTGATTTCTCAGGACTATGATGCAATCTGTATCTCCGCAAACGACGTAAACGCTCTTCAGGCTAAATTACAGGAAGCTATGGACGAAGGAATCAAGATCTCCTGCTTCGACTCTGCAACAAACCCAGACAGCCGTCAGATCTTCATCAACCAGGCTGGTACCGTTGCTGTAGGACAGGCTCTTCTTGATGCTTGCCTTGATATCGCAGGTGGAGAGGGACAGTTCGCAATTCTTTCCGCTACTTCTCAGGCTGCAAACCAGAACGCATGGATCGACGCTATGAAGAAGATTATGGAAGAGGATGACAAATATTCCAAGCTTGAGCTTGTAGAAGTTGCATACGGCGATGACGAGCCACAGAAATCTACAGACCAGACAGCAGCTCTTCTTGAGAAATATCCGGATCTGAAAGTTATCTGCGCACCTACAACAGTTGGTATCGCTGCAGCTGCTAAATACCTTCAGGACAACGGATCTGCTTGCAAACTGACAGGTCTTGGACTTCCATCTGAGATGCTTGAGTACACAGGTGCTGATGATGAGCATTCCTGCCCATACTTCTATCTGTGGGATATGCAGGGCCTTGGAAAACTTTCCGCTCTGACAACAATCGCTCTGGTCAACGAGGATATCACAGGTGCTCTTGATGAGACCTTCACAGCTGGTGACCTTGGGGACTACACAATCACAGAAGCTGATGACGGCGGCACAGAAGTTGTTCTTGGTGCTCCTCTTCAGTTCAACCCAGACAACATCGAAGAGATGGCTAAACTGTACTAATCAGACAGTCTAAAATAAGATTAAATGGTAAAGAAAGAGCCCTGCCGCGTGCAGGGCTTTTTCACGTCTTGGGGATTCTGTCCTGGATTTGTATTCTGGCGTTATCAACGAGCATGTGTGGCTGCATGTTCCCTCATCAGTTCCTCATGGAGCTTCATAGAATCCCAGTGCATGGTTACCGGGGTAAGCACAGCCTTTAACGCTACGGGCGGGAGGCTGTTTTCTTTAAAGAAGGCCAGAAATTCATCCAGCTGCTGGCTGGAAAAGCCGTTCAGAACCATCATTTCCTCCTGGAAATTCTGTCCCAGGTTAAACACCGAATTCTTCGCAAATCCCGGAATCTCAAACAAAAATCCAAGGCTCTCCAGGTACTCTGACGGCTGCACCATCCGCAGGGAAATCTTCTGTCTGTTCAAATATCTGCGGATCTGGCGCAGGCGGTTTTCATCTTTGAAATTGTATAGTAAAATCTGTGCTTCGGACATGGCGAAATCTCCTTTAGCGTGTAAAATATAAAAAGAGCATAGCAGAAAAATGTATTTTTTACAAGAAAAGTATGAATGGAAACATGAATTATGATATAGTAAAGCAAGACGAACTTCAAAGGAGACCATATGGCGAAGAAACGAAAAATGAAAATGGAATTCCGCTATTACCAGATGCAGGATGGCAGCCCCATTCTTGCCCTTCTTGGTGAAAAGTGGGAACAGAATTACGGAAGGGATGTGGACTTCCTTCATTTCCACAATTACCTGGAAATCGGCTACTGCTACAGCGGAGCAGGAGAACTGGTACTGGGCGAGGAGACTGTGCGTTTCGCAGGCCGGGAGTTTACAATCATCCCGCCCAATTTTCCCCACACCACTACCAGCGATATCGGAAATATCAGCAAATGGGAGTATTTGTTTATTGATGTGGAAGGCTTTCTGGCGAATGCGGCGGGAACTCCTCTGCGCGCAGAGAAGATGGTCCAGCGTATCTATTCCAAAGCCTTCTGCCTAAAAGAGTGTGAATACAAAAGCCTTTCTGATAAGATTCTTAAGATCCTGGATATTATGCGTGGTGGTGAGGAATTTTACCTGGAAGAAGCCAAGGGAATCCTTCTGGCGCTGCTGGCAGAGGTGGCAAGGCTGAACCGTTCTTCCCAGGAAGAGAATATTGAGGAAAAAGGAAAGATTACCAACATGATCGCCCGTTCCATCGACTACATATCTCAGTATTATATGGAGGATATCCGAATTGGGGACCTGGCAAAGGCAAGCCACATCAGCGAGACTCATTTCCGCAGGGTTTTCACTTCTTACATGCACATGAGCCCGCTGGAGTACATCAACAAAGTAAGGATCCAGACTGCATGTGAAATCCTGAAAAAGACAGACGAGCCCATTTCTGATATTGCCTACAAATGCGGTTTCACAACTAATTCCACATTTAACCGGAATTTCCGCCAGCTTATGGGAATGTCCCCGGCAGAGTGGCGGAAGCGTCCGGAAAATTATGAACAGCAGCTGCTGAAATTTGATATTCACTCAGAGAAAGGATGGTAGAATGTACGATTACAAAATAGTAGAACAGGTGACCAGAAAGAAAAAGAGGCTTTCCGGAGTATTAAAAAAGACCATGGTATTTTTTGCCGTAGTGTTTGTTGTTATGGGAATTACCATATCCCAGGCCTTTATGCTGGCTGGTTTTTGCCTGGCAGGTCTTTATTTTATTTACGGGACCTTTTGCCAGCGGGATTATGAATACATAATGGAAAATGAACAGCTTACCATAGATGTGATTTATGGAAACAAGTACCGTAAGACAGCCCATGAGCTGGACCTCCGGCAGCTGGAGGTGGTAGCCCCTCACTGGCATGGCTCAGTGGCAAAATACAAAAAGAACGGTGGAACAGAGCACTTAAAGAAGTATGATTATACTTCCTATGAAGAAGATACTCCCTATTACACAATGATCATTAAGGAAGACGGACGTAAGATCAAATTACTTCTGGACCTTACGGAAGAGATGCTCCATACCCTGAAAACCAGGTATCCACAGAAAGTCTTTTTTGCATAGAAACAAAAGAAAAGAATGTGAATAGTTCACAAAATATACATATAAAGTTTGTGAAAAAGTACAGAAAAACAAATGAAATATGTGTGCTTTAGTGAAAAAAAACCATATACTTCGTAAGCATGACGAAAAAATTGAAAAAATGAACGAAACATGAAAAAGAAAAAAACAAGCATAATGGTCGAAAATGCACATTATATGGGCGGTATTGCATACATCACCCTATATGCGGATGGTATAATACATTCATAAGAAATACAGAGAAACAATTTTAAGGGAGGATATTTCTATGAAGAAAAAAGTACTTACCGTATTACTTACAGGTGCAATGGTAGCTTCCATGGCAGCAGGAGCAACAGTTGTATCTGCAGAGGACAACGACAACACATTAACCGTATGGGCATGGGACCAGAACTTCAATATCAAGTCCATGCAGATCGCAGCTGATCAGTATGCAGCTGATCATGAAGGCTTTTCAGTAGATATCATCGAGACATCTTCTGATGACTGCCAGACCAAGCTTACTACAGCAGCTAACGCTGGTGACTACAGCACACTTCCGGATATCGTTCTCATGCAGGATAACAGCTATCAGAAATTCCTGAAAGCTTATCCGGATGCTTTCACAGACTTGAAAGATATGAATGTTAACTGGGATGATTTCGGAGCTCTGAAACAGTCCTATTCTATGGTAGATGATACACATTACGGTGTTCCGTTTGATAA
>ERZ824473.5286-NODE-5286-length-10525-cov-16.595798_pt1 | contig 10525 bp, 11 predicted proteins | sample MGYA00519874_ERZ824473 | MGnify/ENA primary metagenome ERZ824473 (study PRJEB31778, sample SAMEA3449151) | human gut metagenome | biome: human gut; feature: human-associated habitat; material: faeces | place: United Kingdom | collected 2010/2012 ... | reverse complement strand
CAGACAGAGAGACTGTGATCGATTTATTAAAAGAAGAGTTTGAACCAGAAGGAATTAAGGTATTCCCTATCTCTGCAGTTAGTGGAGAAGGCGTCAAGGAATTATTATGGCACGTGCAGGGATTATTAGATGAATTACCAGAAGGTGCAACAGAATTTGAACAGGAATATGAACTAAACTTTGGAGAAGAAGAAGGTGGAATCATTATTGCTCATCCAGAAGAAGGCCTATATACAGTCGAAGGACCAAAAGTAGAGAGAATGCTTGGATATACAAATCTGGAATCAGAGCGAGGATTTGACTTCTTCCAGAAATTTATGAAAGAAAACGGTGTCATTGAACGTTTAACAGAGATGGGAATCGAAGAAGGTGATACTGTACGTCTTTATAATCTGGAGTTTGACTACTATAGATAGATATATAATTAATTTAATGGAGGATAACATGACAAGCAAACAAAGAGCTTATTTAAAGAGCCTTGCAATGAAGATCGATCCGATCTATAACATCGGAAAAGGAAGCATTTCACCAGAACTTGTACAGGGTGTCAGAGATGCCTTAGAAGCAAGAGAACTGATCAAAGTTGGTGTACTTCAAAACTGCATGGATGATCCAAAAGAACTGGCAACTGTATTAGCAGAGAGAACAAGATCTCAGGTTGTACAGGTGATCGGTAAGAAGATCGTATTATATAAAGAATCAAAGAATCATAAAAGAATTGAACTGCCAAAAGCAGGAAAATAATATCGGAGGAAGAGCCATGAAGAAGATAGGAATTCTTGGCGGGACATTTAATCCGATCCACCATGGACATTTAATTCTTGGACAGGCAGCGAAAGAGGAATTTGGACTTGATGAGATTCTTGTTATGCCAACAAAGAATCCGGCATACAAAACGATCAGTGGAGGAGTCAGCGAGCAGAATCGTGTCGATATGATCAAACTTGCAATTGCCAATTTTCCATATTTTAAATTTAGTGATATGGAATTAAAACGAGAGGGCACGACATATACAGTGGATACATTAAGAGCCCTTACACAGAAAGATGATGACTGCAGGTATTATTTTATTATGGGAGCAGATTCCCTTTATCAGATTGAGACATGGAAAGATCCAGATCAGATTTTTCATATGGCGAATATTCTGGTTGCTACAAGAAACGATTCAAGAAGTGCCTTAGATGCCCAGATTGATTATCTGGAAGAAAAATATGGCGGGAAGATTTATCATTTAAGCAGTCCAAGTATCGAGATTTCATCGAATGATATCCGAAAGAGATGCAAAAATGGATTAAGTATTCATTTTTTCCTTCCAGAGGATGTGATCGATTATATAGAAAGAAATGATTTATATGGAATTACAGCAGATTGAAGATAAATTAAAAACAGTACTAAAACCATCCAGATACAGACACACTTTGGGAGTTGCCTATACAGCTTCATGTATGGCGATGGTATTTGATGTAGATACCGAGAGAGCTTACAGAGCTGGATTGTTACATGATTGTGCAAAAGGATTTTCGATTGAGAAGCAAAGACAGCTATGTGAGAGATATAACATTTGTCTTGAAGGAACATTAACAAAGAGTCCACAGTTAATGCATCAGGAGATTGCCCCATTTCTTGCAAAAGATGATTATGAGGAAGAAGACAAGGAAATCTTATCAGCGATTGGATGTCATACAACTGGAAAGATTGCAATGAGTCCTTTAGATCAGATTGTTTTTATTGCAGACTATATAGAGCCAAATAGAAAAATAATACCGGGACTTATAAAGATACGGAAACTTGCATTTGAAGATTTGGATGCATGTGCATATGAGATTCTTAACAATACGATCAATTATCTGACAGAATGCGGACAGGAAATTGATCAGCGCACAATCAAGACTTATGAGTATTATAAGAATAAGAAGGAGAATTAAGATGGATCAGTCATTAAATATGGTAAAGATCGCATATGATGCGTTAGATGACAAATTAGCAGAAGATATTAAGATCATTGATATTCGCAGCATTTCAGTTTTAGCAGATTATTTTATTATTGCAGATGGTAATAATAAAAACCAGGTGCAGGCAATGGTAGATAATGTGCAGGAAGAACTGTTTAAGGCTGGATATGAAATGAAACAGATGGAAGGATACAGAGAAGGAAACTGGATCTTACTTGATTTTGGAGATATCATTATCCATATCTTTGATAAAGAAAATCGTCTGTTCTATGATCTTGAGAGAATCTGGAAAGATGGAAAAGAAGTTTCTATTGAAGAATTAAATTAAAAAAGATAATAAAGAAGCCAGAATGGAGAAATCGCATTAAGATTCTCGGTTCTGGCTTCTTTTTATTTTATTTCATTGAGCGGTAAAGTCCAACCACTTTGCCAATGATAGATACTTCGTTCACAATAATAGGTTCCATGGAATCATTCTCTGGCTGAAGGCGATAGTAGCCGTCTTCTTTGTAGAATGTTTTGACTGTGGCGGAATCTTCGATCATTGCAACAACTATGTCACCATTCTCAGCAGTTGACTGTTGTTCGACAATAACAAGATCACCATCGAAAATTCCAGCATTGATCATACTTTCGCCACGGACGTGTAACATGAATGTATTCTTGTTACTGATACGATCTGGAAGCATTGGAAAATAATCTTCAATATTCTGTACAGCCAGAATAGGTTCTCCAGCTGTTACAGTACCAACTACAGGAATATTAATGATCTCGCGGCGAGCGAGGTTAAAATCATCATCGATAATCTCAATTGCACGAGGCTTTGTAGGATCCCTGTGAATATATCCCTTTCGTTCCAATGTCTCTAAATGAGAATGGACAGAAGATGTGGAACGAAGGTTCACGGCTTCACAGATCTCGCGGACTGCAGGTGGATATCCTTTGTCAAGGATGCGGCGCTTGATAAATTCCAGAATCTGTTGTTGTTTATCACTTAATTGTTCTCTTGCCATGTACTATATCCTCCGTGTTTTTATTATATTCATAATAACATATAATCACTATAGAAACAAGCGTTCTCGAACAAAGTTTCGAAAAAATATTGACAAACAAATGTTCGAGAATTATAATAAAGGCAAAACAGATGTTCGATAAATAAGAGGAGGAATACATTATGATAAGTAAGAAGAGAAGATGGTGTTTTTTAATAATTCTTTTAGGAGTATTATTTATGGCATTTCATGTATTATTTATGAAAACTCCTACTATAGAGGCACAGGGGACAAGGGAGAAGAAGTTTACAAGTATTCAGGTTAAGAAAGGTGATTCCTTGTGGAGCATTGCTAAGGAACATATGGGAGATGAATATGATACTGTTGATGATTATATAGATGAAGTATGTGAGACGAATCACATCTATGATAGACAGATTACAGATGGAATGTATCTGGTAATTCCATATTATACAGTCAGAAGATAAGAAAAAGAGGAATAAATAAAAAGGCCATCCTTTGCAATGAGTAAAGGATGGCTAGAAATATTTTATTCAAATAAATATATTGATTGGTAAATTAACGTTTAGTAGGATTTTTGTTTAATGAAGCTTTTGTACTATTATAAACTGCTTTTCCATATTTATTTAGGTTAGCATTCATTTTTTTAGATTCACTTTTATTTGATACAAATCCAATTTCTGTTAATGTGGATGCTGTTTTTGAGTGGCGGAGTACATATAATCCAGTACGATCAACGAGTCCACGGTTTGTGAATCCTGTAGCAGAACGGATATATGGATGGATTGTAGCTGACCATTTGTAACTAGTTAATCCAGAAGTTGATTTATATCCTTTTGAATTATATAAAGTTTCTGTTCCGTGAGCAGATTTTCCGGCGGAATTAATATGTACACTATAGAATCTGTCAGCACCAACATTGTTTGCAAGGGCAGATCGATCACTTAAACTTGGATAAGTGTCAGAAAGTCGAGTGTAATATACTTTGATGTCAGGGTCTTTATCAAAATATTTTTTTGCGGCCTGAACGATTTTTAAAGTCATATTTTTTTCTTTATAGCCATATGCAACAGCACCAGAATCAGAACCACCATGACCTGCATCTAATACGATGATCTGTTTATACATAGATTTAGGTGAAGCATAGTAAACTCTGATATAGGAATCTGTTTGGGTTACACGGAATCCCTTGATCGTTTTACTGCGTGGCTTAATATAAATTTTTGTATATCCACCAGAATATTTTACAGAGTATGATTTAAATGAAGAATCATTCACAACCTTGTGGTTTGAAGATTTTTCGTAAAATGATTTGTAGTTACCTTTGATATTAAGAATCAAACGATAATTATGATAATCATCCGTGCTCGAAACATTTCTATTGCTTAAACCGGAAGGTTTTGCAAGCTGTACATAAGAAGTTTTGCTTGTAGTGCTTGCAGTAGAACTGTTATTCTTTTTTGCAGTTGAATTACTTTTGAATGTTTCAGTATAAGAAGAATCATTCCAAGAATAAGATAATCTAAGATATTTTGCACAAAAAGATCCAGGTACATAAATAAAGTCACTCTTCTGTTCATAAGAATAGACACTACGTGCAGGAGTTGGCATTTTTGTTTTTTTACCATTTACATAAGCGTATTTATTACCGCGTGTCATAACAATTTTATTGGAACCACGTTTTAAAGTGATTTTCCAATTTTTTTTAGAATAAGAATAAGATACCCCCATGCCTTTTTTAAAAACATAATATGCAGAGAGCATCGGAGTGTTTTCAGTCTTATATCCAGGAGCTTTTGTTTTAATGGTTTTTCCATTGTAAGAAGCACCAACAGCTTTTTTCTTTTGCTTTTTCTTGTTGATTTTTAGTGTATAAGTATGTTTTGTTACAGCGTATGATGATGCAGAAACATTTGCAGGTATTCCTGTACCGATAATTGAAACTGATAACAATGTTGTGATAATAAATTTCTGTAATTTCATTTGTATCTTCCTTTCCGAGAATTAACTGTAACATATATGTAATATTATTGCAAGAAAAAAGCCATATTTTGCAATATGACTTTTAGAAATTTAAAATTAGAAAGAATTACAAATCGCTTTATATAGATTATAACCAATCGTTGATGTTCTCGAATTAATACGGCTAGCCTCGGTTTTATTTGAGATGAATCCAAGTTCTACAAGTGCAGTTGTCATCTTTGGACCATTTAATACGGCTAGATCAGAACGATATTTTAATCCACGATTATAGGAACTGTTTGATGCGTAGCCCATTCCGGTCAAAGCGGATGACTGAAGAGTCTGTGCATAGGATTTATAAGTTTTGTAAAGTGTTTCAGTTCCTTTAGAAGATGAACTATCACTTGAATTGATATGAACACTCAAGAAACGATCTGCGGACACCTCGTTTGCCATCTTATAACGATAAGAAAGACTTGGATACCAGTCGGAAAGCCTTGTGTAATAAACTTTGTAGCTAGAATTTTTGTCAAAATTACTCTTGATACTTTGAACGATCTTTAAAGTCATGTTTTTTTCAGAGTATCCGTTTCCAACTGCACCGGAATCCTTTCCTCCATGACCAGCATCAACAACGACTACATGATAGAACATCTTCTTTGGATCTGCGTATTTCACATATATATAGGAAGAAGTCTGTATTACACTGAATCCCTTGATTACATTTGTCTTAAGATCAATATAAGTTTTGCCGCCACTGTAAGATACATTGTATGTAAGGGATTCCTTGATATATCTGTTAGAAGCAGAACTGAAGAAAGTCTTATAGTTCCCATTAACGATGATTCTTAGTCGTTTATTTGAATAATCATCGGTACAACTAACAGTAGAAGCTGACAATCCAGAAGGCTTCTTGATTCTGATAGAATAATTTGATGCAGAAGCTGTAATCTTAGTTTTTGAACCAAGGGTTGTAGATGTTGTGCTAGTATTAGACGTTGCTGTTGTAGATGTTGTGCTAGTATTAGACGTTGCTGTTGTAGGTTGTGTGCTAGTTGATCCCTTTTTAGTAATAAGGCCTGCAAGCAGACGATTATTCCATGCATAGTTCAGTTGCAGATTCTTAGCCACAGCATCCCCTGGAACCATAATATAATTCTTCTTACGTGCAGGATAGTATACCTTCCTTGGGGCAGATGGAAGAGTGATTTTCTTTCCATTGATCGTTGCAGCTGTGCTGTTTAACGTTAAAACTAATTTTTGTGAACCACGCGTAAGAGTGATCTTCTTTGTTTTTGATGAATAAGAATATTTAGTGCTGATTGATGAACAGCGTCCAAAGATCCAGTATGCAGAGTACATAGAAATAGAACCTTCAATATATCCAGGAATATTTGTTTTGATCACTTTGTTGTTATATCTTGCATCAATGGCTCGTTTTGTAACAGTTTTCTTGTTATGTGTATACTTGATTTTATAATACTGGCCAGCAGTTACAGCAGCAGGAGTATTTATGATACTCGTAAAAAGCATTATCATAGATAATCCAAGACAAATAAATTTTTTCTTTAACATATGCATCCCCTATTTTTGAATTTATAGATTTACAGTAAGATTATAATATTTTTTGTGATGTATTTCAACGAAAACATCAATTTCATGCGGTTTTCATTGAAAAATAGTTTCCAATCTGTCTAAGAATGTGGTATCCTATTATATAAGTTCGATTTTTGGGAGAAATTTATAAATTTTTGCAGGAATCGAATTATTTTGAACTATAGGAGCAGATAATGAAATCAGACAATGAATTTCGAAGAGGACTAATGGATGGGATTCCAATCGGATTAGCTTATGTAGCTGTTTCATTTGCATTTGGAATTTCAGGAGCATCTCATGGAATCCCTGTATGGGCACTTACATTGATCTCTGCAACTTGTGTAACATCAGCAGGACAATTTGCAGCGATCATTACGATGACAGCGGGAGGATCACTAGTAGAATTAGTCTTATCACAGATCATTATTAATTTAAGATATTCAATCATGTCGATTGCGATCGGACAGAAAATGTCGGAGAAGTCGACACTATGGAATCGACTTTCGATGGCATTTATGGTAACTGATGAGATTTTTGCAGTTTCCTGTGCAGGAAGAAAAGAAATTACACCAAAATATTTCTATGCATTGATGTCCATTCCGTGGATCAGCTGGACAATAGGTACATTATTAGGAGCAACAGCGAATACATTATTACCATTGATCTTAAGGAATGCACTTGGACTTGCAATTTATGGAATGTTAATTGGAATCATTATTCCACCGGCAAGACATGATAAGCATATAACGATCGTGATCATCATATCCATGATCATCAGTTTATTATTTAAATATATCAAAGCATTATCTTTTGTATCCAGTGGTTTTGTAATCATCATCTGTACGCTGATCGCAGCAACACTTGGAGCAATTTTATTTCCAGTAGAAGAGGAGGAGACTGATGAAGCTTAGCAGATTATTGATCTACATTGCAGTCACATCAGTTTCTACATATTTAATACGAGTCATTCCACTGATTGCAATACAGAAGAAGATCGAGAATAGATTTTTTAGGTCTTTTTTATACTATGTACCATATGCAGTTTTGGCGGCAATGATCATGCCAGCCGTGTTTTATGCCACAGGAAATTGGATTGCATCGACAATTGGGTTTGCAATTGCGATGATTTTTGCATATAATGAAAAAAATATTGTTACAGTTGCATGTGCAAGCTGTATTGGAGCGTTTATCGCATTAGTAGTTTTAGGGTAAATAAATCTGCCAATTCATTGACAGACATAAGTAATATCAAGAAGACAAGAAGAAATGAGGAAGAAGATATGAATTGTAATTTAGCAGTCATCAAAGGTGACGGAATCGGACCAGAGATTGTCACAGAAGCAATGAGAGTTTTAGACGCTGTAGGTGAGAAATACGGACACACATTTTCTTACACACAGATCTTAATGGGAGGAGCATCCATTGATGTTCACGGAGAACCATTAACAGAAGAAGCTTTAGAGATTGCTAAGAATAGTGATGCAGTATTAATGGGATCTATCGGAGGAAATACAAGCACATCTCCATGGTACAAACTTCCAGCACAGTTAAGACCAGAGGCAGGATTATTAAAACTTCGTAAAGCCCTTGGATTATTTGCCAATATCAGACCAGCATATTTATATGATGAGTTAAAGAAAGCATGCCCACTTCGTGATGAAGTGATCGGTGATGGATTTGATATGGTCATTATGAGAGAATTAACAGGTGGTCTTTACTTTGGAGAAAGACATACAGAAGAAGTTGATGGTGTAAGAACAGCGGTTGATACATTATCTTACAATGAAAATGAGATCAGAAGAATCGCGATCAAAGCATTCGATATTGCAAGAAAACGTAAAAAACATGTAATCAGTGTTGATAAAGCAAATGTGCTTGATTCTTCCAGATTATGGAGAGCCGTTGTTGAAGAAGTAGCGAAAGACTATGAAGATGTTACATATGAACATATGTTAGTTGACAATTGTGCAATGCAGTTAGTGAATAACCCTCGTCAGTTCGATGTGATCTTAACAGAGAACATGTTTGGAGATATTTTATCCGATGAAGCAAGTATGATCACAGGATCTATCGGAATGTTATCATCTGCAAGCCTTGCAGAAGGTAAGTTTGGATTATATGAACCAAGCCACGGATCAGCTCCAGACATCGCAGGACAGGATATCGCAAACCCAATCGCAACGATCCTTTCTGCAGCTATGATGCTTCGTTATTCTTTTGATCTTGATAAAGAAGCAGATGAAATTGAAGCAGCAGTCAAAGCAGTTTTAGCAGATGGATACAGAACTGTTGATATCATGTCTGATGGAATGAAGAAAGTCGGATGTAAAGAGATGGGACAGCTGATCATCGACAAGATTAAATAATTATCATAGATAGAAGAAGGTATATTATACTAGGAGGTTAGTTTTATGAGTAATAAATTTACAGAGGGAGAAGCATATGCTCCTCAGAGATCGTTATTTAACGCATTAGGTTTCACAAAAGAAGAAATGAAAAAGCCATTGGTCGGAATCGTAAGTTCGTATAACGAGATCGTACCAGGGCATATGAATATTGATAAGATCGTAGAAGCGGTTAAACTCGGAGTTGCTATGGCTGGTGGAACACCAGTTGTATTCCCAGCAATTGCTGTATGTGATGGTATTGCAATGGGACATGTTGGAATGAAATATTCCTTAGTAACACGTGATCTGATCGCTGATTCTACAGAATGTATGGCATTAGCACATCAGTTTGACGCTTTAGTTATGGTTCCAAACTGTGACAAAAATGTACCAGGACTTTTAATGGCAGCTGCACGTGTTAATGTACCTACAGTGTTCGTCAGTGGCGGACCAATGCTTGCGGGACGTGTAAAAGGATGCAAAACAAGTCTATCAAGTATGTTTGAAGCAGTAGGATCTTATGCAGCAGGTAAGATCACAAAAGAAGAATTAGATGAATATGAAAATAAAACATGTCCTACATGTGGATCATGTTCCGGTATGTATACAGCAAACTCCATGAACTGTTTAACAGAAGTACTTGGTATGGGATTACAGGGAAATGGAACAATTCCAGCCGTATATTCTGAAAGAATCCGTCTTGCAAAACATGCAGGAATGAAGGTTATGGAATTATTAGAGAAGAATATCCGCCCAAGAGATATCTTAACAGAGGAAGCATTTGAAAATGCCTTAACTGTTGATATGGCATTAGGATGTAGTACAAATAGTATGCTTCATTTACCAGCGATCGCTCATGAAGCAGGTGTTGAATTAAATCTTGAAATGGCAAATGAGATCAGTAAGAGAACTCCAAACTTATGTCATCTTGCACCAGCAGGACATACATACATTGAAGAGTTAAATGAAGCTGGTGGTGTTTATGCCGTTATGAATGAGTTAAATAAGAAGAATCTTCTCCATACAGATCTTATCACAGCAACAGGTAAGACAGTGGCAGAGAACATTGAAGAATGCGTAAACAAGAACCCAGAAGTTATCCGTCCGATCGACAATCCATACAGCCAGACTGGTGGAATCGCCGTATTAAAAGGAAACTTAGCACCAGATTCAGGAGTTGTAAAACGTTCAGCAGTTGCTCCTGAGATGCTTAAGATGGAAGGACCAGCAAGAGTCTTTGACTGCGAAGAAGATGCGATCAAAGCGATCAAAGGTGGAGATATCAAACCAGGCGATGTTGTCGTTATTCGTTACGAAGGACCAAAAGGTGGCCCTGGTATGAGAGAAATGTTAAATCCTACATCAGCGATCATGGGTATGGGACTTGGATCAAGTGTAGCCTTGATCACAGACGGAAGATTCTCCGGAGCTTCCAGAGGAGCTTGTATCGGACATGTTTCTCCAGAGGCAGCCGTTGGTGGACCAATCGCATTAGTAGAAGAAGGAGATATCATCGCAATCGATATCGATGCAAATACATTAAATGTAAAAGTTTCTGATGAAGAATTAGCAAAGAGAAAAGAAAACTGGAAACCTAGAACACCTAAGGTTACAA
>ERZ824473.5285-NODE-5285-length-10526-cov-2.374940_pt1 | contig 10526 bp, 8 predicted proteins | sample MGYA00519874_ERZ824473 | MGnify/ENA primary metagenome ERZ824473 (study PRJEB31778, sample SAMEA3449151) | human gut metagenome | biome: human gut; feature: human-associated habitat; material: faeces | place: United Kingdom | collected 2010/2012 ... | reverse complement strand
GGAATCGTACTGTAGGAGGTTTGTGTCAAATCAATTGCCGTGGCACCGGTTCCACTGATTTTCACTCCGTTGGAACGGAGGCCTTTGACCAACGCAGCTCCCAATGCCTCGTGCTGTTCCCAATAAGATGACACGGGCTTTTTCTTCTTTAATCCCTTAGGCACAGAAATTGCAAAAGCGCCTTTATCGTAACGAAGTCCGTCACTGTCCCAATGCAACGCGATATGACAATCTGCCACATTATTGCAGATGACTGTGCGGGCAACATTGTCCAGCTGAACATCTTTCCCGTCGCGGACCATTAACACATCATACCCTTCTGCCAGAAGTTTCTTTTTAAGGATCTTTGCCATGCGAAGTGTCACATCGCGTTCCGCGGTTCCATCACGAAAAGTCATACCATCCGATACCGCCACTGCCTGAATGGCCCCCGCTTGTGTCGTTCCTCCCGTCAATTTCGGAGACCCATCCGGATGGCAAAGCGTCTTTACGGAGGAACCACCCTTTGTTCCATGCCCTGCATTCACTGCAATCACAATATCTTTCCGGTTCTTTTTAGCGGTATACATGACTGCATAGCCAGAAGTGATTTTGGCATGGTCAGCATATTTCCATGAAGAATCCAGATAAATTTTTTGCTTATTTTTATAAAAGGAAGATGTTTCTGTTGTTTTTGCAGCTTCCTTTTTTGTGGCTTTTTTAGCTGCTGCCTGCACATTTACATCTCCACAAGATGCTGTCAGAATAAGAGCCATCACCATAAGAAATGTTATCATTTTTCTATCTATTTTACGTTTCATATTTTTCTCCATGACATTTGAACATTAGTCCATGCAAAATTTGCTTTCAACAAATGGGCTGACGCGAGTTTCCAATTTCATTATAATTTAGCACTCCATAAAAAACAAGAATCATTGCATTTCACTTTTTACAGGCGTATCATTACTATGGTGTAAATTTTAAGGAGGAAAGAATTATGAAACTAAAAACCAAACAAATCACTGTTACTGCCATTATGCTTGCCATCTGCATCATAAGCCAGTTTTTTAAGAATTTAAGTGTATATATCACCGGACCAGTTATCAATGCCGCGCTGATCCTGACTGCAATTTATGCCGGACTTGCCTGCGGTATCATTCTGAGTATTATCACACCAATCACTTCTTTTTTCATTACCGGAATGCCTGTTATGGCAGCTGTCCCTGCCCTGTTTCCATGTATCATAATTGGAAATGTCATTCTCGTTGTTATGGTCGCATTGCTTCGAAATAAGTTCGGAAAGACAGCCGGACTTCCGGTCTCAATCGGTATCGGAGCCATATTAAAAGCTTTGTTCATGGGGTTTTTGATTTCTCTTCTTATTTTGCCGAACATGTTACCGGTAAAAATGCAGCCGATGCTCCATGCACTGCAATTGCAGTTTTCTGTCACACAGCTGATTACCGCACTCATTGGTGGCGTATATGCAGTTATCATTTATGCAATATTGCAAAAAACATCACTTAAGGAACAGGTATAAGGATGAAATCATTTTATATTTTCTATTCCACATTTTTCAATGCCTGATCCATCGGAATCTTCTTGATTCTCTGGAAATCAAAGATCATAACAATCAGATACCCAATCAGTACAAATCCAAACATCTTTGCACAGCCCAATGGCTTTATGCGGAATGCGAACCATCCACTGTATGAGAACAGCATAATTCTCCATGCCGCATTCATAACAAGGGTTCCTAAAATTACGCTGACCGCATCGGAAATAATTACCACAATACTCGTGGAAAGCAGATACAGACTGGCAATTTCTTTGTTCTCATATCCCAAAATCTTGGTCATGGAAATTGCATTCTCATTCTTTTCAATGATCAGCTTTGTCAGAAGATAAATCATGACTGCTGCCAGAAGAATGCATAAAATCTGGAAATAGGTCATATACGAACCCATGGAATGATCGAGCTGATCTGCCATTTTGGTAATATCATGTATCGTGATTGTTGTTGCGATATTGTCCTCATCAATATCCATGATTTCGCTGTCCGAAAGGAATCCGCTAAACGCATTCTCTTTGAGATCAAACACCTTTCCATAGTTATCGATGGACATAAAGACGGCAAGACTCTGGGATTTATGATAGAGTCCCGCAACTTTAAATTTGTAAGTCTTGTTCTCATATTTCTCATCCAATGATACAGTATCACCAACACGGATTCCATATTTATCCGCAAAAGATGCCGAGATGTAAACCTCGTTCTTTTTCAACGAATTCAGCTTTTTGATCTTTACATACTTACTGTCTTTTTCAATTCCATAAACAGAAATCTCCTCATTCAATGCATCGCTCTTTTTCTCCAGCGAAGTCATGTCGAATTTTTCTGCCTCTTTGTTATCCGTTGTGATCAGATTGTTGTCTTCATCCTCGTATGACTTCAGTACATACTGGTACTTGGCGAACATCATTCCGTCTGTATTATTCTTGTAGTAATCAAGTGTATCCGGCATTCCTACTGCCATCGCAAGCATGACCATGATAAAGAAAATACCCACAAAAAGAATCAGATAATTCGCTACATTCTGGAACATGATACGCAGACGAAAACGACTTAAGAATTTCCATCTTGGCAGACGCATGGCCTTTTTGTTCTTTGTCTTTTTCAGATCATGGCGTAAGAACTGCAACGGTGTGTGCTGCATCATCCGCACAATGACAATCAGGTTGACCACAAGCATCAGAATTACCGGAATCAGCGTTGTCTTGAAAAAGGCATCCGGGTTCCAGATTGTATAATATGTTGGCAGACTGTAACTGTTATAATACATGGACACTACCACATTTTTGAATACTGTGTATCCCAAAATATTTCCCACAATCGCCGCCAGAAGCGTTACGATCACCGGCATGGAAAGATAATGTCGTATAAGTTCTCCCTTCGTATAACCGGAAGCGCGCAGTGTTCCGATGGCAGAAGCTTCTTTTGCAATGGTATTGCTGATCGTAACAGCAAAGATAAAAGCGATAATTACAATCAGAATATCCAAAAGTACGCCACCCATCGCTTTATCCGATCCCATATCATCGGTTGCAAAATTGATTGCCGGATTGCCATATTTTGGTGTGTAATCTTCCAATTCGTTGTCCGCAATTACCACCTGTGTCAGCAGAGCACGCATGAAATTGTCGGACTGTATTTTTTCCTGTGCATCATCTTCCGGCTCGTTTTCATACTTCCATGCATATGTATAATGCACACTCTTATGAAGACGGTCAAAGCCCTCTGGTGTGACCATTGCCACATCAAATTTCAAAGCATCAAACATCAGATCTGTCGTTTTCTCATGTAATGTAGAATAATTGACATATGCCAACAGACCAACGATCTTATAGGTTTCTCCGCTGATGGTGATTGTATCTCCGACTGTGACACCTACATTGTCTGCATGCATACGGTCAATGGCGATTTCGTCTTTTGTCTGTGGAAAACTTCCTTTTAACAGGCATGCCAGGTTGATATCTTCTGTCTGTGGAAAGACACGGATCGTACCATCCTTTTTGCCATCGTTGTTGTAATCTTCCTCCTCGTTTCGGAAGAAATTCTCATACACGGTTGTCTTTGTTGCCTTAAAGTCCGGATCATTTAATTCATACTTTTCTTCGGCATCGGCATATTTGTCTTCGATCTTATCCTGTGCTTTCTTCCATGCCTCATCATAGGCTTTGTCGTAAGCGTCTGTGTACGCACTGCTGTATGCCTTATCGTAAGCATTCTTGTATGTACCATCCGCCTTTGCCTGTTTTACAGCGGCCGGCAGCATCGCTGCGACGGTCTGTTCATCCATTCCCTGTGCTACAAGTGTCTGTTTTACCTGTGCAGAGAACTGAGCATCAAACTTGCTTTTGAACTTTTCATCGAAAGTGGATTTGAATTTCTTTGGAAATTTTTTATCCAGCTTCTTTTTTGCTTCGTCCAGATAATACTGCTTTACATCTGCTTTCTCTCCGGTTTCAATTGCAGACAGCAATGCATCATCCGCCTGCTTCTTTAACTCGAAATGTCCATCTTCCTGTTTGTACTCTTTTACGCCGTCCGCAGCAGACTTCAACATACTCTCATTTGCGACATACATACCAGACACAAAACCAATCGTAAGCACGAGGAATAAAAATACAACAAAATATTTCTTCCAGTCTCCGATCAATTCTTTCGGTATTCGCTTGATCAGGGGATTTCTCACTTTTTTCTTACTCATAACTGCCCCCTTACCACTCAAGTTCATCTGCAGAGATTTTGTTTGTATTAATATTGTTATGACGCACCGCTCCGTCACGGAGCTTGATTACGTGATCTGCCATGTTTTTGATTGCCTCATTATGTGTAACCATGATAATGGTATTGCCATATTTCTTGTTTACATCCTCAATCAGCTTTAAAATTTCCTTCGAAGTATTGTAGTCCAAAGCTCCTGTCGGCTCATCACACAACAGAATGTCCGGATTCTTTACAATGGCACGGCCAATAGAGACACGCTGCTGCTGTCCACCGGAAAGCTGGTTCGGCAACTTGTATCTGTGCTCGTAAAGTCCCAGTGTATGAAGCAGGTCGTCAATATCCAGCGCATTGTCTGACAGATAAGCTCCTACCTCAATATTCTCTTTTACATTGAGGTTTGCGATGAGATTGTACATTTGGAACACATAACCCAGATGCTTTCTGCGGTACTGTGTGAGCTTTTTTTCACTCATATCCTCCAGCTTATCTCCATTAATATTGATGTAACCACTGTCTGCATTATCAATACCTCCAATGATGTTCAATAATGTGGATTTTCCGGAACCGGATGGTCCTAAAAGCACACAGAACTCACCTTTTGCGACAGAGAAATTCATACCGCGAAGAACCTCCTGACGCGTCTCACCGCTTCCAAATCCTTTCTTTAAATCTACGATCTCCAAAAACTTTCTTTCTTCTTCTGACATAGTTACTCCCTTTCCTTTTTTAGTTTTACTCGCCACACTGTTATTAGTTTCTTCTAACCCGTAGTTCTTTTTTTAGGTCCCCCGCTCTTCGCGAAAGACCTATGATTTTACCAGACCATACCAGCCTGCCAACAGATATTTTACTCCCTTTTCTGCAAACTGAAGTGCTTCCTCCTCGTTGTCAATATGTGTCACCATAAATATGAACATATCAATCTGCGAATGTGACATCCAATGGACAACGCTTTTCTCCACCATCGGAACACCATATGCCTGACACATTGCCTCACAGATAAATGCATTGTGTTCATCCATCTGATCCACCAGGCGATCCAGCATATGTTCCATGCTTGATCCCTGTGATTTCGTCAGTACCAGAAGCACTTCATCCCGATAGGTATACAGCTCATGCACAATCTGTGCCATCGATTCAAAATCGCTGCTTTCATCGTGTTCGGTTGCCTTGCCGCTTTTCATTTCCTGTACTTCGAAGGAAAAATGCTCACGAATAATTGCATTGAGCCGATCCATAAAATCGCCAACCACTTCACAGAACAAATCGTCTTTGTCCTGAAAGAAGAAGTACAATGCTCCGGTTGTAACACCCGCTTTCTGGCAGATACTGCGAAGAGATGCTCCCTGAAAGCCTTTTTCCATAAATTCTTTCTTGGCGCATTTCATAAGTTGGATCTTCGTCTTGCTGTCATGTATCTTCTTTTCTGCCATTGTGTTCTCCCTGAAACCGTAAATATTCAGTTCCCTGTAAATAAAAATGCAACATAACGTTGTTATGTTAGATAACACCGTTATGTTACATCTTAATTTCCGATATGTCAACCTATATATTTATATTTGTTTATTGTTGTTTTTTCTTATGTTTATCATAAGCGGCAAACATGCCGGCAAGCAATGTTCCTGAAATAGAATGCCAGGTACAGGAAACAGCACAGATGATAGCGGATTCCGGTGTTGCAGAAAACTGCGCGGTTGTTGTGGCAAGATTTGTTGCCAATCCAGCATTCTGCATACCAACTTCGATAGCAATTGTTCTCTTCTTTGCTGTGTTCATGCCAACAAGCTTTCCTGCACCATAACCAAGCAGATAACCCAGCCCATTATGAAGAAATACCGCAATGAAAATGACAGCACCTGACTGGAAGAATTTATCGCCCTGTGAGGAAACAACACCACCTACAACACAAGCCAATCCTAATACCGCAACTCCTGGCATTACTTTCTGTATCTCGCTAAAGGTTTTCTTTTTGCCGAGCAAATAATTCAGAAGAAATCCAAGCGCAACCGGAAGAATCACGGTTTCAACAATGGAAATCAACATTGGCAACGCCTTGATGGAAATATTTGCTCCGCTCGCCAACAGAGAAACCATAAGCGGTGTCATAATCGGAGAAAGAATTGTTGATACTGTTGTCATTCCTACAGAAAAAGCCACATCCCCGCCACAAAGATAGGACATGATGTTGGACGACACACCACCCGGGCAACATCCTACCAGAATTAATCCAAGGGCAATGCCATCCGGAAGGTGCAATGCCTTTGTCAATGCAAACGCCAGAAACGGCATAATCAGATACTGTGCCAATGCACCTACACAAATATCAAATGGTCTCTGTGCCAGAATCTTAAAATCTTCTGTAGTCAAAGTCAGTCCCATACTAAACATAATTACACCGATAATGATGGATTGACAGGTAAACTTGTTAGAAACCGGATCCGTAAACAATTGATGGTTTACCCATCCCATCATGCCCGGAACGATAAATGTTACAATCGCAATGGCTATTACCACCACAGATGTGTAATCGGATAAAAATTTACTGAATTTTTGTAATGCTTTCATTACATTTCCTCCTTTTTGTTCACAAAAAAGTCCCTTCCCAGAATAAACTGGAAAGGGACGAATAAAATCCGCGATACCACCCTAATTCCACAGAAAATCTCTGTGACACTTCACATACCAACATATGCTATCCCATAACGGAGGAGACCGGCGAAGTTTACTTACAACTAACTGCTTTCAGCCCGCTTCTTAGAGAGGATAATCAATATCCGATTATTGTCTGTTCGCACCAGCCACAGACTCTCTGCAAATAATCATAGCTATGATTTTGTTCTCATCAACGAATTTTGGTGAACTATATTTTCTTTTGCTATTATAGCCCCATGTACAAATATGTCAAGGTTATTTTTTCGAATTTTTTAAACCTCTTTCTTCTTATCTCTCGAGTATTTTTGAAAAATATTCTCAATAATCTCTCTCAAAATGCTGATAGTCCTTAGAATGCGTCCAATCGCCACCCCAGGTAAATCCATACTTTGTAAAAAGCTTATAGCACAAATCATCATGATCGATTTTGTATGGAAAATCCTTGCTACGGTCTACATATGCCGTAGCATTGGCTGGTTCAATGGACAATTTTCCGTCTACCGTCTTCACATACGGATTGTACAGCGTATTGATATCCACAGCCATACCCAGACCATGTTTTGAGATCTTTGTGGTGTGGGAGATGAACCGAAAGTTAAATGCTGAAGAATTATTATGGCTCATGGATTCCTCATCATCGGCATTGTACGCGTCTACCAATTCCACTTTTTCAATTGGATAGTCCGCAAAGATGGCAAGCACATCATCTGCAATGGCTTTGTTTACAACCAGCTCGCCTTCCTTTGTCTGTCCGTCAAATCCCATATGCAGGACATGAACATATCGAAGCTCGTCCCGCGGCACTGTGCAATCTGCTTTGTACGACTTTCCCTGCATCTTTTCAAAAATGTCATCCGGAATTTTGGAAATGTAGAAATCCGATGTCTTCTGTGTTTCTGTATTTACGACAGCCTCTGTAATCTCTGTTGTCTCGCTAATCTCTGTAGCCTCTTTCTGCAGACTTGTTTCCTTCTTCACTTCGACTTTCTGTTCAGCAGCATCAACTTTCTCTGTTTCCCTGGAATTCTTTTCGTTATTATCCTGATTCTTTACAAAACGGTTTCCTGCCACTACTGCAATGGCTGCCAGCAAAATCGTGGCCGTAATTATGATTCCTTTATGTTTTCTCAACACGATCTCAATGTTTCCTCCTTTACTTAACCGCATAAGAATAAATATAGATATCTGTCCCCTTCGTTTTGTTTCCAGCCCACCATACTTTTCCTTTGGAATAAACCGGCATTCTGCTTGGGGTCAGATAAGCGGAAGCGGCAAGTTTCTTCGTCTTCTGTATCACATTTCCTTTGGCATCAACAACAATTGCATACACGCCCTGATAACTATATTTTTTATAACGTTCAAACAAAATCACATAATTTCCCGCATCTGTAGCTACAACCTGCGGATTTTCGATGGTATATGTTTTGTCATAATTTGTGAGCCATTTTACACCATAATCCGTTACCTTTTCATCACCATTTTTTCCACTTAAGCCACTGCGCGTGCCGGATGTAATATATCCATTCGCTGTGGTTAGATCCGCATTCGGGTCAAAAATCTGAATAAACAACTGCTGATTTTCCTTTTTGGCCTTGCTGCTCAAAGACGGTGCTGATATCGCCACCATAGCCGCGTTATGTACATCTCCCGTCGCAATACCACCCATGCGGGCAAAGTTATCATTTACCTCATACATGTCATAACGGTCAAATGCACCTTTGCTGATCCAGAATGAGAAAATATTTTGTGAATCACATGTCCATGTTTTCGATGCCTCGTCCGAATATGTATTATCATAAATGATTTCCCAGTCATCCGGAAAATCTGTATTGTTGATTAGATCATCACTTATTCCATCACCGGTTCCCGGCATCTTTAACTCTGAAACGGTAAATGCGCGGTCATAACAATCGCCCTCACTGGCAAGAAGAAATCCTTCTCCCCACGGAACCACACGCTGCGCAAAGGAATGGGAATTATAGTATCTTTCCACACTTTCCTTCTGCATCGTCTTCCGGTTCACAAGAAAAAGCGAATTGCTCTGATGACCACTATACATTTTTCTCGCATAGTTGACAGCAACATAATCACCATTTACTGCAATATCACAATTTCCTCCATCAAAAGGAGTTTGGGTATAAAAACTATCACCATTATAATGCGCCAGACTCGAGGAACCATTGTTCCCCACACTTGCAAGAAGCTTTCCATTGGCGTCATACTTGGAAACAAAAATCGTTTTTGTCTCTGTATTATTTGTTTTATTTGTCTTTCCCGTAACTACATAAAAATTTCCGTCAGAATCGCATGTAACATCGCCAAAAACAGAGGATTTCTTCTTCAATGTAATCGTCTTTTTGACAGGCTTTCCATTTTTTGTCTTCACAATTACAATGTTGCTTTTGGTATTATATGCAATGCACACATTGCCCTGATTATCCAAAAACTGCGTGCCATCCGATACGCCATCCCAGTTCGCATACGATCCTTTTGCAGTTGCAATATTGTGCTTTTGATTTGTTTTTTGTACCTTAAGTGTTGCTGCTTCCGGACTTACCATGGAGGTCATCAAAACTCCACAGATTGCCAGACATGCAATACTTCTCATCCCTGCATATTTTCTCATTTCAGTTTTCCTTTCCACTCTGCTTCTTAAAATCCAAGATTTTCATCCACTAAAATAATTTGAAAACGTCCTTTTACTCTGCTGAACCGGGTTGTCAAAATCTGGCAGCAGATACATTGCGGGCTTTTGCAGTCAAAGCAGCTTCCATTTTTCGAACATGGTGTATCGATTCCAAATCTTTGCGCATTGATCGGAGCGGCCTCATTTCGCGCACGGTGCAAAGCATCCTCCTCCGATTTCACAATTTTGTTCATGCCCACGATCAGCAATACATGTTTTGGTCCATACGCATATGCAGCTACACGATTTGCATTTCCATCAATATTAATAAAAACGCCATCCTCACTCATGGCATTCACACTGCCCAGAAAATAATCACTACTGAATGCTTTCAGTGCAATTTCTGCTTTTTCCTCCGGTGTTTCTACCTTATCCCTGTCATAGAATTGATAATCTCCATTGCAAACCGCATCATAGAGACCACACTCCTTGACCGAAGATGCTCCACCCATATTGATACTGCTGCCCTTTGGAATCAGTTCAAGCGCTTTCTGAACTGCCTCTTCTTTTGTCTCCACATAATAAGCTTCCATATTTCTGGATTCCAGTGCTGCAACCACACGCTTTCCCAGTACTTCATTTCTCATTTTTCTTACGTCCATTGCGTAAACCTCTCTCTTGTAACTTATTTCTTGATAATTTCCATAACCTATTATTCTTACTTCATGCACATGTATTATTCTTTAAAGTATTTTTTAGTCTTGGTTCTTCCAAATCCTTTAAGAATATTTAATTTTTCTACCTTTAAATACTTTAGAATTATTTGCATTCTAGTTCTCTCTAATTCGGACACTGATTCTAACGTTTCAAATCCATCCCTAATATGAATAACTGTGTGTAAATACGTTTTATCATCATCCATATCAAATTCCGACGCCGAAGAACCATTTTGCAAGTCCTAGATACTAATAAGCTGATATA
>ERZ824473.5284-NODE-5284-length-10526-cov-2.738802_pt1 | contig 10526 bp, 10 predicted proteins | sample MGYA00519874_ERZ824473 | MGnify/ENA primary metagenome ERZ824473 (study PRJEB31778, sample SAMEA3449151) | human gut metagenome | biome: human gut; feature: human-associated habitat; material: faeces | place: United Kingdom | collected 2010/2012 ... | reverse complement strand
ACACTGACGCAAGCTACACAGCAGCCGTGGACAACGGCAGCTATAAAAACTTTGCAAGGGACGCCGCAGGCTATGGGCTGGCACAGTGGACATATCACACAAGAAAGAAAGCACTACTTGCTTTTGCGCAGAGCAAGAAGAAGTCTGTTGGAGATTTGGGTATGCAGCTTGAATTCCTGTACAAGGAATTGAGCGAGAGCTATAAGGGCGTTTTTGCCGATTTGAAATCCGCCAAAACCATTCTTGCCGCATCCAATTCCGTGCTGATGAAGTTTGAGCGTCCTGCGAACCAGAGTGCGGCAGTCCAGAATAAGCGTGCGGCATACGGCCAGAAGTTCTATGACAAATACGCAGGCAAGACTCCGGTTGTGCCCGAACAGAAACCTTCTGCGGTTCCGTATCGTGTGCGTGTTACGGCGGATGTACTGAACATTCGCAAGGGTGCCGGTACGGGATACGCCGTGGCTGGTCAGATTAAGGGCGGTGGGGTTTATACCATCGTCGAAGAGAAAGCCGGAACTGGCGCCAAATCATGGGGAAAACTTAAAAGCGGCGCTGGATGGATTTCTCTTGATTATACAAGCAGAGTATAACACTCTGCCAGAAAAAGAAATGGAGGTACGATTATGGATTGGTTGGAGATTCTGAAGTACATCGCAGCAATCGCTTCCGGTCTGGCAGCCGCCATTCCTCTCGTTATTCAGCTTGTGAAATACATCAAGCAGGCTGTCAAGGAGAAGAACTGGGGCGTCGTTCTGGAGAAGGTTATGAAGCTGATGGAAACTGCCGAGACTAAGTTCAAGGACGGTGCAGAACGAAAAGAGTGGGTTCTGGCAATGCTCAAGGCGAGCGCAGATGGCATTAACTACGACATTGATTATGACGCAATTGCCGACATGATTGATAGTCTGTGCGACATGAGCAAGGTGATTAACCCTGCCACACCCGCAAATAAGGTTACTGCCAAGAAGGAAGAGGGGAAGTAACTTTATTCAGGAGGTGCTCATATGACTGACCAGGAAACTGTTATGCTCATTGAGACGGAACAGAGATGTAAGTCCAATACGCATAGAATTGATAATCTGGAAAATGAGCTGAAGGAAATCCAAAGCGAACAGAAAGCCATCTACAAGATTGCTACTTCTGTCGAGCTTATTGCACAGCGTGTCAGCAACATTGAAACGAAGGTGGACGACACAAACAGTAAAGTCGATGCACAGGCGAAAGCTTGGCAGGAAACCGAGCGTAAGTTGTCGGAAAAGGTCAATGAGGCTGAGAACAAACCGTACAAGCAGATTGCCAGCAATGTGAACTCTATCAAAGTTGCAGTTATCACCTGTATCTGCACTTTGCTTGTGAGTGGTATCATCGGTGCAATCGTCATGTTTGGCAAATAATTATCCGAGGATATTTTGTGGGTGTGAATATTCTCAGTTGAGGAAATGTGCGAAAATGAATTAGGGCAGGTTCGGAAATTACTCCGTTCCTGCCCTGTTTTTTTGCGCTATTTATTTGTAGGGGTCAAAGTGTGCGTTCGCTTTGAGGTTGTTTAACTGTCCATTATAAATTCAGCTTTTGAATGTTCACTTATAACAGCGTTGTTTAATCTAAACAGCGGTCTTATAAACGAACATTTCTATGTATGCGCCTCGGATTGAGTAGTTTCACGAGGCTTAAAAGATGTTGTATGTTGATTGTATAGCTAATCCAATCCCACAGATTTGTGATTGAAAAGTCCGCTTCAACATTTTTGATGGAAAAACTCTTCCCATTGATTCTCCTCAGCGGTGCAACAATCTCCTTGCCGAGTATTCCGTAGTTGCCGCTATGCGGCACAAGCACTTCATCGCGGAGTTCTTCTTCCGCATAGGCATGGACGGTTACATGAATCTTCAAATCCATAGTTTTAACCTCTCATATCATTTACCACAACATTGTGACTATTTTCTCATATCTACCACATAGCGTCAATGCTCCCGTCACAACCCAAACATCTCCCGTACCACACGGTCGGCCCCCTTCACCAGCCCTACCAGCACCAGCATATTGAAGATCACCTCGCCCAGATAGCCCCACACCTGCGTAACCACCGAGCCGCCGCCCAACACCACCGTGCCGCTGGCGGCGAATGCCGAGAACACGATACAGGCCAGCACGATCACTGCGCCCTCCAGACACACGCCCATGTAGCTTTTGAGAAAGGCACGCCCCATCTGGGACGTGCCTTCTCCCGCAAAGGACGCCAGTGCCACTGGCGACAGCGCGGCATATAAATAGAGCTTAAAAAACCGGCCATACACGGTGAGGATCATCAAAAACGCCAGCACCGTAATGACCAGACAGCCCAGCAGCGTTACCAGCCACAGGGGGATACTGGTGAGAAAACCCACGTCCTCAACGGCTGACGCTATCTCCGCAGGCAGCGACACAGCTGCACCGTCGATGCCGCCTACGCTGCCGGCAGCGGCGGAGATGATACCGGCACAGACCGCGAAGATGTCCACCATCAGGTCGATACCGTAGGTCACAGCCAGCTTTGCCATGACGAAGTAGATAAAGTGCCGCAGAACGTGTTCAGGCCGCTGAAAATCCCGGAAGCTGGCGCTGCTGCGAAAGATGCCGATGGCCAGAAACAGCACCAGCAGACCGTAACCAATGCCCTGCATGGCTCCGTTGACGGTCTGGATCGTCTGCCAGATGGTGCCGCCCTTAAATGCCTGGGGCGATTGGGTCAGCAGCGACCACATCTCCGTCAGCTTGTCATTCCATACACCAAAGGCATAGTTGAGATTGTCAATAATCCAGTTGTTGTCCATACCTTACACCGCGCCGATCAGCGTCAGGATCTCCTTGGCGAAGGTAATAAGCAAGCCACCGAACAGACACAGCAGACCCTGCGTCCGCTGGCTGGCGTCGTGGCTCTGGATGCTCATGCCCACCTGCACAATGCCCCAGCCGAGAATGATGATGCCAATGGCCTTGATGACCGAAAAGATGAAGTCGGACAGGTTGTTGACGATGGTCAGCGGATCACCGCCAGTGGCATAGGCGGTGGTGGCCGTCAGCATACAGATACACAGGCTCAAAAGTAATATGCGGCTTACACGCCGCACCACAGATCGTTTCATTCCATAAATCCCTCCAGTAAAATTAATTCCTCCAGCGAGACGAATGCCGCGCTCATATCGGCACGGGCATAGTCCGCCAGCTTATGCACATAGGGCGCGGCTCCGCCGTCCTCCGTCCGGCTCAGATTCGGATGCCGCAGAATGTCGTATTTCTCGTCCATCACAGGCCGTTCACCACGGATGAACAGCAGCGCGTAGCGGTTGTCCATGGCCCGTACCTCATCCGGCGTCATCAGGTCACGGGCCAGCTGCTGGCGGCTGACGGAGGTGGAGCCGTTCCGTCCCTTGGTGGTGCTGGTGTGCCGCACGTCCAGTGTCTCCTTGCCCAGCAGTTCCGAAATGTACTTGTGGGTAGACTGCTCGTTGCCGCCCAGATACAGCAGCGTGTCAGCGTTGCCCAGCAGTCCCTCCCAGTCATCCTTGAACAGCGCCTTCAGACCGGATATATTTTGCAGGACGATGGTGGACATGATGTTGCGGGAGCGCATGGTGCTTTGTATCTTTACAAAGTCGCCGGGCAGCGCCACGTTGCAGAACTCGTCCATCATCAGCCGCACAGGAACAGGCAGCGGCCCCTGATGAATCTTGTCCGCCTGATAGTACAGAGACTGAAATGCGCAGGTATAGAGCATCCCCACCAGATAGTTAAAGGTGCTGTCGCTGTCGGGGATAACGGCAAAGACAGCCTGCTTGCGCTCTCCCATCAGGGAAAGCTCCATTTCATCGTGGGAGGTAATGTCCCTGATCTGCGGGATGATGAAGGCCGACAGCCGCACCGCGGCGGTAACGAGGATGGAACGCGCTGTTTTGCCCGCGGCCTGCTGAAAAATATGGTATTCCCGTACCGCGATATGGTCAGGCTCCTCGTCCTCCAATGCCTCAAACAGCAAATCCAGCGGGGAGCGATACGACTCATCCTCCTCGCTTGCACCGCCGTTCTCCAGCATATACAGCACCGTTTCAAAATTCTGCTCCTCCGGTGGCGCTTCATAGAGCAGGTACAGCATCAGGGCGGTGTCCAGCGCCACCTCTGAGCGTTCCCAGAACGGGTCGCTCTGCTGGGCGCTTTTGGGCGTGGTGTTCTGGATCAGGTTATTTACCAGTTTCATCACGTCCTTGGCGTCCCGTATGTAGGCGAAGGGGTTAAACGCATCGGAGTGCTGCGGGTCGATGAGGTCGAATACCCGCAGCACATATCCCTCCTCCAGCAGCAGCGGCGCGAGGGCGCGCAGCATCTCACCCTTGGGATCTGTCACAAGGAAGCTGCCGTTGGACTGCATGATATTGGGTTTGCAGAAAAACCGTGTCTTGCCGGCACCGCTGCCGCCCACGATGATTTGCAATAGATTCCTCATGTGCTGCCGCCCGTTCAGGCTCATAGCCACATGACGTGTCAGCAGTGTGTTATTTGCGGGGTCTTTGTCTGCGTACTTTTTGTTGAGCTGCCACGGGCTGCCCCACTGGGCAGAGCCGTACTCCTGCCCTGGTCTGCGATTCTCCCTGCCGGAGCAATACAGAAGAACACCGCCGCCGTAGAGCAGCAGGAACACCAGCAGAAATCGCGATGTATACACTGTCCAGCGGACGGCAAACGGACGGTTCGTCGCAGCGGTAAGGCGGCTCACCAGTTCAAACACATTCATGCCGTTCTCATACACACCTGCCGCGATGACCGCCAGCCACAATACGGGTATTGTCAGCGCCATCCACAGTGCGGGCGGCACAGGCTTTTTACGCATGGTCGTTCTCCCTCCTAATCCGTCTCAAGTTGAGACACATTTCGACAGCGTTTTTATCCCGTTCTCTCGCAGCACACCACATACCGCTGTCGCCCACCGCTGGCGTAGGGATGGCAGGTCAGCAGCGTCAGCAGGTCGCGGCTTTGCTGTATCTCGATCTTATCCACCTCATGGGGCTGGATGATCTGAATGTCGGTCACCGTGTAGGTCAGCGTTCCCCATAGGTTGGTGAGCTTCACGGTATCACTCACCTGCAAGCGGTCAATGTGCCGAAAATAATCCGCGCCTTTCCAACCTCGGTGTCCGGCAATGACGCAGTTGGTGCTATTGCCACCGATGGGCGCGGATGTGTTTCCCAACACTGCCGCGCCTGCGGCAAGGTGAGCATCGGACGCGCCCAGATAGACAGGCATGATCAATTCCATAATCGGTATCTCCAACACGCCTATGATCTCATCCTCGATGCCATAGGCAGTCAAGTCAGCGGCAGGCGCTTCGCAGGCTTCCAAATCAACAAGACCTGATTGCTTTTCGGCACAGATACGCCGGTTGTAGGCTTGCAGATCTGCCAGCAGTTCGGGGTATTGCTGCTCTGGCTCATTACGCTCGGCTAAAAACTCCTGCACAGCAGTTGCGGCACTGCTTTGGAGTCTGTTCCCCGTGAACACCGGCCATAGCATCACACACATGCCCGCCACGGCCAGCAGCACCGCCAGCACAAGTGATGTCTTACGCATGGCGCACCCTCCTCACCAAAAAGTAAGCGCCGCCAGCCACAACCACCGTGCCAAGGCCGATGGCAAGACCGGTGAGGTAGTGGTGTGTCCACGAGGATGCCGCCCGCGTTTCTTCTGCGGCAGTGGCCTCCTGTTCAGGTAGGTACGGCACACGATGTCCGCGAACTAAAAGTCGATGGGTATTGACCCCGAACGGCGTACACGTCACCAGTGTGACCTGATCCTTGTTATCCTCAATTTGGAGCAGGCTCGTGTCCGTGGGCAATACCGTGTTGATGGCATCAACCTTATATGCCAGTGCCTCTCCCAGCACATGGATATAGAACACATCGCCCACTGCAAGCTGGTCGATGTCCGAAAACAGCTTGGAACTCGCCATGCCGCTGTGGGCCGACAGCACCGCGTGGGTACTGCTGCCACCTACCGGCAAGGACGTTCCTACCACATGACCCACGGCACGCTCCAGCGTGTCCGCGTCTGTGCCGTGCTGCACCGGCAGATATACGCCGATCTCGGGAATGTCCACATAGGCCATGACGCCGCCCACCGTGAGCTGCTGGGCATACGCCAAGGGAGGGGCGGATGCCCCTCCCTCAGTGATAGTTGCGCCGGACAACATGGCATTATATTGCTCTGCTGCCTGCCGCTGGGCGGTCAGCACGGCATCGTCGGTATCCTCGATGGCCGCGGTGTAGGTGGTTTCCACATCAGAATGATACTTTTCATTCAAGAGTTCTCCCACCAATGGGTAAAGCAGAAGTCCCAACGCCACAACACCGCAAGCCGCCGCCAGTATCCAGCGCTTCACCGCTCGCCATTGTGCTTACGGCTGCGGATCACGATAAACGCCGCCGCGCCCAGCAGAGCCGCGCCGCCGACAGTGAACATCCACGTGCCGTAGCCGCCGGTCTTGGGAGGTCGAAGCCAGGGTTGTTAATCACGGTCATGGGCACGATGGCGTTGCCATCGGTCATGGTGACATCCTTGCCGTTGACGGTGGCGGAGGCGGTCAGCAGGGCCGCACCGCACCGTTCACAGGCACCATCCTCTTTGGTGATGACCATGATCTTCACGGGATCGCGGAGCAGCACATAACCCTTATCGGTGGCAACCTCGGTCAGTGTGTAGGTATCGTCCTCAATACCGCGGAGAATAATGTGGCCCTTGAGGTTGGGGATCAGCATGGTAGCCTCGGACTTGTTGGACGTGAAGCCGGTAACGTTGTAGACCTCACCCTCCATGTTGGCCTTGATATAATATCCGTCCGTATCGTTGTAGGCGATAAACTTTACCTTGCCGAAGGTGCCGTTATTGTCGCCGAACTGTTTGATAAGGTCAATGGCATAGACATAGACGTGGCAGCAATCCTCCAGCGTGTCATAGTAAGTCGTGTTGGTACGCTTCCACGTCAGCTTGACCCTGTTAGGATTGTCGCGGTCGCCGTAAGTGGCTGCGTCAGCGGTCAGGGTGGCGGCGTAGGTGATCCGCATGGTGCAGTCGGAGTATCCGCGTTTCACGCTGTCGGTATACATGGTGGCCGCCTCGTTGATTTCACTCAGGCCAGCCTCGGTCATGCGGATGGTCATAATGTTCTGCGCGTCGTCGTAGGCCACGGTGAACTTGCCGGAATCTTCCGCCCATGTGGTGATCTTATCGGTGCAGCCGCTATCCTTGAAGAACTCTATAGCCACATCGTTCTTGTTATACTTGATACCCTTGGACATGGTATCGACGTAAGCATACTCGCTGAGAGCAGATGCTTTAGACGTGATGGTGGGCAGGGTGCTGATAATCTGATAGGCCACCGTATCACCGATAGAGGCGGATGCGGTATGAGCATACCCATCGGTGATGTCGGTCAGGCTGCCGGTGTTCTTGCCGGTGGAGTTCTTGGCCTCACGCACGGTCTTTTCGAGGTCGGGGTTGCCGGTCTGGTTCTTGGGATAAACAGTGACATCGTAGTTCCACGCCGCACCGTCGATGGTGGTCATGGGCAGGGACACGAGGAAAGGATTGCAGGTGGAAGTCACGTTTTCAGGGACACAAGTCTCCACGACGAGATACAGCCCCTGCTCCATGTCGGATGCAGAGGTGTGGCCGGTGGCGTCGGTCTCCGTCATAACCACGCCGCCGCTCTTGACGGCGGCCTCCAGCGCATTCTTGACAGTGGTGGCATTGGCCGCAAGAGCCGCAGCCAGCTTGTTGTTGAGTATATCGCTGGTGAAGTAGTTGACGCCGTTGTCGGTCTTGTGAGCGTCTGTGGCGGTCAGGCCGATGGCAGACAGCACGGTGGAGCTGCGATCACTGTTGTCAAAGCCATACAGCACACCCACCTGCCGCTGACCATCCACCAATTCATTGTTCATGGTGATATCGGCAACACGGAGGTAGGTGAACTCCACGCCCTGAATGGCGTACTTGCTCAGCTTGTCGATAACCGCATCGTCATGCAGGCCGGTGGAAACGTAGGATTCCGCATCCCACGCGCCATCTTTGCCGGCTGTGGTGATGTCATACTTGTAGATAGAAAGGGATGCTTTCTTTGCAGGGTCGATTGTCGGCTCTGCGAACGCTGTGGTGATGAGGCCCAAAGCCATAACAACGGCCATGAGCAGCGCGAACACGCGATGGATCTTTTTCATGTTCAGTTCGTCTCCTTTTTGATGTTAGATTTTTTGCAAAAATAAACACCCGCCATGAGAGCGAGTGCTACAAGCATAATGGATGCGATAAATCCGTTGCCGCCCGTGAAAGGCAGCACAAAACCTGCATTGTTGCAGGCAGTGATCGTAATATCTCGGTTGCTGCTGTCCAGCGTTCCCGTGAACAGCGGCTCGGTCAGTAGCGTGTACCTTGCCGGAGCTTTCACTTCGGTGATACGATACTGCACACCGATCTTGAGGCCGCTCCACTTGGCGATGCCGGTCTTGTCGGTGGTCACTCTGCTGACCTCCGTCCATGTCTTGCCGTCTGTGGAAGTCCCCAGCAGCAGCTCCGCACCGGCAAGAGGTGCGCCTGTCGCATCCACCTTGCGGACAGTGATGATGCCTTTCGCCAGCGCGTTCGTCCGCTTTTGCGTAATGTTCAGTGCCGTGGCCGTGATGGTGATCTGATACTTAGTGTTATCCACCACATAACCACTGGGGGCTCTAATCTCTTGGTAACTGTACTTGCCCTGGGGCAGATCCTTGAACACCGCTTTACCGTCCGCGCCGGTGATGGCGTCCGCCACTTTTTTGCCAGCACTGTTGTATAGCCGGTATGTCACACCCGCCAGCGCCTTGCCGGTATCGGCATCGACCTTATTGATGGTCAGGCGGCCTTTCTCCTCCACGGCTTTGATTTTAATATAAGCCTTCACGGGATCGCGCCCCACGCCGGTGTAACCGGCCAGCGCCTGATACCGCCCAAACCGGTCATACCAACAGACTACTGCTCTGTCCGGATCGATCTCATACGCGCTGCCGGTAGCAGAGTAGGTCTTTTCCGTGGTCAGAGTCTTGGCCGCCGCTGCCGTCGCCGTGATAGTCAGGGTGTTGCCCTTCCGTGTGAAGGTGATGCCGCTCCCGCTGTTGGCGGCGAAATTGTAGTCACCCAGCACCTCATTGTCATCCGTGACCGTAGCTGTATAGCTACCCGCTGCGTTCCTCCTCAGCTCGATGGTGTCGCACCAGCGCGGCGTAAACGCCGAAAAGCTGGGGATCATCGTGGCCGCCTGCATTGCCGCTGTTAGCTTGTCATACCACAGGTCATAGGTGGGATAGCGGCTCTTTGATACACAGTTATAGAACGGGCTGGCACCCCAGTCCTCGTAGGAATAGGCACTGCGGTACTTACAGATCAGTTCCCAGATAACGGTCTGCGTAGCTGCCCATTTTTGTGCTTTGATGATGGTGCTGGTATTGTTGTCACCGGGTGCGGTGCCGTAGTCCACGCTGGGGTAGCCGAGGGACATCGCCAACGCGATACCGCTCTGCACGGACGCTGGCAGGTTATACCAGCTGGCGCTGGAGCCCTCCCTGTAGCTGCCGCTGTCGTCCGAATGAACGCCCGGCTCGATGCAGTAGGCCACCGCACCATCCGCATATTTCATGTGGTAGAGCGCACTGCCGCTGCCCAGACTGCTGGTGGCCGAGATGGTCATGGTCGTAACGGTGGGCGTTGTGCTTTTGCTGTAATCGTACTGGTCAAAGGTGATCTGGCTGGAGTAGACGTAGGCCCGATAATCCACTGTTACAGATGTGGCGTAGGCCGTCACCGCCAGTGCCGCCGTCATTACCAGCGCCAGCACAAGCCCCACCAGTTTTTTATAATGCTTCATGTTGCCTCCTGTCGGGGTATAAGTTGACCCCCTCCGTTTTCGGAGGAGGTCGTGTATGAAATCTCTCGCTTAGCCATCGTACAGGACGTAGATGAGCAGGCTTGCACCATCCTCCACGACGCAGACGTTACAGCGAATACCTGCGTCGGCCAGCGTGTTCACGCCCGCCTGCATCATGAGCTGTTGGAAGGTGTAGTCCACCATGTCCCGCGCCTTGGCCTCCAGTGTCTCCTGCGAGGCGTCCACCGACACCGATGCAGGGAAGCGGTAGGCACTGTTGTCCAGCGTCAGGCCACTGTCCGTAGTGACCCCATATTGTGCAGCCGCATAGGCATTGGCCGCCTCAACAGCCGCCCAACAATCTGCCGGCTCATACTCCGGCTCGGGTTCAGGTTCGGGTTCGGGGGTAGGTGCAGGCTCCGGCTCCTGTACCGGTGCAGGTGTAGATTCTTCAGGTTCACTCGGTGCAGGCTCCGGCTGCGGCATAGGCGTCACCGCCTGTTCAGGTGTGGTAGGCTGCTCCGGCACGTCGGGCTGTCCCTCACCATCGGGTACGGGGCTTTCAGGAGCATCCGCCTTGCCTTCGGGCTGCTGGGTGTTC
>ERZ824473.5277-NODE-5277-length-10541-cov-3.514114_pt1 | contig 10541 bp, 8 predicted proteins | sample MGYA00519874_ERZ824473 | MGnify/ENA primary metagenome ERZ824473 (study PRJEB31778, sample SAMEA3449151) | human gut metagenome | biome: human gut; feature: human-associated habitat; material: faeces | place: United Kingdom | collected 2010/2012 ... | reverse complement strand
TTGGACGTATGCATTCTGACGCTCAGTTCGCAGGATCTTCTTCCGTACCGGCTCATGTAGAAATGATGGGTCTCATCGGTGCTGGTAACAACCCGATGGTTGGTATGACAGTAGCAGTAGCAGTTGCCGTACAGGAAGCTGCTGACGCTGGAAAGTTCTAAACATACTTTTAACAGAGAGATAATATAACAAGAAAGTACCGTAGTTCCAGGGACTGCGGTACTTTTCACTTTTTCACTTGATTTATATTCGTTGCACCAGCCTTGTATATCATGCAGGAAGAAAGAGATAACTATGGTATTACTAAAAAAAGTTAAAAAATCCTTACGGAAAATAGTTCCGGCAGGAAGAACCTATATAGATAAAAAATTCGAAGATCAAAAAGAGAACATTTTCAGTGAAATAAAAGAACAGAACATCGCATTGGAGGATGAACTCAGGAGTTCTCTGTCAGAATCGTATACGAAACAGCTGAAAGAGATGGAAAAGAGAATCCTCAGAGAAATGGAAGATTATTTTGAACAGCAGAAAGCCAGTCATGAGCTTCAGCAAAAAAAGACGCTGGAGATTCAGGATCAGATTGGGCGATTTCGTAAGGGAATGGAAAGAGAATTTGACCGAAGAGATAACTGGCAGAAAATGGCATCAGAAGTTGAACGGCTTGCAGAGGGACGTCAGGTTTGGGTGATAAAATGTCCTGCGACAGAGGGAATACTGAAATACCATTGGGGAGATTATTATTATGCACTGGCATTACAGAAATATCTGGAGCGAAAAGGCAGATATGTGATTCTGGATACCAGACAGGACTGGGGCTGTGATGAGGGTGCAGATGTAGTTCTTGTTTTACGTGGAAAATATTTTTACCGTCCAGACAGAAGAAACAAAAAATGCCTGTATATTATGTGGAATATCAGCCATCCGGATCAAGTATCCAAAGCAGAATATGAACTGTACGATGTAGTATGTGCAGGTTCCAGATATTTTGCAGAAAATTTGAAGAATAAAATAAAAGTTCCGGTAGTTCCGTTGCTTCAGTGTACAGATACGGAATTATTCTGCCCGGAAGGCAAGAAGGATGAACTTCACAGCGATCAGTATATCTTTATAGGCAGTACAAGAGGTGTGATGAGAGATTGTGTTCTCTGGGCTGTAGAAGATGGAATGCCGTTACATGTGTGGGGTGGTGGATGGAAGGAAATGATTCCGGACCATACCGAAATAATAGAGGGAGATTTCAAAGAAAATGAAAAGCTTCCGGAATTATACAGGGCCGCAAAAGTAACTCTAAATGATCACTGGAAAGACATGCTGGAATATCAGATTATTAATAATCGGGTATTTGATGCACTGGCATGTGGACTGCCTGTTATTTCGGATGGTTGTCCTGAAATGAAAGAGATATTTCCGGACGCGGTTCTTTATTATGAAACCAAAGAAGAATTTGAAGCCTGCGTTCAGAAAGCAGAAAAAGAATATCCCTCTTTAAAAGAAAAGGCACTTGAACAATTTGAAATGATAAAAAAAGAATATTCCTTTGAACGACGGGCAGAGGAACTGATAGAGATTGCAGAGAAATATGGAAAGAAAACAGAAGTATTATAACATAGAATTTCTTCGTTTTGCGTTTGCCATATGTATCGTGTATTTTCATCTGCTTCATTCATTTATGATGGATTATACAGGTGGATGTGATTTGTATCTGAGGCTTGCAGAGCAGTCGAAGTATGCGAAATATATTGTGGAATGTTTCTTTATCATATCGGGTTATTTCCTTTATCATACGATACGGAAACATCCGGATATGACAACGCAGAGTTTTGTTATAAGAAGAGTGATCCGCTTATGGCCTGCACTGGCATGTTCCATTATTATTTCGGCAGCATTTTTTGGAAAATCCATTTATGCATCTTTTGTAGACCTTTTGTTTCTTCAGTCCAGTGGACTTGCAACTGACTGGCAGGGTCTGAACTGGTATGTGTCGGCATTTTTTGTTGTAGAGATATTTTATTTTGTATTATACAAATGTTTTCATAATTCTTCAAAGATGAAACTTCTGATCTGTATGCTGATCTATTTTGGATATGAGATCAATATCAATGCCATGGATGGTGGATTTGGAAGGACAATGTTCCACGGTATTATCAATCTCGGAATGGCGCGTGCTGTGGCAGGAATCGGTCTGGGGTATATGTTTGCAATAGAATGGACGGATATTACAGAGAAATGGAAACGACAGAAATCATCGAGGGAAAGGCCGGATAACAGAGGATTCTGGATTATTTCTGCTCTTGAAATCCTGACATTATCCATGCTGCTGGTTGATTTCTTTTACAGCAGGAAGGCGTACGAGAATCAGTTTATTGTGGTAATCCTTTTTCCGATATTTCTGGCCTGCCTTCTGACAAGAAAAGGCATCGTTTCCAGACTGACAGATTATAAATTTGTTGGCTTTCCGGGAAAATATGCATATTCTATTTATGTCATGCAGGAAGTCGCATTTGCGATTCTTAAGAGAACACTCTGGAAAAATACAGATTTTCTCCATGATTATCCGGTAGTAGCGATTGCAACGTCTGTTTTTTTGACAGCAGCACTGGGAATCCTGACTTACTATCTGGTGGAGCAGCCCTCCGCCAGATTTCTGAAAAAAACATTACAGGATTATTTTTGAAAAAATCCTGCAATCTCCAGAATTAATCTTGGCAGATTGCAGGACTTTTTAAATTTATATTTGTTGCCTCTTTAAAAATAATGAATCGGAGTCAACACAAAATTGGTAGGAGTTTTTGGAGGAGGACAATATATCCGGGAATCCTGGCTCGTCGCGGAGATTTTTAAATATTACGGAATGCTCATCACATGTCATACAGAACTGTAAGCGAGTTTGTCTGCGGAGCAGCCGCAGAGGAATTCTGACTTCGAAGTTCAGGAACTGAGACAGAAGAGTCCCGTCAAAGATAAAATCAGAAGATGTATCTGCAGACCAGTCACAGGGAAAAGTATGAGTCTTCAGTAAACCGTGCAGCCGGACATAAAGTGCAGAAGGATCTGGAAATCTTCTGTTGAATTTTACAGCACCTGTAAGTTTTAACTTGTTGTCTGAAATTTCAGCATGAAATAATTTCAGAAGGTAGGAGGAGGCAGGATAAAGCTTTAAATAGTCATACTGGAAAAAAATATCGTTGCTACAGTGTTTCAGGCTGCCTTTGCCGTGTTTGAGAGATATAATATAATCTTTTTGTTCGCGGGAAAGATTTCTCTGCTGTAGAATGATCTTATCATCAATGGATCGGAGAATTTCTCTCAGAAGCGTTCGGAATTCTTCATGTTCATCTGGTGACAGGATGGATGCAGGTATTTCAGGCACACCAAAACGACTCTGAAGATCATACATGACATTATATTGTACAAAAAGCGGAATCGAACCATATTTCTGTCTGGCAGTCTGAAGAGCCCACAGAAGATAGCCTTTCAGGCAGTCCAGATACCATTCTTTGTGCAGTTTTGTTCCGTTCAGGGCAGAATTCTGTGTGTTTCGAAAACGATAATAATAGCAGCCGGAAGGAACGATTCCATAGTATGGGTGTTCCAGAAGAAGCTGCATGATTACCTTCGCATCTTCTGCATAGCGAAGTGAAGTGTCGAAGGAATGTTCATTAAGTACTTCGCGTTTTATAAAAGAAGAGGCAATAGACATCTGTACATAAGAATACTGGGTATTCAGATTTATGATCTGGTTTTTGCCGTCTTTGTATTTGTAATTCAGCCGATGAGCAGTTTCTTTTTTTTCAAAAAATTGGATAGGAACAGATACAAGGCTGATCTGATCATCGACTGTGGAAAAAAAGTGATATACTGCAGACAGGGTGCCGGGAGAAAGTTTATCATCTCCATCCAGAAAATTCAGGTACCTTCCGGATGCAAGGGCAATTCCGGCGTTTCTGGCAGAGGCGGCCCCTCCGTTTGGCTTGTGCAGTACTTTGATATTATCCGGGTATAAAGCCTGATAGTGATCGCAGATTTTACCGGAAGAATCAGTGGATCCATCATCAACAAGAATTAATTCAACAGAATCCTTAAAACCAATATCCTGGCAGAGGATGCTTTCGATGGCTTCAGACAGATAGGAAGCCACATTATATACAGCGGTGATGACAGAAAATTTAAAAGAATATGTTTCAGATTTATGGTTCATAATACGATCTCCTCGTTTAAGATATCTGTATCATATCATAAAATGTTGAAATGAACCGGAAAATTATAAAAACATAAAAGATATTTAATATTGTTCAGAGATTCATAAATAAATTGTAAAATGTATACAGTCTATGTTATACTATATACACCTATATATAGAAAAAGCAAGGAGAGATCTATGAAGGACGAGGAGGAAAGGGATAATAAACGAGATATTTCCGTTATTATTCCTGTTTATAATGTCGAAAAATATATTGATCAGTGTCTGGACAGTCTTCAGGCACAGAGCTTTGACAATTTTGAAGTAATCTGTGTAGATGATGGTTCGCTGGATCACACAGTCGACAGAATCCGGGAACATATGAAGACAGATCCGAGGATCAGACTGATAGAGATGCCGCATTGTGGCCTGGCGGGAGTTATGCGCAACGAGGGAATTAAGCGGGCAGAGGGGAAATATTGTCTGTTCCTTGACGGAGATGATTTTTTTGAGAGAGATATGCTGAAGAAGATCAGGCAGATATTTGTCTCTTTGATGCCAGACTTTATAATGAGAGAACAAAGGTATATAAAGAGATTGATTACATTATCCAGAAAGATTATCTTCCGGAAAGTATTCCGTTTAAGGGCAGAAGTTTTCCTTATATTTTGAATATCACCACAGGATGTCCGTGGAATAAACTGATCAGGAAGAGTCTGATCGATGAATATCAGCTTCAGTTTATGCCGCTGCATAGAAGCAATGATGTTTATTTTATCTTTATGGCATTGGCACTTGCAGAAAAGATTACAGTCGTGCAGGAGGTGTTTGTAAATTATCGGCAGTCGGGGAGCAGTCTTCAGGCAAATAATGTCAAAAGTCCCTGGGACTGGTATGAGGCATTAAAGGCATTGAAGCTTAAATTCGAAGAACTGCAGATTTACGAAGAACTGCGAAGCAGCTTTCGGAACCTTGCGTTTGGTGTCGGAATCTATAATCTGTGCTCCCTGAAATCAGGGGAAGCCTTCTGTAATGTGTATGAACGGATGAAGCAGGAATTTTTTGAGGAGTTTGATCTGACAGATTTCAAAGAAGAAGAGTGCTACTCCTATAACAGCAAAAAATACGAAATCTATCGGAATATGATGCAATGTACAGCAGGAGAATATCTGTTTCTGGAGGTTCAGAAACTAAAACAGGAAAAATCATACTGGGTAACCAGAGCCAAAAACGCTGAAAAAGAAAATAAAAGTAAAAATCCGAAAGAAAGACTATCCTCACTGGCACATAAAGCGATGAGAAAATTCGGACGATAAGAATGCTTTTGTTCTCGAAATAAATATAATGTGATATTATGGTGAGACTGAGAACAGAGATTGTAAAAAATGAATGTTTGGAGGAAGGAAAATGGCAGTAAAAGTATCGGTGATCATTCCGGTATACAATGTAGAGAAATATCTTCGGGAATGTATAGACAGCATTCTGAATCAGACACTTCGAGATCTGGAACTTATCTGTGTAGACGACGGGTCGACAGATGGATCGCTGGAAATCCTGCATGAATATGAGAAAGCGGATAGCAGAGTCAAGGTGCTTACACAGCACAATATGGGGGCAGGCGCAGCAAGAAATAAGGGACTGGCAATCGCAACCGGAGAGTATCTTTCATTTCTTGATTCGGATGATTTCTTTGCGTCAGGACTTCTCGAGGAGAGTTACAGAAGGTGTCAGGAAACAAGGGCAGAAATCTGCATATATCAGATTATGCGTTATAATGATACAACGCATGAGACATATTTTGACAAGGGATCTTTCCGGAAAGAAAATGCTCCCCGCAAGGAGGTTTTTTCTTACAAAGATATGCCGGAGCATATTCTTGATTCCTTTCAGAACTGGGCATGGAACAAACTTATCAGTCATGATCTGGTAAAACGGAATGGAATCAAATTCCAGGAAATTTTCAGAACAAATGATCTGTTCTTTGTTGCGTCCTGTATGATGCTGGCAGAGAGAATTACGCTTCTTGAGAAAAAACTGGTATATTATCGTATAGGAATCAAAAACAACTGTCAGTCTACAAATTACAGATTTCCACTGGATTTCCTTAAGGCGTTTTATGCAGTGCGTCAGTTCCTTGAAGAGCATGGAATGTATGCGGAGGTAGAACGAAGTTTTGTGAACAAGGCTGCATCCGGATGTGTATATAATCTGGCTTCCATCAAAGATCCAGAGGCCAGAGAATTATTATATAATGAACTGAAAGAAACTGGTTTTGAGAAGCTTGGAATTAAAGGTAAAGAAAAAAGTTATTTTTACGATGAAAAAATATATAAAAAATATCAGGAGATTTGTATGAACAGTTTTGAAGAATTTGAGATTAAGAATGGTTCCAAACCGGAAAAGAGAAAATATTTACAGAAGAAATTCCTTGTAAAAACAGAAAATCCTAAAGTTTCTATTATCGTGCCTATATACAATGTGGAAGATTACCTTGAAGAATGCATGGAAAGCATAGTAAGACAGACTCTGGAAGATATTGAGATCATCTGCATCAACGATGGTTCAACAGACAGTTCCATGGAGATTCTCAGCAGATATGCAGACAATGATCCGCGTATCATTGTTGTTGACAAGAAAAATGAAGGTTATGGGATTGGAATGAACATTGGTCTGGAACGTGCAACCGGTGAATATGTAGGTATTGTCGAGCCGGATGATTATGTTCCGCTTGATATGTATGAAGATCTGTATCTTAAAGCAAAAGAATATGAGCTTGATTTTGTAAAGGCAGACTTCTTCCGTTTCAAGACAGCTCCAAATGGAAATATGGAACTTGTGTACAATCATTTGACAGGAACAAAAGAGGATTATAATGTTGTATTTAATCCAAGCAATACACCGGAAGCTCTTCGTTATGTCATGAATACATGGAGTGGTATCTACAAAAATGATTTCCTGCGAAAATACAATATCCGTCATCATGAGACACCAGGAGCTTCTTTCCAGGATAATGGCTTCTGGATCCAGACATTCTGCTTTGCTTCAAGAGCTATGATCCTGGACAAGCCGTATTATATGAATCGAAGAGACAACCCGAATTCCTCCGTAAACAGTCCGGAAAAGGTATATTGTATGAATGAGGAATACAAATATATTAAGGGAATTCTGAGCAAAGATCCTGAATTGTGGGACAGATTCAAATACCATTATACATTAAAGAAATTCCAGAACTATATCTTCACATTAAACAGAATCAATGTTCGTTTCAAAAAACAGTACGTGCAGGATATCTGTGATGAACTGACAGAGGCTGAGAAAATCGGTGAACTCGACAGAGATATTTTTGCGAAGGCAGACAGAGAAAAACTGGACTTGCTCCTCGCAGACCCGGAAGTTTTCTATATGACATATTGTTCAAATACAAATGTTAAAATGAAAAAGCGTGTAGAAGAACTGGAAAGTTCAACAACCTGGAAGGTAGGAAAGGCGATCATGTATCTTCCAAGACAGGTTAAGATCAGATTAAAGAAGAATAAGAAATAATTATTTCCTGTATTCGGGAGATGGCAGATGTAATATGCAGATGCAAAAGGTGTCTGCATTATAAATTTCACAGGAGGATTGGTTTCATGAACAAACATTACGATTATCTGGTAGTAGGAGCAGGCCTTTATGGTGCTGTATTTGCACATGAAGCGAAAAAAGCGGGCAGATCAGTACTTGTTATCGACAAGCGTCCAAACATTGCCGGAAATGTATATACAGAAGACATGGAGAAGATTCATGTGCATAAATATGGTGCACATATCTTTCATACCAACAACAAAAAAGTATGGGATTATATCACACAGTTTGCGGAGTTTAATCGTTTTACAAACAGCCCGGTAGCGAATTATCATGGAGAACTGTATTCCCTTCCGTTTAATATGTATACCTTTAATAAAATGTGGGGTGTGGTGACACCACAGGAGGCAGCTGCCAAGATTGAAGAGCAGAAGCGTGAAGCAGGTATCACAGAGCCAAAGAACCTCGAGGAACAGGCTGTTTCCCTTGTGGGAAGAGATATCTTCGAAAAACTGATCAAAGGATATACAGAGAAGCAGTGGGGAAGAAGCTGTCAGGAGCTTCCGGCCTTTATCATCAAGAGACTGCCGGTGCGTCTGACCTTTGATAACAATTATTTTAACGCATTGTATCAGGGAATTCCGATGGGTGGATATACGAAGATGGTTGCGAATATGCTGGAGGGCATTGAAGTCCGTCTGGAGGAAGACTATCTTGAGAAAAAGGATGAGTGGGATGCACTTGCCGATAAGGTGGTTTACACAGGACCGATCGATGCATACTTTGACTATCAGATGGGATATCTGGAATACCGTTCTGTACGATTTGAGACAGAACTTCTTGATACACCGAATTTCCAGGGAAATGCAGCAGTCAATTACACGGATGCAGAAACTCCGTGGACCAGGATCATTGAACATAAATGGTTTGAATTCGGCAAGGATGATGAGGGACAGGATATTCCGAAAACAGTGATCAGCCGGGAGTACAGTTCTGAATGGAAACCGGGAGATGAACCGTATTATCCGGTAAATGACGAGAAAAACGGAACATTGTATGAGAAATACAGAGGTCTTGCTGCGAAGGAAGAGAAGGTAATCTTTGGCGGTCGTCTGGGCGAATACAAATATTATGATATGGATGCGGTGATTGCCTCTGCACTTGCGATGTGTGAGAATGAACTCTGATCAGATTGCGGCAATGGAGTGAACAGTAATAAAATGTGACAAAAATATGAAATTCTAATGAAAATTATATTGCAACCATTCCGGAAAGCTGTTATAGTAAAACTCGTAAATAAAGGAAGACTATGATTTTTTATGGATGAAACATAAGTAAGGAGTTTTTTTATGAGAAAAGCCACGATGAACAGGTGGAAAGGAATTGTTTTTTTAACGTTGTTGTTCGGAATTTTGTTTCTGGCAGGCAGCAGACCGATGTCAGTCGAGGCTGCCAACACGAAGAAATGCAAGGTTGTCTTTGCAAATTCCAATGGTGTAGTTTCCAATGATACGTTCCGTAAATGGGCCAAAACCGTAGACAAGGGAAGTTATATAGAACTTCCTAAGGTAACACGTTCTGGTTATAAATGCGTGTGGGTGGAGAAAAACGGAAACAAAGAATTGAAGTATTCTGTTGGAAGACGCGTTAAGATCACCAAAAACACAAAGTTCTGTCTGCGTTATTATAAGCTTTATACAGTACGGTATTATACCATGAATGGAAACAAGGAGTATGTCAGTCTTCGGGAACAGGCATATAAGGGGCAGATACTGTCAGCACCTTTGTATCCAAATGCAGTCGGATATAAATTCCTCGGCTGGAGTACATCCGTGAATGGAAAGAAAGTCATAAAAGAGGGAGATAACATACGTGTAACCGGCAATATGAAATTTTATATTGTCGGAAAGAAAATCTCCGGGGTTAATCTGCGTAAATATGATGGAACGATGTGGAAGGTTATGGATACCAGTTCCGGAAATGCAACTTTCCCGGCAGTGAACCTTAACAGTGCGAATATGTGTCTGGGCTGGTCACGTACGAAAGGAAAGACAACAGATCCTGAATATAAGGCAGGAGATAAGATTCCTACCAAAACAGGAAATTATTATATGGTTATATTTTCCGTGAAACAGGATCGGGCACCGTCCTCTATCAGAAAACCAACGAAACATGAGATGGTTTATTTTGTAGGCGACTCAAGAACTGTTTTTATGGAGAGGGCTCTGGGAAATTCTGCTCCTTCAAATGTAGATTTTGTATGCGAAACCGGTCAGGGACTCACCTGGTTCAAAGAAACAGGATACAGAGAACTGGTACGTAAACTGGCCAGACAGTCCAGAAATACCAGGAAAGCAGTAATCATAAATCTTGGAGTCAATGATCTGCAGAATATTAACGGATATGTGAGCTACATGAAAGCCGTGGCAACTAATCTGAAGAAGAACTATAACTGTGAGATGTATTATCTGTCAGTGAATCCGGTAAACAGTGCTGTGATCAGAGCAAATGCAGGATATGTGCGGACAGAAGCACAGATTGCTTCTTTTAATAAGACAATCTATCAGAAGTTGTGTAATGGCAGCAAACGTTCTTTCACTTACATTAATACCTGTACAAATCTGCAGAAATATGGATGGATCAGCAACCGCTTTAATACAGGCGTGAATGACGGACTTCATTATTCGACGGAAACAACTCTTCGTATTTATGACTATTGTATCAGGAAATTAAATTCCTGATCTATCATTGAAATCAGAGAGGAATCTTATAACATGAGACGAGTAATCACATACGG
>ERZ824473.5267-NODE-5267-length-10564-cov-2.578552_pt1 | contig 10564 bp, 9 predicted proteins | sample MGYA00519874_ERZ824473 | MGnify/ENA primary metagenome ERZ824473 (study PRJEB31778, sample SAMEA3449151) | human gut metagenome | biome: human gut; feature: human-associated habitat; material: faeces | place: United Kingdom | collected 2010/2012 ... | reverse complement strand
TGGGAATAAAACGAGGACCTACCTTTTTGTGTGATGCGCCTGTGAGTGCCTCCTGAGTATATGCGATTGTTGCAATACCTGCCATTGCAGTACCCATAACAATACCTGTTCTTTCGGGTTCAATCTTGATTGCGCTCTGTTTCATGGCTTCCTCAGCCGCAATATAAGCGTACTGCATAAACGGATCTGTTTTTCTGATTAAATCCTTTGGAAGATAGTCGGACGGATTAAAGTTCTTTATTTCGCCGGCAATCTGAACAGCAAGTTCAGACGGATCAAAAGTCTTAATTGTGTCAATGCCCGATGCTCCTGATGTGATATTATTCCAGTAGTTTTCTACACCGATGCCGACAGGTGTTACCGCACCCATACCGGTTACAACTATTTTCTTCATTCGTTAAGCTCCTTGTTTTAAAATAAGTTATTTACATTTTGCATATTATTATGCTATACTTGAATTGTACCAAATATGGAAAAATTATTCAATACCGTTGATTATGCAAAAATGACGATTTGACAGTCTTAAATTTACAGTTTTGCATAATATTGAAAAAAACCGACAAAATACTGCGGGAAATTGTCAAAACGGAGGTTATTATGGATATAAATCAGCTCAATTGCTTTATAACTGTGGCTCAAACGCTCAACTTTTCAGAGGCGGCAAGGCGGAACTATGTTTCTCAGTCAACCGTCAGCAGATATGTAAGCGACCTTGAAAAGGAGTTTGGGGTTCAGCTTTTTACACGCTCTCACCGTGATGTTATCATAACAAGCGAGGGCAAGGCGCTTTTGCCCTATGCGATTGAAATTGTTGAAACTTTAAAGAAAGCAAAAACCGTTATCAAGCAGATGCATGACGGAGGTCAGGGTAAAATTACGCTCGGCTGTGATGTTACCTCGCTTTCGTTCCCGACAAAATGTATAGCCGACTTTGCGGAAAAATATCCGGGAATTACGATTGATGTGCGACAGCTTGACGAGGCTGACCGCACACTTGCAATCACAGGCGGTGAATACGACTTTTGCTTTATGCCGAGAGATATGGTTCCCGAAAGCTCAGGTATTGAATCAATCATTACACATAATGAAACTTTGTCCGTTGTAACAGCGAAAAATTCAAAATTCAGCGGAAGAAAAAGCGTTAAGCTTTCCGAATTGGCTGACGAAAGTATTTTGGTACTTTCGGAATCGGTTGCACCGATTGTATATATGGAAATTATGGATTTGTTCCGTACATTTCACATAACCCCGAAAATTGAAAATTCATTTGACGATCTTGTTTCCATATATGTGTCATCATCATCGGGAATCGGCGTGTCTGTCATACCAACCTCGGTCGCCGCATACACTTCTGACGAATACACCGATTCATACCTTATTGATGATGCGGACACAAGCATAGCCTATGTTATGGCATGGGAAAAGAATATTTCAAATCCTGCCGCAAAGCTTTTTATGGAGGCTGTTAAGAAATATGCCAAGGGCGATGACAACATTTACGGGCTGTAACTGAGCATATTTCTCAATATAAATTCCAATAAAGAACTATAGTGAAAATTTCACAAAATAAACACACATTATTTTCAAAAAAGGTATTTACTTTATAAATCTTCGGTGTTATAATTACGGTAGTCAAGGAGAAGTTGACAAAATATCCTTTCAGGAGGTAATTATAATGTACAGATTTACTTTACCGAGAGATCTCTATCATGGTAAGGATGCTCTCTCAAGTCTTAAAAATTTATCCGGCAAAAAGGCTGTTGTAGTTGTCGGCGGCGGTTCAATGAAGCGTTTCGGTTTTCTTGACAAGGCTGTTGACTATCTTAAAGAAGCAGGTATGGAGGTTAAGCTTATCGAGGGCGTAGAGCCTGACCCATCTGTTGAAACAGTTATGAAGGGTGCCGCTGTTATGCGTGAATTTGAACCCGACTGGATTGTTGCAATGGGCGGCGGTTCTCCGATTGATGCCGCAAAGGCTATGTGGGTATTCTATGAGTATCCCGACACAACCTTTGAGGAAATCATCACTCCGTTCAGTTTCCCGACACTTCGTACAAAGGCTAAATTCTGCGCTATCCCGTCAACATCGGGTACTGCAACAGAAGTTACGGCTTTCTCAGTTATCACAGATTATGCAAAGGGTATCAAATATCCGCTTGCTGACTTTAATATCACACCTGATGTTGCTATCGTTGATCCTGCACTTGCCGAAACAATGCCGGCTAAACTTACTGCTCACACAGGTATGGACGCTATGACTCACGCAATTGAAGCTTATGTTTCAACTCTCAACTGTGAGTACACAGATCCGCTTGCACTCCACGCAATTGAGCTTATTCACGACAACCTCAAGAAGTCTTATGAGGGCGACATGGCTTGCCGTGATAAAATGCACGATGCACAGTGCCTTGCAGGTATGGCATTCTCAAATGCTCTGCTTGGTATCGTTCACTCAATGGCTCACAAGACAGGTGCGGCTTTCACAGGCGGTCACATTATTCACGGCTGTGCAAACGCTATGTATCTTCCTAAGGTTATCAAGTATAACTCAAAAGATCCTGTTGCAGCTGAGCGTTATGCTAAGATTGCTAAGTTCATCAACCTCAAGGGCGAAACAACAGAAGAACTTGTTGACGCACTCATCGCTGAACTCCGTTCAATGAACGATCAGCTCAACATTCCGCAGGGCATTAAGAACTACGGTCCTGGCGGTGTTAAGGCTGACGAGAGCATTATCGACGAAAAAGAATTCCTCGAAAAGCTCCCCGAAGTTGCCAAGAACGCAATTGCCGATGCTTGCACAGGTTCTAACCCACGCCAGCCAAATCAGGAAGAAATGGAAAAACTTCTCAAGGCTTGCTACTACGATACAGAAATCGACTTCTGATTCGTTTGACAAATCTATTTGTACTTATCACAGCTCTCCGTTTTCGGGGAGCTGTTTTTTTAATAAAAAATCCGCATAAAAATGCTCTTAAAAGGCATAAAAATCATATGGACAATATTGCTTTGTTGTGCTAAAATTGACTTGAAATTGATGAATTTGGTGACATAAAATGAAAATTGCAGTAATAAACGGTCAGAACCATAAAGGCTCAACCTATCATATTGGCAAGCAGGTTGCCGATAAATTAGGCGGCGAGGTTACGGAGTTTTTTCTTCCGAGAGATTTCGGCGATTTTTGCGTAGGTTGTACGCAGTGTTTTCTAAAATCCGAAACACTTTGTCCGCATTATGAGCGACTGAAAAAGATTACCGAGGCTATGGACGAGGCTGATGTACTCATCTTCACAACGCCCGTGTATGTTTATCATTGCACAGGTTCAATGAAAGCATTTCTTGATCATTACGGTTATCGTTGGATGGTTCACCGTCCCGAACAGAAAATGTTCACAAAGCAGGCGGTTGTAATTTCGACAGCCGCAGGTTCGGGTACAAAATCTGCCAACAAGGATATCGCCGACAGTATGTTCTTTTGGGGCGTTCCAAAAACTTATCGTTACGGTGTCAATGTTCGTGCGACAAATTATTCAGGCGTCACCGATGAACTCAAAAAGAAAATTGACAAAAAGACTACCTCAATTGCCAATAAGGTAAAGAAAAATAACGGCAAAGTTAAGGCAGGTTTAAAAACAAAAGGCTTTTTCTTTATTATGAGAATGATTCAGAAAAGCGGCTGGAATGAAGCCGATAAAAATTACTGGGCAGAACGAGGTTGGAACGGTAAAAACAGACCGTGGAAAAATACATAAGGAGATGTTTTAAATGGCAAAAAATACTGAAATCAGCTTGAGAAACAAGGTTATTTATTCGGTTTATGTCCGTAATCACACAAATGACGGCACATTTAATGCCGTTGCAGAGGATCTTGACCGAATAAAGTCACTCGGTACGGACATCATTTGGTTTATGCCGATTCATCCGATTGGCGTCAAGAACAAAAAAGGCTCTCTCGGCTGTCCTTATGCAAACAAGGACTATCGCACAACAAATCCCGAGTACGGCACAATGGACGATTTCAAGAGCCTTGTTGAAAAAATTCACGCAAAGGGCATGAAGTGCATCATTGATGTTGTCTATAACCATACTTCGCCCGATTCAATTCTTTCGGTTGAACATCCCGAATTTTTCTACAGAAAGGCGGACGGCAATTTTGGCAACAAAGTCGGTGATTGGAGCGACATAATCGACCTTGATTATTCTAACAAAGAATTATGGCAGTATCAGATTGATTCACTCGTTATGTGGGCGAGAATTGTTGACGGCTTCCGTTGTGATGTTGCATCGTTCGTTCCCGTTGAATTTTGGAAACAGGCGAGAGAGGCTGTTGCAAAGGTAAATCCCGACTGCATTTGGCTTGCCGAAAGCGTACACAGCTCTTTCAATGTGTTCTCTCGCAAGAGCGGAATTTATACCGCAAGCGACTATGAGCTTTTTGATGCTTTTGATATGGAATATGACTACGATATCCGTGAGGTTTTCGACAAATATTTGAAGGGCGAAACCACACTTTCAAATTATATGGATATGTTCAATTATCAGGAGGCAATTTATCCGCAGAATTATGATAAAATGCGTTGCCTTGAAAACCACGATCAGCCACGAATCTGCCATTATGTTAAGGAAAAGAGCGACCTTGAAAATTATACCGCTTTTCTGTATTTCTTGAAGGGTTCAACCCTCATCTATGCCGGTCAGGAGTTTGGTTGTGATGAAACTCCAAGCCTTTTTGACAAGGATGTTTTCCCACGCAACATAGGCATTGATTTGAGCAACCTTTTTGCAAAGCTTGATACAATCAAGAAAACCGTTCTTGATGATGACGATTATTTCAGGGCTGATGCAGACGATGAAAACGATATTGCAATTCTTGAGCGTGACAACAACAAGAGCAAAAAAGTCGGCATTTTCAGCCTTAAATCAAAGTTGACCTTCCTGACGGCGACTATAAAAACGAAATCAGCGGTGAAACAGTTACGGTTTCAAACGGAAAGATTCATTGCAACGGCAATGCAATAATTATCCGCAAGTAAAATAAAATTCCATATATGAATAATACAACCTCCCTGCAAAGCATTTCAGCTTACGGGGAGGTTGTTGTGTAGATAAATGTTCCTGTTTAATTTTGTTTTGATTCAAATTCACTTTTTAACATGGAAAAATACAATCGACCTACATATTCTCCGTCCATATAAAAGTAATCACGCAATGTTCCTTCATATGTAAAACCGCATTTTTCTATGACACGCTTTGAAGGTTTATTTATTGTCTTTGTACAAATCTGTACCTTGTGCAGATTAATTTTATCAAATCCATATTGTATAACTGCTTTCGTTGCTTCGGTAGCATATCCTTTGCATTGAAAATCAGAGCCTATGCAATATTCTATTTCGGCAAAATTATTTTTGCTGTCAACAAGAAAATATGCTATCTGACCTATACATTCACCTGAATTTTTTTCTATGATTGCCCAACGGTAGTAATCATTTTTTTGATACGAATTGATATATTTTTCGAGAAGTTCATCAACTTCTGCTTTTGTGGTGTAAACAGGTTCGGAATACAGAGATTGAATTTTTTCATCGGCAATCCAATATTTTAACATAGCCTCGTCGTCTGAAATTTTGAATTTGCGGAGTATCAATCTTTCTGTTTCTATAGTGTCTGTTCCGATATGTGTAAGCATATTTATCCTCCTAAAATAAGTTGTATATATTATTTTCTTTTACTATTTTGAAGCGAAAAACTAATTTTCACCATATTAAAAAATAATTTCCTACAAATTTTACATTAAAAATTTGATCGTGTCTATCAACTGAATTTAACCGAAATGTTAGCGTTGGTTGCGGATTTTAGTCTTATTTCTGAACAACACGGCAAGCGGAGTAATGATTAAATAGAGGATTGTCAGTATCACAAAGAACATTATATCGGCATTGAGAAATACATAAATTATGTTAAACCCAAAATGCAAAAGCACAGAGTAAATCAGATTGTTGTGTCTTTCAAGAAAAATGTTCATCAGAACGGTGATTGATGTGATAACGACAATGTTTGAAATGATGTAGGGAATAGCCCTCAAATCAGTAAATTCTGAATCAACTATCCACAAAAGTGTGTGCCAAAAACACCAAACAAGTCCCTGACAAATTGACGATTTTACAAATGAGTATCTGCTGTTAAATTCTTCACGCATAAAACCTCGCCATCCATAAGAGCGGTCATTTCTTCAATGCGTTCCAAAGGAAACGGTGGTTCGCAAAGCGGTTTTTTATATGCTTACTTAGCTTTCTTTTTATTACTGCCGAAAATTTTAGTCGGAATAATGCTTCCGAGAAATGCGGCGAGCAAAATCCACGGAATAACTCTTGCGTCAAAGCAGAGCAAAAGGAGCATTGTTACGGCAAGCGGTTTTTTCATTGTGACACCGAGAAGTCCTGCCGTTATGACTGCCGCACAAAATGCCGTGTCAAGTCCGCCGAGCATTGCAACACCGTAGCCGATGCTCACTCCGCAGAAGATGACGGGGAAGAAGTGACCGCCTTTCCAACCCGACTTTATGCAGATGTTTGTGAGAATAAGTTTCAGCACACCGCTGATAATGAGAATCCACGGTGCAAATTCGGCAAAGCTTTCCTTGACAACGGTAATGCTTTCTTCGCCCGAAAACATTGTGAGGGGGAGGTATGTACCCATAACACCGAGGATAATTCCGCCGAGAGTTGTGCTGATAATAATGCCGAGCTTGCCCTGAATGAGTGCGAAAAATTTTCCGAAAATCTTTGAAGATATGATAAACAGAAAACCGCATACAGCACCCAAAAGTGCGAGAGGAATTCCCCACAAACGCTCAAAATTTGTAATGTTATAACCACCAAGTCGTGGAAGTCCCATACTTCCGCCGAAAATCGAGTTAAGCAAAAACAGAGTTCCCGCCGCAAAAAGTACGGCAATGATGTTTGAAATAAGCTTTGTTGAACGGATATCGGTAGGCTTTTCTTCGCTGTCAAGCCTTTCTTCATTGACCGATGCAAGACCGAAAAGCGGTGCGTAGAATACCGCACTCAGGGTTGCGCTTATGCCGATTTGCATTAGTTCGGGAATTTTACTTTTAGCGTCTTTCATATGACTTCCTGCCCAGTAGCAAAGTCCGACGATAACGCCTGTCAAACCTGCCTCGGGGCCAAGACTTCCGCCGAAAACAAGGGGCAAAAGTGCCGAAATGCAGAGCAAAAGCACCTTGTTATACGGGTAAAATTTATCTTTTTTTACCTTTTTCATAACCTCGTCAAGTTCATCGGGAACGGCATTTGTCAGCTTTTGCCATATTCCGAGAATAATTCCGCCTGCCGTACAGACGATAATCGGATAAAATTTGAAATCAAAATTTGACGGAATTGTATCCCACACAAGACCGATTCCCAAACCCATAAGTTTTAGAAACAGCCATACTATCAGCGAAGTAACCGCACCGCTGAATCCGCAAAAAATGTAGTATAAAAAATTGTTGGCAACAGTCCGTTTAGTCATTGTCGCACCTCCGTGTGTTTATAATTGGATTATAACATAAAACACAGCAAAAAAACAATTATTCCGCACAAAAAGTACGAAATAATTGCTTTTTATTATTTTTTTAATTTTAGAGCCTCTTCTAAACAAAAACAGCTGACACCAATGCCGATGTCAGCCATAAAAACCTATTTGATTTTAAATTTCAAAAGCGGCGCTTACCTTTTTGAATTCTCTTTTTCTGATGATGAAGTAGGCAATCAAAACGGATGTGCCTGTGATAAGCCATGAAACGGGGTAAACCATAAGGAGCATATCATAGGTGTGGTATGCCTTGAATACTGTGAAGAGCCAGATGATTCTGAACACAACAGAACCGAAGATTGTGAGGATTGCAGGGAGGAGTGAATGTCCGATTCCTCTGAGCGCACCGCCGCTGATTTCGTATGAACCTGTCATAAGCTCAAGGAGCATAACAATCGCCATTCTGATGATTGCGTACTTGATAACGGTGGGGTCGGTTGTGAAGAAGGTGATGAAAAATCCGCTTCCGAGCATGAATATAACGCTCACACAGCCTGTGAAAATACAGCTGAAAAGCATACAAAGCCTAAACACCTTTTTGCATCTGTCAAATTGAAGTGCGCCGTAGTTCTGACTTGTGAATGTAACGGCTGTCTGGCTGAACGCACATACTATATAGTATGTAATGTACTCAAAGTTGAGTTCAGCCGATGAGCCTGCAACCGCCTGTGAACCGAAGCCGTTTATGGCTGTCTGAATGAATACATTTGAAATTGAGAAAACCATACCCTGAATACCTGCAGGAGCACCGATTTTCAAAATCATAATGAGATGTTCTTTCTTGAATGAAAGTTTTTTTGGATTGACTCTGATTGATTCGTCCTCGTTTCTGATGAGGAACATCATAACAAGTCCGGCGCTTATGCCGTCGGCAATTACTGTTGCAATGCCGACTCCTGCAACGCTCATATCGCAGACGATTACAAAGAAGAGGTTCAAAAGAACATTTACAATACCTGAAATTACAAGACAGTAGAGCGGACGGCTTGTGTCGCCGACACTTCTCAAAATTGCCGAACCAAAGTTGTAGAGCATTACAAACGGCATGCCCATAAAGTAAATTCTCAGGTATGTTGCCGCAAGGTCAATTACATCATCCGGTGTGTTCATCAGCCTTAACAGCGGTGCTGCGATAATCTGACCGAGTATCAGAAGAAGAAATCCGCATATAAGTGAAAGTGTTATTACCGTGTGAACAGCTTCCGAAACTTTTTTACGGTCATTTTGACCGATATATCGTGCAATCAAAACATTTGCGCCGACCGAAAGTCCCGTGAATAACAGCACAAGCATATTGATGAGCGGAGCGTTGCTTCCGACTGCGGCAAGTGCCTGACTGCTTGAAAATCTGCCGACCACCGCAACATCGGTTGAGTTGAAAAGCTGTTGAAGAATACTGGATCCTGCAAGCGGAAGTGTGAAAAGAAGAATTTTTTTTCCGAGCGGACCTTCCAGCATATTTATCTGGTGTGAGCGCTGTCGCTTTTCTTTTACGGTATTCTGACCTTTGTTTCTTCTAAACAGACTTGCAAACGCAAGTGAGAGCATTTTTTTGACTTTCTCCATTAATTTCTAACCTCTTCAATCACATAACCGTTGTAAACGATACTATCCTTTTCCGTTTTCCACAATTATTGTAATCCTGTTGCCCGAAATAAACAAGCAAAATACCTTATAAACATAAAGTTTACTTTGCTCACAATTTTAGTTACAATAACTACCTCGTCAAAATTCTTCTTTTTATGCCTTTATAATATGGTAAAAACTGCTTTTCTGCATATTTTCAGACCGATTTTTCTCAATAAGCAAGGCTTTGAATTTGTATGCAATTTGTGCCTTTTCAACAAAAGTAAAATTGCTCTCTTGTAAGCATTGACGAAAAATTTTTTAACCTACAAATAAATGATTTTAAAATTGTTGTATATGCCTATTAAATTATAATGATACAATTATGATACAAGCTTAATATAATATATTTTTAAAGGGATAAGCGAAAAGGAGTGAATGTTATGAAGAAAAAGATTGCTGTAATTGTGGTTGCAATTGTTTTATGCGTTGCCGCCGCAGTATTTGCCGTGCCGAAAATCAGTTTCTATGCGTGTGAGCCTACCGTGTATTTTGATGTTGAGTACTGCGACAAGGTTGACACAAAGATGTCTGCCGAAGATGCCGAAACCGTGAAGAAAATGTTTGAGGGCAAATCCGCATATTTTGATTCACCGTCTTGTGGTTTTTCCGAAAATGCATCAATAAGAATAGGCTGTAATACATATATGCCTGCGTGTGACGGTGATGAAACAGTTAAGCACGGATTTATGTATTTTAGTCTTTCAAAAAGCGAAAATAACGAACTTCGCAAGATTATGAAAAAGTACGGAGCAGATACGAGAAAAGCTATCTAAAACCGTTGACAGACGCATTTCCGTGTGTTAAACTTTTCTCGAAAAATATACGGAGGTGTTTTTATGAAAAACTACAACTGGGCAACACTCGGTTGCGGAGTTATCGCAAATGAGCTTGCAGCCGCACTCAAAAGCAGAGGACAGAAACTTTATTCCGTTGCAAACCGTACCCATGAAAAGGCAGTTGCGTTTGCCGAAAAGTACGGCATTGAAAAGGTTTACAACGATATTGACGAGCTGTTTAAAGACGAAAATGTTGACATAATTTACATTTCCACACCGCACAACACGCATATAAAATATCTTCGCAAGGCTCTTGCGGCAGGAAAGCATGTTTTGTGCGAAAAGTCGATAACGCTTAATTCAGATGAACTTGACGAGGCAATCTCTCTTGCAGAAAAAAACCATGTTGTGCTTGCAGAGGCAATGACAATTTTCCATATGCCGATTTACAAGGCACTTCTTGAAAAGGTAAATTCAGGTGACCTTGGCGAGCTTAGGCTTATTCAGATGAATTTCGGCAGTTACAAAGAGTACAATATGAACAACCGATTTTTCAACCGCAATCT
>ERZ824473.5262-NODE-5262-length-10573-cov-3.691006_pt1 | contig 10573 bp, 6 predicted proteins | sample MGYA00519874_ERZ824473 | MGnify/ENA primary metagenome ERZ824473 (study PRJEB31778, sample SAMEA3449151) | human gut metagenome | biome: human gut; feature: human-associated habitat; material: faeces | place: United Kingdom | collected 2010/2012 ... | reverse complement strand
CTCCTATTTTATTAATTGTGTGATAGTCACACCGATAGAAAACGGCGTTGCCGCAGGCGGACATGCCGCCCCAGCGGCATCGCCGCATAAAATCAAGGATCTACTATTATTTTACGATCTTCTTTTCTTCTTTAACCAGGTTTCTGAAGTCGCCCATGATAGCTCTTGGAATAGGAAGAGTGATCATAGTGTGCAGACCTGCGTCAGCGTTGATGATGTGAGGGATCATGTTTACGCACATAGCGATAGTTCCCAGACCGCCTTCGATTTCAGGGCTGTTTACTAAGTTTACGTTTGGAGTTCCCTTGATGATTACATAGTCGCCGGTCTGAACTTTGGCTTCCTCCACGTATGGCACGGCACTGACATAAAAAATGGCATTCGGCATCAGTTTGCGGAGTTCTGCAAGACATTTTGTATAATTCTTGCGGAATTCTTCAAAATCCGGATAACCAAGGTCGTTGGTACCGATCATGATGTACATTTTTTTGAAAGAATTGTTTTTCAGTGCCTGCATTACGGTTACATTTCCACTGGCAGTAGATATGTACGGTGTCTCAAAAATATCCGTGCAGTTCATGCCGACACCGGTCAGGAACGTTCCCTGCGTAATGCCGGACTGCATATGGAATCCCTCGACTCTGGAATCACCGATAAATACAGCATCAGAAAAGTAAGAATCATCCACCGGCGTTGCCTGTTTTTTTACAATGCATCTGTCGTCCACAGTAACGGAAGAAGTGGAGGTAGATCCGGCTCCGTTTACAAATGGTGTGACGTTGGCAGGATATTTGGAAGCGGTTTCCGATGAAGTCTCACTTTCTGCCGTAGCTTCGTCCTGATTCTGAAAATCACTGGAAGAGAATATTTTGTTGAGTTGCTCATCTACCTGCTTGTTTATGCCGCCTTTGGAAGCGATATTGATGATCAGACGACCTTCAAAAACAACTAAAAACGCAAAGACAAGCAGGAGCATATTAAGAAAGCGGGCGGTTTTACGCGGCTTTCGTCTTTTCTGCTGTACCATAATGTCCCCTCTTAATCTTAAAGTATAAAGTATTGTAAAATAATAATATTGTCTTTTCTCCTCCTATATTATATAATAAACCCGATAATTGTAAATAGTTTTTTTAGACGGGAGTTTTTAATTATGGTTTTCAGCAGTCTGTTGTTTCTGTTCCGGTTTCTGCCGGCAGTACTGATCCTCTACTATATAGCACCGCGAAAGCTTCGGAATGTCATTCTGCTGCTCTTCAGCCTGTTTTTTTATGCGTGGGGCGAACCGAAGTATGTATTTCTGATGCTTTTTACGATCACCATGGATTTCTTCATCGGAAAAGGGATCGACAAAGCGAAAAAGGAAGGCAATCAGAAAAAGGCGAAGCGTTTTCTTATGACTTCAATCCTTGTGGATCTTTCCATCCTTGGATTTTTTAAATATGCGGACTTCCTCATCGGGACGGTCAATACATTAACCGGTGCGGGAATACCACTGCTTGGGATACCGCTGCCGATCGGTATTCCTTTTTTTACGTTTCAGACAATGTCATACACGATTGATGTATACAAGGGAAACACGGAGGTTCAGAAAAACTGGATCAAGTATGGCACTTATGTTTCCATGTTTCCGCAGCTGATCGCAGGACCGATCGTGCAGTACAAAACGATCGCAGAGCAGATGGAGCACAGAAAGGAAAATACTTCCGATTTTTCAGAAGGTATTCATCGTTTTATGATCGGACTTGGCAAAAAAGTCCTGATCGCGAACAACATCGGTGCACTCTGGGATGCCATTGCAGTACTTCCGGTCGATGGACTGGCAGCAGGTACGGCATGGCTTGGGGCACTGGCTTATACGTTCCAGATCTACTTTGATTTCTCCGGATATTCGGATATGGCGATCGGGCTTGGAAAGATGTTCGGTTTCCATTTCCTTGAGAACTTCAATTATCCGTATATTTCAAAGAGTATCACGGAATTCTGGAGAAGATGGCATATTTCCTTAAGTTCCTGGTTTAAAGAATACGTTTACATTCCGCTTGGCGGCAACCGCTGTAAGATCGCAAAGCAGATCCGCAACATTCTGGTTGTCTGGATGCTGACCGGAATCTGGCACGGGGCGAACTGGAATTATGTTCTCTGGGGCTGCTACTACGGAGCACTTCTGCTGATCGAAAAGCTGGTGCTGAAAAAGGTGCTGAACCGTCTTCCTGGAATCATTCAGCGGATTTACACCATGTTTTTTGTGGTGATCGGCTGGATCATTTTCAAATGCGAAGATATGGCATATGGGATCTCGTATCTGAAAGCCATGTTTGGCGGATTCGGACAGGGCCTGTGGAATAACGAGACACTCTACCTGCTTGGTAATTATGCCGTCCTGTTTGTTCTGGCGATCCTCGGTTCGACGATGTTGCCAAAGAAAGCAGCCGGCGTTGTGCTTGGCGGCAGAAAGCGGACCTGGGCGGAAAATGTGATCTACATTGCATTTTATGCGGTGATCTTCTTTGTGTCAGTCGCTTATCTGGTAGATGCAACGTACAATCCGTTTTTATATTTTAGATTTTAATGATGCCAAGGTTCAAAGGTCAAAATGTCGTTCTTGCTTGCAAGATAAGACATTTGAACTTGGAACCTGCTAAACATGAGGAAGTAGCTATTTACGCAGTAAATATGCGGATTCCGAATGTTTATAGAATTGTGAGAGTACGAAGTACGGAACAATTCGTAGGCATCTTTGTACATTAACATAACATCTTTAAACAGGGAAACAGAATGGAGAGAATATATGACTACAAAAAAGCAGAATATAGCAGTGATCGCTGTGTTTCTGTGCATGGTCTTCGGAATGACAATCTGGACGATGGTCACGCCTTCCAGAGAATTTTCGGAGAGGGAGAACAGAGCACTGGCACAGATGCCGGAAGCATCGGTTGAAAGCTGCTTTTCCGGAAAATTTGAAAAAGATTTTGAAACGTATCTGACGGATCAGTTCCCGATGCGGGATGGCTGGATCAGTGCAAAGACTGCGATCGAGAAGGCAACTTTTAAAACAGAGAGCAAGGATATATATTTTGCAGACGATGATTATCTGATCGAGGCACATTCCAAAAGCTTTACGGCACCGAGTGCAAATGCCAATATCGGTTACCTGAAGAATTTTATGGAAACGTGTGTGGAAACATACGGCAAAGACCATGCAACAGCGATGGTTGTGCCGAATGCAGTGGACATTCTGAGAGATCATCTGCCGAAATATGCATCTCCGTACGATGAAGAAGTCTACCTTCAGAAAGTTGCGGATGCAATGCCGGAAGGCACCTGGTTTGACAGCGGAAGTGTTCTGCGTGAGCATAAGAATATTCAGCTTTATTACCGCACAGACCACCACTGGACCACGGAAGCAGCATATTATGTGTATGCGGCATGGGCAGAAGAAAAGGGACTTTCTCCGCTTGCACTGTCTGATTATAAAAAGAAGACGCTCACAGATGGATTCTTCGGCACGGTTGATGCCAAGGTCGGCGGACGCAACCGCAGCGATACGATCCATGTTTATATTCCGAAGAAAAAGGAAAAATATCAGGTAAATTATGTGGCGAAAAACGAGACGGCAGATGATATTTATCAGTATGATTATCTGAAAATAAGAGACAAATACAGCGTTTATTTTGGCGGAAATCAGAGTCTGGTGGAAGTAAAGACAGACAGCAAGAGCAAACGGAAGCTTCTGGTCGTGCAGGATTCTTACGCACACTGTTTTATTCCGTTTACGCTGCATGATTTTAAAGAAGTCGATTTTGTGGACCTTCGCTATTACAGCGAAAGTCTCAAAGAATATATGGAAAAGGGCGATTATACGGATGTTCTGTTTTTGTATAATGCGGCCGGATTTGCAGAGGACAACAGTTTGATCAAACTTGGAAACTGAAAACGGGGTAAAAAAGACAGGAGGAAATGGCATGAGCTATGCAGATAAAGTATTTAAGGGAATGTGCAGAGATATTCTGGATAACGGAGTGAGCACAGAAGGAGAAAAGGTGCGTCCGGTCTGGGAGGACACGAATGAGTCGGCGTACACGATCAAGAAATTCGGCGTGGTTAACCGTTACGATCTGCGAAAAGAATTTCCGGCACTGACGCTTCGAAGAACGGCATTGAAAAGTGCGTTTGATGAACTTCTGTGGATCTGGCAGAAAAAGTCCAACAATGTGCATGACCTGAATTCTCACATCTGGGACGCATGGGCAGATGAGGACGGCTCGATCGGAAAGGCTTACGGCTATCAGCTCGGCGTGAAGCATCAGTACAAAGAAGGCGAGATGGATCAGGTGGACCGTGTAATCTACGATCTGAAGAATAATCCGTACAGCCGCCGGATCATGACCAATATTTATGTGCATCAGGATCTGCATGAGATGAATCTTTATCCTTGTGCCTACAGCATGACGTTCAATGTGACACAGAAAAAGGGCGAGGATAAGCTGACGCTCAATGCCATTTTAAACCAGAGATCGAACGATGTGCTGACGGCAAACAACTGGAATGTGGCACAGTATGCCCTGCTTGTGCATATGCTGGCACAGGTGTGTGATATGTACGTCGGCGAGCTGGTGCATGTGATCGCAGATGCCCATATTTATGACCGACATATTCCGCTGATCGAGGAACTGATCACAAGAGAAGAGCATCCGGCTCCGAAAGTATGGCTGAACCCGGAGAAAAAAGATTTCTATGAATTTACCGTGGATGATCTGCATGTAGAAGATTACGTAACCGGACCGCAGATCAAACATATACCGGTTGCAGTGTAAAAGCTGGCATGACAGAATACATTTACCGGATAAAAAAGTGTAAAGAATGAGAAAAGAGGAGGATAAGTAAGATGAATTTGATTGCTGCTGTGGATAAGAACTGGGCGATCGGCAAGAACAATGAACTGCTGGTCAGTATTCCGAACGATATGAAGATGTTCCGTCAGATGACAACCGGAAAAGTAGTTGTGATGGGCAGAAAGACACTGGAGAGTTTTCCGAACGGACTGCCGCTCAAAAACAGAGTCAACATTGTCCTGACAAAAAATCAGAATTATCAGGTCAAAGGTGCCATCATCGTGCACAGTGTCGAGGAAGTGCTGGAAGAGCTGAAAAAATATGACAGTGAGGATGTCTATGTGATCGGCGGAGAGCAGATCTACCGTCAGATGCTTCCATACTGCGATACGGCTCATATGACAAAGATTGACCATGCATATGAGGCTGATGCTTATTTTCCAAATCTGGATGAGAAGGAAGAATGGAAAATCACGGCGACGAGCGATGAGCAGACGTATTTTGATCTGGAATATTATTTTGTGAAATATGAAAAACAGGTACAGTGAAGTCAAGTCGAACATACGTGAGACTTGGTATGCGATTTTGGTCAGCTTTGCTGACATTAGGGAGGTCTGATTTATGTACAGAGAACATACAAAAGTGGTAAAGATCGGCAACCGGGTGATCGGAGGCGGAAATCCGATCCTGATCCAGTCCATGACAAATACAAAAACAGAAGATGTGCGGGCAACTGTGGCACAGATCCAGGCTTTGACTGCAGCAGGATGCGATATTATAAGATGTGCAGTTCCGACACAGGAAGCTGCGAGTGCATTGAAAGAGATCAAAAAGCAGATTACGATCCCACTGGTAGCGGATATTCATTTTGACTATAAACTGGCGATCGCGGCGATCGAAAACGGTGCCGACAAGATCCGCATCAATCCGGGAAATATCGGCAGCAGGGAGCGTGTGCAGGCTGTAGTTGATGCGGCCAAAGAGCGAAACATTCCGATTCGTGTCGGTGTAAACAGTGGTTCTCTGGAAAAAGACCTGGTGAAAAAATACGGCGGTGTGACGGCAGAAGGGATCGTGGAGAGTGCCCTGGATAAAGTGCATATGATCGAAGATATGGGCTATGACAATCTGGTCATCAGCATCAAATCTTCCGATGTACTGATGTGTGCAAAAGCACATGAGCTGATCGCACCAAAGACCGGTCATCCGCTCCATGTCGGTATCACAGAGTCCGGAACAGTTTTATCCGGAAACATCAAATCCGCTGTCGGACTTGGTATCATTCTTTCGCAGGGCATCGGTGATACGATCCGTGTATCTCTGACCGGAGACCCGAAAGAAGAGATCAAATCTGCCAAGCTGATCCTGCGTACGCTGGGGCTGCGAAAAGGAGGCATTGAGGTTGTGTCCTGTCCGACCTGCGGACGTACACAGATCGATCTGATCGGTCTGGCAAACAAAGTTGAAAATATGGTAGAAGATATTCCACTGGATATCAAAGTTGCGGTCATGGGCTGCGTGGTAAACGGACCTGGCGAAGCGAAAGAAGCGGATATCGGGATCGCCGGCGGAAAAGGCGAAGGTCTTTTGATCAGGAAGGGGGAAGTGGTGAAGAAAGTGCCTGAGAGTGAACTTCTGGATGCTCTCAGAGAAGAGCTTCTTCACTGGAATGAGATTCATGCCTAAAGAGTTTTTTGATGTATTTCCGACTTTAAAGGTAAATGACAACTTAAGAGGATTACTTTCTCAGGCGACGGTTACGAGAGTAACCGTCACTTCTGCAAGAGACAGAATGAGGGTATATCTGGAAAGCCCGAGGCTTTTGTACTGGCAGTCCGTGCAGGATACGGAGCATGAGATACGAAGACAGATTTTTGGCAATGCATCGATGGACGTAAAGATCATTGTCAAATTTCAGTTATCCAGACAATATACGCCAAGAACGCTGATGCAGGAGTATGAGAGCAGTATTCTATCTGAAATCAGAGATTATAATATCTTCCTTTACAGCATCCTGCGTCAGGCAGAATGTACTTTCACAGCGGACGATGAGATGACGCTGACCATCGAAAAGAATGTGATAGCGGAAGAGCGTCTTGAGGAGCTTTTGCAGATCCTGGAGAAAATTTTCTGCGAACGCTGCGGCATGCATTTTAAGGTGCAGACTGTTTTCAAAGAGCCGGTGGAGAGCAAGTCGCATAAAAACAGCGAGCTGCGTATTCAGCAGGAAGTCGATGCGATCCTGCAAAATGCCGTGCTTGGTAATCCGGAAGAGCCTCAGAATCTGCCGGAAGAAAACGGACAGGTGGAGTCTGCAAAAGCGGAAGGAAAGGCAGAAGCGGCGAAAAAAGAGAAAGCAAAACCGGAAAAGAAAAACGACGGAAAGAGCGAGAAAAAAGTCGAGAAACAAGCAGCAGATATGCCAACAAGCAGAGGAAATTTCCAGGGAAAAGGAGGATTCCGTTCCGGATTTTCCAGAGGAGACGGACCTCGCAGCGTGCGTCGCTCGGACAATCCGGATGTGCTTTACGGACGTGACTTTGAAAGTGAATCTCTGGCAATCGAGCAGATCCAGGGAGAGATGGGTGAAGTGACGATTCGCGGACAGGTACAGACGCTGGAGACGCGTGACATCCGTAATAATAAAACAATTATTATGATGGAAGTGACCGACTTTACAGATACCATTGTGATCAAGATTTTTGCACAGACAGAGCAGGTGCCGGAGATTTTAAAAGATATCAAAACCGGTGCGTTTCTGAAAATCCGCGGCGTGACGACAATCGACCGGTTTGACGGACAGCTCAGTATCGGTTCGGTGTTTGGTATCAAAAAAATCCAGGATTTCCGCAAACAGAGGGTGGACACCTGGCCGGAGAAACGTGTGGAACTGCACTGTCACACAAAAATGAGTGATATGGATGGTGTTTCCGATGTAAAAGACATCATAAACCGGGCAAAATCCTGGGGACATAAGGCGATCGCCATCACAGATCACGGTGTTGTGCAGGCTTTCCCGGATGCGAACCACGCGGTTTCGCCGGATGAGGACTTTAAGATTATTTACGGATGTGAGGCTTATCTGGTGGATGACCTGCAGGACCTCGTTGTCAATTCCAGAAATCAAAGCCTGGAGGATGCCTATGTAGTCTTCGACCTGGAGACAACCGGTTTCAGTACGGTGGCAAACAAGATCATCGAGATCGGTGCCGTCAAAGTGGTAAATGGTAAAATCACGGATAAATTCAGCACCTTTGTCAACCCGGAAGTGCCGATCCCGTATCGGATCGAGGAGCTGACCAGCATCAACGACAACATGGTGCTCGACGCTCCGACAATCGAAGAAATCCTGCCGAAGTTCCTGGAATTTTCGAAAGGATGCGTGATGGTCGCACACAATGCATCGTTTGACATGGGATTTATCGAAGCAAACTGCAAACGGCAGGGCATTGAAAAAGAATTTACGGTTGTCGATACCGTAGCACTTGCAAGGGTGTTGATGCCGCAACTGAACCGTTTTAAGCTGGATACGGTTGCAAAGGCACTGAAAGTATCACTGGAGAACCATCATCGAGCCGTTGATGATGCCGGATGTACGGCAGAGATTTTTGTGAAATTTATCGAAATGCTTCAGCAGAGAGATATTACAACGCTGGATGGAGTCAATGAGCTGGGTCGTACTTCCGTGGATAAGATCCGCAAGAGTCCGTCGCACCATGCAATTTTGCTGGCGACAAACGATCTTGGACGTATCAATCTCTACCGCCTGGTTTCCTGTTCACATTTGAAATATTATAACCGAAGACCGCTGATCCCGAAGAGCGAATTTGTGCGTCACAGAGAGGGACTATTGCTTGGTTCTGCCTGTGAAGCGGGCGAACTGTATCAGGCTGTGTTAAACCATCGCTCGGATCAGGAGATCGCAAGGCTGGTCAATTTCTATGATTATCTGGAGATTCAGCCGATCGGCAACAATGCTTTTATGCTTCGAAGCGACAAGACCGATGTGGAGACAATCGAAGATCTTCAGGAGATCAACCGCAAGATCGTAAAACTCGGAGAACAGTTCAACAAAATGGTCGTGGCGACCTGCGATGTGCATTTCTTAAATCCGGAGGATGAAGTTTACCGCCGCATTATTATGGCGGGCAAAGGATTTACCGATGCCGACGAACAGGCACCGCTTTACCTGCGTACCACAGAAGAGATGCTCAAAGAGTTTGAATATCTTGGCAGTGAAAAAGCAGAAGAGGTCGTGATCACAAACCCGAACAAGATTGCCGATATGTGCGAAAAAATATCGCCGGTAAGACCGGATAAATGTCCGCCGGTCATCCCGGATTCGGACAAAAGTCTGCGTGAGATCTGCTACAACCGTGCCCATGAGATTTATGGCGAGGATCTTCCGGAAGTCGTTGTCGAGCGACTGGAGAGAGAGTTGAACTCCATCATTTCCAATGGGTTTGCCGTTATGTACATCATCGCCCAGAAACTGGTGTGGAAGTCGAACGAGGACGGCTATCTGGTAGGATCACGAGGTTCGGTCGGATCTTCATTCGTAGCGACGATGGCGGGGATCACCGAGGTAAATCCGCTGCGTCCGCATTATTATTGTGAGAAATGCCACTACAGCGATTTTGATTCCGAGGATGTGAAAGCCTATGCAGGAAGAGCCGGATGTGACATGCCGGATAAGACCTGCCCGGTCTGCGGAGCGAAGCTTCGAAAAGAAGGATTTGATATTCCATTTGAAACATTCCTTGGATTTAAGGGAAACAAAGAGCCGGATATCGACCTGAATTTCTCCGGTGATTATCAGGGAAATGCTCACCGCTATACCGAGGTTATTTTCGGAAAAGGCCAGACTTACCGTGCCGGAACAATCGGTACGCTTGCCGAGAAGACGGCATTTGGTTACGTGAAAAATTATTACGAAGAACGCGGCGAGCGGAAGCGTACCTGCGAGATCAACCGTATCGTAAAAGGATGTACCGGCGTGCGAAGGACAACGGGGCAGCATCCGGGCGGTATTATCGTTCTGCCTCTTGGCGAGGAGATTGATTCGTTCACACCGGTGCAGCACCCGGCAAACGATATGACAACGGATATTATAACGACGCATTTTGACTACCATTCCATCGACCACAACCTCTTGAAGCTCGATATTCTCGGACACGATGATCCGACGATGATCCGTATGCTGGAGGATTTAACAGACATCAATGCACAGGACATTCCGCTGGACAATAAAGAAGTCATGTCGCTTTTTGTCAGCACGGAGGCACTTGGCGTTACACCGGAGCAGCTTGGAGGATGTCCGCTCGGTTCGCTTGGTATTCCGGAGTTTGGAACCGATTTCGTTATCCAGATGCTTGTGGATACCAAACCGCAGAGCTTTTCAGATCTGGTCCGCATTTCCGGTCTGTCCCATGGAACAGACGTATGGCTTGGAAATGCACAGACCCTGATCGAAGAAGGCAAGGCAACCATTTCCACGGCAATCTGTACACGAGATGACATCATGACTTATCTGATCGGAAAAGGGCTGGACAGCGAGCAGTCCTTCACGATCATGGAGAGCGTGCGAAAGGGGAAAGGACTGAAACCGGAGTGGGAAGAGGAGATGCTGGCACACGATGTGCCGGACTGGTATATCTGGTCGTGCAAAAAGATCAAATACATGTTCCCGAAAGCACATGCGGCAGCTTATGTTATGATGGCATTCCGCATTGCCTGGTACA
>ERZ824473.5261-NODE-5261-length-10575-cov-3.781179_pt1 | contig 10575 bp, 10 predicted proteins | sample MGYA00519874_ERZ824473 | MGnify/ENA primary metagenome ERZ824473 (study PRJEB31778, sample SAMEA3449151) | human gut metagenome | biome: human gut; feature: human-associated habitat; material: faeces | place: United Kingdom | collected 2010/2012 ... | reverse complement strand
TTGCTTCTTATAAACTCCCGGTTGTCACGATTGAGCGGGAATGTGACCATGTCTGTAGCGTGTCTACAGACAACTATCTGGGTGGTGTTCAGGCAACCAGCTTATTGATACGCAATAAATGTGATGTTATTTTACACATCAATTCCATATTCCCAGATACACTTCCAACCTATGGACGTATCCGGGGATTCGAAGATATCTGTAACGAACACCATGTCGTTCACGAATTAATCCAAAGAAATCTTGGAAACACTTATCAGGAAACCCTGACTCAACTAAAAAACATATTTAACGAAATTGAAGAAAAATATCCCTCACAAAAAAAGGGGGTCTTTCTTGCAAATGACACTTATGCCAGTATGTTCCTGAATCTGATATTTCAAAAATACGGGAAACTCCCGAAAGACTATCAGATTGTCGGATTCGATGATTCTCCTATTGCAAGCGAAGCTATCCTTCCAATCACAACCGTTGGACAGCAAATTGAGAAAATTGCACAGACTGCCATGGAGCTTCTGGTTCTCCAGATGAATGAAATGAAAAAAAGAAAACCAACTCCTTTAAAAGAGCCGGTTCATAAGCAGATTACGCCTGTATTGATCCGACGTGATACTACAGAATAATACCGGTAGTGAGCAAATGATAAATTCCCTGAAGTTTTATTATTCACTTCAGGGAATTCTTTTGACAAATTCTATATTTGGCTTTTTAATTTCTCAACCACTTTTTGAATTATGTTTATATCTTCTTCTAATTCATCTGCTATCTGTTCTGTTGATTTTCCTTTTTTCAATTTCTTCTTTATTATTTTTTCTAAGAGTATCCGCTTTCCAATTTCGATTCCATCCTGTCTTCCAATCTCGATTCCATCCTGTCTTCCAGCCTCATACTCTGCTTTCCGCAGTTTCTTTTCTTCAAACTCTTTGTCATATTCATAGATGCTCACTTTGATCACCTCAGTCTTATTCTTCAATAAAAACTCTGCCAGGATTCCTTCTTCTATGCATTCGTCAACTGCTCTCGTAACTGCTTCTTCTAAAGAGACATCCTGTTTCGCCGCATATTTTCTTACTCTGGCGACATATTGTGCATATTCCTTTAATGTTCTACAATGTTCCATCAAATCTGAACTGTGGCCATCATTCACATTCAGCATAGTCACTCTTAACTCCAGATCTGGATTTTCTGTTGGATTCTCGTATGCAGAAGATAATCGGAACTCACTACGATCTTCAACTTCTTTTGTTCCATTATAAAATACTAAAAATCTTGGCGTTGGTATCTTTTGTATCACAGTTGAATATAATGATTTCCGAACCACTAATCGTTGATACTCATCCGCAATATAAAACAAATTTCTAAGTGGAATATTCGGATTATACGTTGACTGATGTTCATATAAATATAAATTCATATCCATGATAAACGCCAGATCATTTTTCATTCCCATATAAATCGCATTTTCCAATGTAACAACCTGCAACTTTTCCGGATCTGTGTACTCTCTTCCATTCACCGCATTGTACAATGATAACAAATTCTCTTTGTCATGGTACAACATTCTAAAAATTGTATCCTTGTACATCCTTTTTGCCTTTAACTGCCGGTTATTCACCTGATACTTCTTGCTCCGTCTCTTTTGATTCTTTCTTTTCGCCATATTCAGTTTCCTCCTGTATGCAGGAGGATGTCTTTTTACTCTTTCAGTCATCTCCTGCTTTTTTACAATTGATTGGTATGAAAGCATAGATTTCTGAAATAAAATTAGATTATAGATGGTATATGTCCGTTTTTATATACCGTTGATTTTTTTGAAATATGCTTTGGTACATATTAACATATCAATAAATATTAATCAATGTATTTTTTACTATTTCCTTTTTTGATAATGTTAATCACCTTAGCAATAAGGTATTACAAAATAATATTTTTTTCTTGTTTCAATTCTGTATACAGAACTTTTTGTATCCCATGAAATATAATATAATCCCGGAATAATTTTTTGCGTATCAACATCCACTATTTGCTTTTGTGTTTCTTCATTCTTTTGATATACTATTTCTTTTTTAACTTTTGGAGCAGACCATCCAAAATATACAATATAAATACGTGTACCATTTTCACATTTATGCCGGCGTGCTGGTCCTAGCTCGTATAATTCATCAAAAGAATTTACACTCTGTCTCGTTACTAATCCATCTTTCATGAAGGCAATTGGTCCATATATATACAAAAATACGATTCCGATTATGAGCAGACATAATATTTTGATTTTATTATTCTTTAACATGCGGCACCTCCTAAAACAGAGTATATTTTTGAATATAGCTCCTGTTTTTAGATTAGAATAACATTCCTTATTTTATTTTCAATATGTAATTTAGAAATGCTCAATTTTTATAAAACTTCTACAACTCTTTCATCTTTCCAAGAATCTTCTGAGTAAAATGCTTCATGATTGCATTATATAATCTCATGTTCTGCTCTTGCTTTATCTTCCTTTCTCACCAGAATTTCATATTCATATGCCTTATCCTGATCTACTTCGATACTTCCAAATTGGGATCTCTTCGTTCCTTTTCCCTGAAAAAGCCACTCTGAGTCCTGATTTCTTACTTTATGTTTGTATGGAATCTTCGCTAGATCCAGCGCATCCCGGATCTCGTTGAACCGCTTCATGTCATGTCCGATATAGATAGATTCTGTCATTAATTTCATAGGCCGATCCTCTTTTCGTAATTTCTTAATTTTGATTATACTCTATTCTTTTGGGCGATTCTATAACAACTTTCTTAATATTTCTTATCTTGATACAAGCAAAAAGCTGCCCTGTACTTCTACAGCAGCAGCCTTTCACCATTATCCTTCAGCAGCTTTTTCGTTCTGTATCTTTTCTTCCCACGTCTGCATATACTTCACCTCTGTCTTCTCACTTGCTCTGATCTGACAAACACGTCTATGCATTTCTTGAATCCGTTTACTTTCGCATGCCCCTGACACTTCATCTGTACTATGTTGCATATACTTCAAAAGTTCTATCAGCTCTGATGGTAGCAACTCTGGATGTTCCCCTCTGGTATTTAAAAATATCCTCGTTGCTCCATCATCCAGTTTCAATTCCGGGATCTCCTCACATTTCATCTGAAATGTGTAGCGATATAAGCCATATCCAAACAAATCAAATGGCGTAATCATCACAACCAGGACTTCATTCAACAAGTTGAAATCAGCGGCTCCCGGTGGTAATAGTTTACTGTCAATGATTTGTCCAGCAAGTTTAATTCTTTTAATGATCTTCTTTGGTCCATAAGTAGCTCTCCGCTCTTATACAGATATGTTCCCTGTAAAGAAGAGCTGTTTATCTTTATGGATATGATAACACAGAGTTTATATATATACCAGTATATACAGTCAACTTCTTTTATCAGGCATGCATTATCTGTTTGTTGTATTGTTCATTTTGGATTCTTTCCCGATTATCTGGGTCTGAAATAAATGAATGGTAACTATAAATACAGTGCAGATATTAGAATTCATCTGCGTATCGATACAATAACATGCCTGATTTTTATTTTCAATACGTGGTTTAGAAATGCTTAATTTTTGTGAACCTTCTACAACTCTTTCATCTTTCCAAGAATCTCTTGATAAAAAGATTCTTGATTTCTATTATTCTCCAAGTCTTCCAATATCACACCATCTTTCAGCAGAATCAACCGGCTGCAATAACTTGCCATCTGTGGGTCATGTGTAACCATAATAATCGTCTTTCCCATATGTTCATTAATATCCTTCAACGACTCAATCACAATCTTCCCAGACTTCGAGTCAAGGTTTCCGGTCGGCTCATCCGCAAAAACAATCTCTGGATCATTTATTAATGCCCTGCAAATGGCAACTCTCTGCCTTTCGCCTCCTGACAATTCGTTTGGCATCTTTTTTTCCAAAGTTCTGATTCCGAATTTTTCCATTAACACTCTTGCTCGTTCTTTTTTGGAATCATCTACTGTTTTGCTGATATAGAAAGGCAGCATAATGTTTTCAAAAACATCTAGGCTATCCATCAAATAAAATTCTTGAAATACGAAGCCTAATTCTTCTCTTCGTATTCTCGCAAGTTCTTTATCTGACAATTTTGAGATTTCATTTTTCTTGTATAGAAGTGTCCCATCTGTTACAGATTCAATTAATCCCAGAATTTTCAAAAGTGTTGTCTTGCCACTCCCTGATTTTCCTATAATCCCGACAAATTCTCCATCCTGTACATTTAGTCCGATGCCCTTTAGCACCTCAAATTTACCGTAATTTTTCACAATCTTCTCTCCGCTGATCACTTCCATATCTTTTCCCTTCTTTCACCCTGAATTTGTTGCTTAACAAGTCTCCATCCATACTCTCTTAATAAGATAATGTACCCTGCCTGAAACAACAACAGCACAAAAAATGTTATCAATACCTGTTTTTTCAAGAGCCAATCAACGTTCCATGTAATATAACTCAAAGCACCACCACTTATTACAATCGAAAGTATAAATACGATCCATAAAGAAAGCGAAAGTTCCTTTTTCACATTTTTCTTTATTTCTTTGGTCTCCATGCCTATTTTTTTCAAGAATCCATATTTCATACTTACATTAGAAATGTCTGACCATATTTTTATAGATAAAATCATTATTCCACTAATAATCAAAAATGCACCAATACAAATGTAAAAGATAAGAGTTGTCAGGTCATCCTGTCTGTCTTCTTTCATCAATGAGCCTTTATAAAAACCAATTATCTCATATTTCTTTTCACATACTTTTAATTTGCCCTCATCAATCGCCGTCTCTTTTTCTGTTTGCTGCGTCATAATAACCGTATTCTTTTTCTGCAAAGATCTAAGCATATCAAAATCACTATTATTCATAACCAGAATTCGTATAATATCCGACTGTTGAGCAACAAATAAAACTTCTTTCACTTCTTTTTTTATCGCAAATTTACGCATTCCTGTTGCTGTTTTTAAATAAACATGTTTATCCTGAAACATGTTTTCATCGTCTTGTTTTGATTTTTCCAGAACTGCCTTTACCTCTCCCTGTTTGATATGCTCTTTCTTATTCTTTGTAAGTTTGTTATAGGAATCCTCCGAAATACCTACATATTCCCCTCCATCATTGCTTATGAGCGGAATATACGCATATTCATCTATTTTTTCATCTGGTTCTTTTATAACCTTATGAATTTCGTCTGTATATTTTTCTTCTGTCATACATACATAATTATATGGATATTTCCATAAATACTCGGAAGAAAGATTACCGTATTCTATAATATTGATATTTACAATCACCCATACAAATACATTAATAATAAAAACAATTAAAATTATATTTTTATTTTCTGAAAATCTGTGATACAACGTTTTTAGCGTAAGAATATATCTGTCATACCATTTTTCTTTCTTTTTCACCCATCGCAATATAACATTTCCCAAATAAGTAAACCAAAGATATAATCCGGTCAGCGAAAAAAGAACTCCATATTTCATACGTGGATATGTCATAGGAACCTTCGAAAAAAGAATAATTGCAAACACAAAACAGATCAGCCCTGCAACCGCACCTATCACGCTTGCTTTAACAGACGGAACCGTCCCCCTTTTCTGTTCCGTATTCAAAAGCGAAGCCAGTGAATTGTTTTGAATTTTTATTATATTCATGATTACTGCAATGCACAAAATAACACACATATAAAAACATGTACTTCCAATATTCTTTAGAAACCAGCATGGATCTTGAACTGTTTGAATCTCTTCTTTTCTGAATATAGACTGAAGAAGAATTACAAAAGGCGTTCCCAGTACACACCCAATCAGCCACGAAATACCACATATAATCCCATATTCCAGAATTATCATCCGGATAATATCTTTCTTTTCTTCTCCGAATACCATAAACATTCCATAATCTTTGATTCTTATCCGGCTATAATTGCTTACTGTATAGCTGATCAAAATCAGGCCAATAAACAGCAATATATACATGTACGTTTGAATCGCAACTCCTTGTTGCGACCGAACTCTTTCTTCCATACTCATCGTTCCAAGAACCAATTCTTTAACTCCAAGAAACACGAATAATATAATTGCAGCTAAAATAGTACTCATAAAACATACAATACTATTACGCACATTCTTTTTTAATATTTTCAATAATACTTTCATATACTATTCCTTTAAAGAAAAATGTTTCCCCATCTCTTGTCATCTACTTTCAACTTCTATTTGTTCTCCTGCCGGCCTGTTCCTTCTTGCCCCAACCAGATACAGAATTGCTGGACCAAAATTAACAATAATTCCAATAATTAAAATTGGGAAATCTGATGTTTTCAAAAAAGCTTTTCCATTATCTATTGCAATAATAATTTCATTGCAATAAATTAACAAATCAACACCCATATAGATAACAATTCCTGCTGTTAACTGTTTTGTTTTTTCTGTATTATTACAGTTTGCTTCCCCATAATGTCCCAGATACCAGATGCCTATTGAAATTGCAAGCATCCATAATGTGTGTACACGTTCTCCAGCCAAAAAACAAACATTAATCAAACAACCTACAATTCCCCAAAGTCCCAACAATTGAAAATATATCGAAGTTCCTCTAATTAATTTCCGTCCTCCCGGTGCTTTGATTCCTCCTACAGAATAAATCAGATCATCACAAAATTCATGAACCGACTTTCCCAGTACTGTTTCAAAATTTTCATTACGCTCCTGTGCTTCTTCCGCCATTCCAGTGATATCTTCAATCATTTGGTCAATTTCTTTTTCTGTAAGTGGGAATGTCTTGATGTATTTTTTCATCTTCCTGACCATTCTTTTATTTTTCTTCGTCAACATAATCTACTCCTCCTTTTTCAAAATTCTATTTACTGATGATTGTACTTCCGTCCAGCATTTAATAAACTCCTGCAAATATGCCTCTCCTTCAGCCGTTAATGAATAATACTTTCTTTTTGGTCCAAGCGGCGATGGTCGTAGTTCTGAAGAAATCATCCCTTTCTTTTCCAATCGTACGAGTAATGGATAAATACTTCCCTCTTTTACATCTTCAAATCCGAACTCTGTCAATGTCGTTACAATCTCATATCCGTATGTAACCGTCTCGGATAAAATCTGCAAGATACATCCTTCTAAAGTCCCCTTCATTAATTGTGATTTATCATACATGTTTCCACCTACCTTGTATACTATAGTAGTTCTTAACTATATTGTATCACACAGTAGTGGTTTGTCAATGAATTTGCGTACAATAAGAATGGATTTCTAACTATTTTTCCGGCTTATTCTGACATAAAAAAATCCACAGATTTAAGCTTTTCAACTTATATCTGCGGATTTTTTATCTGAGAATTTCTCAGTATTCCTACTCCTTTTCTTTGTAATGATGCGCTTCCTCCAGCATCATATCTTTCACCTTCATCAGACGGATCTGGGTGCTTCGTTCATTCTCGTCAAGCTTCATAGTAATATACTTGATATTCTTCTGTGCTTCCGGAATGATCACATGCTCCAGGGCGTTGACACGTCTTCTGGTCTTTTCGATCTCGACCGCCATAAGCTGGCAGGCTTTTTCTGTCTCTGCAAGCTTCAGCATATCCGGCAGGATATCTGCCAAAGATTTTACGGCCCCATCCAGATCACTCGATGTAAATGCAAATCCATACGAATAAATGTCATTCGCATCGGCGGTTCTTGTCTTCGTCTCGAATACAGGAATGTCTACACTCATGACATTCTTCTGTCCGACTTCCAGATCTACCTCTTGCTTCGGAGCCATCAGTGCCGTGTTCAGAGTCGCTTCGTCCATGCCGGCTTTGGCTATGACAAAATTCCGATTGGCCGAACGGATACCTGCTTCTACCTTTTCCCGAAGCTCCATGTTCACTTTTACCAGATCCAGGAACTGACGCATCAGTTCGTCTCGCTTATCTTTCAGAAGTTTGTGACCTTTTATGGCTGTGACCAGTTTTTTCTTGGTCCTGGTCAGTTCCATACGGGTAGGGGTTACCTGGGTTGACGCCATAGTATCACTCCTTTCTTTACTTTATATATTGGACGCCATGCCGGCTCGAATCTGCGCATGGCTTACTGCTTACCATAATACATATCTAAGAACTTATCATCAATTCGCTTGAGCTCTGCTCTAGGCAGCATAGACAGCAGCTTCCATCCAATCTCCAATGTCTCTTCAATCGGTCTGTCGGTATCGTATCCCTGTGATACATATTCTTTTTCAAATGCATCTGCGAATTTCGCATATACCAGGTCGATATCGGTAAGGGCTGCTTCTCCTAAAATGGTCATTAATTCTTTTGCATCTTTTCCTCGTGCATACGCTGCGAACAGCTGGTTCATCGTGTTCGAATGATCAGCTCTCGTCTTGCCTTCTCCGATTCCTTTATCTTTCAGACGGGACAGGGATGGCAATACATCGATCGGAGGCTTGATACCTTTGCGGTATAAGTCACGGCTTAAGATGATCTGGCCTTCGGTGATGTAGCCGGTAAGGTCCGGGATTGGATGCGTCTTGTCATCTTCCGGCATGGTCAGGATCGGAATCAATGTGATACTTCCCTTCTTGCCATTCTGTCTTCCGGCTCTTTCATATAACGTTGCAAGGTCGGTGTACATATATCCAGGATATCCACGGCGTCCCGGTACTTCCTTACGTGCGGCAGATACTTCTCGGAGTGCATCTGCATAGTTGGTAATATCTGTCATAATTACCAGTACATGCATGTCTTTTTCGAATGCAAGATACTCGGCTGCCGTCAGCGCCATTCGAGGTGTGGAAATACGTTCGATCGCCGGGTCATTTGCCAGGTTGACGAACAGTACGGTTCTGTCGATAGCACCTGTCTCTTTGAAAGATTCTACGAAGAAGTTCGACTCTTCGAATGTGATACCCATAGCAGCAAATACTACGGCGAATTTCTCATTGCTTCCGCGTACCTTTGCCTGCTTTGCAATCTGTGCTGCCAGGTTGGCATGTGGAAGTCCGGATGCCGAGAAGATCGGAAGCTTCTGTCCACGAACCAATGTGTTCAGTCCGTCGATGGCAGATACACCGGTCTGGATAAACTCTTCCGGATAGCTTCTGGCTGCCGGATTCATAGGAAGTCCGTTGATGTCACGTCTTTCATCCGGCAGGATCTCCGGTCCTCCGTCGATCGGGCGGCCCAGTCCGTCGAAGACACGTCCAAGCATATCTTCCGATACACCAAGCTCCATGCTTCGTCCGAGGAACCGTACTTTACTGTTACTTAAGTTGATACCTGTGGCACTTTCAAATAACTGCACCAGTGCATCATTTCCATTGATCTCCAGAACCTTACAGCGGCGCTTCTCACCGCTTGCAAGCTCAATCTCACCCAATTCGTCATAGGCTACATTTTCAACGCCGCGTACCAGCATCAGAGGTCCGGCAACTTCCTGTATGGTTCTATATTCTTTTGGCATAATTTAGAAGTCCTCCTTCCCGAATGCAGCCGCAACTTCCTTGTCCAGTTCTTCTTCTACATTCTTATATTCACTTTCGATATCGTCGTCTGTTGTATATTTATAACGGCCGATCTTTTCTCTTACCGGCATGGCGATCAGTGTATTCATGTCCGCACCCTTGTTCAGTGCGTCGACAGATTTCTCATAAAATGCCAGTACCAGTTTCATCATCAGATACTGCTTACGAAGCGGTGTGTAAGTGTCAATCTCGTGGAAGGAATTCTGATGTAAGAAGTCCTCACGGATGGATCTTGCCGCTTCCATCTTCAGACGGTCGGTCGGTGACAGGGCATCCATACCTACCATCTGTACGATCTCATTTAACTCGGCTTCTTCCTGAAGGATTGTCATCATCTTCTGACGGTCTTCCATCCAGTCCGCTGCCACTTCCTCGTTGAACCAGTTTGCCATATTGTCAACATACAGTGAATAACTGGTCAGCCAGTTGATGGCTGGGAAATGTCTCTTATACGCAAGTGCGGAATCCAGTCCCCAGAATACCTTTACAATACGCAGAGTAGCCTGAGATACCGGTTCGGAAATATCTCCACCAGGAGGAGATACAGCACCGATAACTGACAAAGCTCCTTCCCTGCCTTCTTTTCCAAGGGTAACAACATCCCCGGCACGTTCATAAAACTGTGCAAGACGGCTTCCAAGGTATGCCGGATAACCTTCTTCACCGGGCATCTCTTCCAAACGTCCTGACATCTCTCTTAAAGCCTCTGCCCAACGTGATGTTGAGTCTGCCATTAAAGCTACTGAATAGCCCATGTCTCTAAAATATTCTGCTATTGTAATTCCTGTATAAATTGAAGCTTCTCTTGCTGCAACAGGCATGTCAGATGTGTTGGCTATAAGAACTGTTCTTTCCATTAATGACTGTCCTGTTTTTGGATCCTTTAATTCTGGGAACTCATTAAGAACGTCTGTCATTTCATTTCCACGCTCACCACAACCAATGTATACTACAATATCTGCCTCAGCCCATTTTGCAAGCTGATGCTGGATTACTGTCTTTCCAC